>ODAI011457642.1_pt1 | contig 10095 bp, 9 predicted proteins | sample 1539321 | NCBI WGS metagenome assembly ODAI01 (sample SAMN02144231, study PRJEB22623) | gut metagenome | biome: sheep rumen | host: Ovis aries | place: New Zealand | reverse complement strand
TGACGGTCTGGAGGATGGCCTGAAGGGCGCGCTGACCGAATACTATAAGGTCGATTCTCTCGAGAATTACGACCAGGTATTCAGGGCGGTCGCTTTCTTCTCCTTCAAATACGGCAAGATCGACTGGATCGAATCGCTCAATGAGTACTGGCTGGAGCAGGATGCGCAGCTGCGCACGGATTTCAACGTGACGACGGGCATTCAGAGTGACCGCATCAGCTTCATTAAGGAGAAGTCCCTGATGAAGAAGCTGTATCAGGAAGCCGGGATCCCCACTGCGCGCCAGAGCAAAGTAACTACGCGTGAAGCGGGACGCGCTTTTATCGAGCAGATCGGCGGGTATCCCGTGATCGTCAAGCCGGACATCGGCGTAGGTGCAAATGATACTTGGAAGCTGAACAACGATGAGCAGTTCGACGCATTCTATGACAATCTGCCAAGTGTCCCTTACGTCATGGAGGAGTTCATCGTCGGTGACCTGATCTCGTATGAAGCGATCCTGAACTCGGAGTTCGAGCCGCTTTTCGAGAACATGACGACATGGCCGACTCCGATCATGGAGATCGTGAACGAAGACCTGAACCTGAAGTACTACACGAATCCCGACGTGCCCGAGAAGCTCCGTGAGATCGGAAGGATCACTTCCAAGGCCTTCGGTGTCGACCGCCGTTTTGTGCACCTCGAGTTCTTCCGCCTGACCAAAGACCGCAAGGGACTGGGAAAGAAGGGCGAGTACGCAGGCCTGGAAGTAAATATGCGGCCGCCGGGAGGCTATACGCCGGATATGATGAATTTTGCCCATTCTACGGACGTCTACCAGATCTATGCGGACATGGTGGCTTTCAACGAGAGACATCTTCCGGAGTCTGAAGACAAGTATTACTGTGTCTACGCGGGACGCAAGGATGGACATGATTATGTTCACACCCATGAAGAGATCATGGACAAATACGGTTCCGCTATGGTCATGCAGGAGGAAATGCCGCCTGTGAACTGGCCTCAGATGGGCCGCGTTATGTATACAGTAAAACTCAAGACGCTCGACGAAGTTAATGAGTTTATCGCGTTCGTACATGACGAGAAGTAAGAACTGCTAATTGGAGATTTTAAAGGGGGTCACGCCGTTTTGGCGTGACCCCCTTTTTCATGGCGATGTTGTTATTCAGGGTTTATTCTTCATTAGCGGCGATGAAGTCGCGCGCATGGCCCAGAATGTTGCGGAGCTCGCGAAGAACGCCCATTTTACTGTAGGACCGCTCAATGACGTCGGCAGCTTCCTTAAGTTCGCTGCGCGCGTTGGCAACAGTGACGGCTACGCCTGTCTCATGGAATGCGGAGAGGTCGTTCAGGTTGTCGCCAAAGTAAACGGTCTCTTCCTGACTGATCCCCAGATATTCCTGCAGGAGGGCAAATGCTTCGCCCTTGCCGGCTTCTCTGGCCGTGAGGTCCAGCCACCTGGCCCCCGAGACCGTCATGGCCAGGTGCTCATATTCGGGGTCATTGCGGAGATCCCCGGTAGCCTCCTCGATTTCCGGGTGGAGGATCGATATTTTGACAATGTCGTCTGTGGGGACCTTGGTCAGATCATCGACCCTTTTGATAGCATAGTGATAACTGTCGCGCAGCAAATGCGTGAATTCACTGTCCTCGTCTTCCTCGATGTAACACCAGTCGGCCGATTCGACGCAGAGGCTTGCGCCGTCGATCCGGCGAACCGTTTCAATGATCGGCAGGATCAGATCCGCCTCGAGTCTCCAGGAGTGGAGGACCTTGTCTTTGGTGCGGACCACTGTGCCGTTCGAGGAGATGAAATAGATGTCGTCCGCGACCGGCCCGAAGAGATCGAGCATGCTGTGGTACTGCCTGCCGCTGCAGGCACAAAAAAGGATGCCGACCTCCTTGAGGTCACGTATGACTTTGAAGTATTCGGGGCTGATCTCGTGGGAGCCCTCGCTGACAAGAGTGCCGTCGATGTCACTTGCTATTAATTTGATCATAGTTTGTTCCTGCTACTCGAGCCTTGGGCTCGGGGAATAGAATGGGACCCGAGCCTCGGGCTCGGGGAGTGTATACTATGAGAATTATACAGTTTTTCTGTGTAAATGCACAGTGCCAAAATAAGACAGCAGCGCGGGCATCGCAACTCGAGCCTCGGGCTCGGGAAGAAAAGTGTTACTCGAGCCTCGGGCTTGGGACAGCGGGTTTCTATAGCACAAGGAAAGTGCCTGTGGTATAGTAAAGAAAATGATCCCCGAGCCTCGGGCCCGAGGAGAGCATTGCGGCTCGTGTTATGTGTAGAGGAGGGAAGAGATGAAACTGTTTATAGTGGACGCATTCACCAGCATACCGTTTAGCGGTAATCCGGCAGCAGTTTGTGTTATGGACAAATGGATCTCAGATGACCTGATGAAAAAGGTTGCCATGGAGTGCAATCTTTCCGAGACCGCGTTTGTCGTAAACGGGGAAGACGGCTATTCTCTCCGCTGGTTTACGCCTATGAAGGAAGTGGACCTGTGCGGGCACGCCACAATTGCAGCAGCAGCCGTCATCCTGCGCTTTTTTGACCCGAGTGCGACCGCAGTGAAGTTCAATACTAGGAGCGGTGTATTGACCGTGAAAAGGGCGGACAACCGCTATGAGATGTATCTGCCCCGCGTTGAGCAAAAAGAGGTTCCGGTGACAGAAGAGATGGAGAAAGCCTTCGGTGTCCGCCCGGTCAAAGCACTGCTCGGTCTGGATCTTGTCTGCGTATTTGAGAACGAAGAACAGGTCCGGCAGCTCAACCCGACTCAGAAGCTTTTGGCAAATCTTGACGGAAGGATCCAGAATGCGACGGCCCGCGGCGTGACTGCGGATTGTGTCTCCAGAAGCTTCGCACCGAAGCTTGGCATTGCCGAGGATCCGGTCTGCGGTTCCGCGCACATTCAGATCGCGGAGTATTGGGCCGGCGAGCTTTCGGACAGCGAGATCACGGCTTATCAGGCGTCCAAGCGCGGCGGTTACCTGACCTGTAGGATGGTCGATGACAACAAGATCGCGATCTCCGGCGAAGCAGTGCTGGTGATGACCTCGGAGGTTGTGGCCAATCTGGACTATTTTGACAGAGAGATCGAGATGTATTAAAAAAGATGTATTAGAAGTGTATTAATTGTATTGGACGGTCCTGAGGGCTGTTTACAAAGGAGGCAGGCGGCATGATCAAGAGACTGGGTTTTCTGGCGGCCGGAATCGCGATCGGCCTTGTGGTCACGGGATATCTGATCGAAAAGGAGATGCAGGAGCGGGAGACACCGGATGTCAAGCAGGACGGGCTTTTTGCGGAAGTGCAGGGCAATACGGTCCGCACTTATAAGGTGGAAAACGGACGCTTCTGCGGATATTCGGAGCCGAAAACATTCAGCAGCCAGGAAGAAGCTGTGGAATGGGTCGTGAAAGAGACGAATGCGAAGCTGGTGATCGCCGGCTGAATTACTCATGGCGGCAATTAAGTGAAAAAAGTGCAGGCGCTTGCGATGGATGCGGCGCCTGCACTTTTTTGGACATAATTACATCTGTTCCAGGATGTATTCTTTGACGGACTCGAGCTTGCTTTCCTTCCATGCGCCGTTTTCGGCCTGCGCGGCAATGGGGCAGATGATATGGAAATCGAGGCCCTCGCCGATGACGCGGCCGCTGCGCTTGGGATTCATGAAGTTTTCCTCCCACTCGGCGTCGGTCGCGTTTGTGTATTTGTCGGGGTAGAGAAAGATCTGCTGACGCTTCGTGGCGGCGATGAACATCTTGCTGGCGAGCGGGATGAGTTTGTTGTACTCATCTTCCTGAATGTCGACGAAGATCCCGGGCAGCTCGCTCGGGACGACATGATCCGACGTGCGGTCAATCCTGAGACCGTGGGCCTCAAATGTGCAGTGGTCCGGGGTAAAGTGCAGCTGAAGGACGATCCCCTTTTCGGTATTGAACTGAGCGCGCTGATAGTCCGTGTCAAATATGAAATTGCCGAGGGAGTAGAAGATCGCTTTCTCTCCGACGGTCTCATAGTTCATGGGAACATGAGGGTGGTGGGAGACGACGACATCGGCGCCCATCTCGAGATACTTCAGATAGCGGTCTCTCGTATAGGGAGAGGGAATGGCCGTAAACTCTTCACCGCCGTGGGCGACAACGACGCACCAGCGGCACTTTTTCTTGATCTTCGTGATGACTTCCCTGATCGAGTCCATGTCGCTCCAGCTAAGGCACCCCGCCTTGTCGGGACCTGCGGGTTTGCAGCCTCTCTGGTAGCCGACGCCGAAAAGACCGATGCCGCCCGCCTCGTCCAGTATGACGGGGCGTTTGGCCTTCTCAAGATCCATTTCAGCGCCAATGGTAAGGGCTCCGAATGCAGCGGCTTCGTCGAGGGTCATCTTAAGGCCCTCCGGCCCGGCGTCCATGATGTGGTTGTTGGCCAGGTTCCAGATATCGGCGTGGATCTTCCTGAGTACGGCGGTGGCTTTGGGATTGATCGTGTGCATGAGGCGCATTTCGGCGGCCTTGACCTTGGCGAGCTTGTCTCCGACCAGGGGGCCCTCGACGTTGGCGATGACATGATCTGAGCCGGTCAGTATTTGGACCAATTCAGGGGCGATCAGGTGCTCGTCTTCCCATTTGTTCTGCATATAGTGGTCGAAACCGATGTCGCCGGTGAAGGCGAGAGTGGTGGTTGATTTCATGGAGGTCCTTTCTGTATTTCCGAGCTCCGGGCGTGGGGAGCAATTTTATTCCCTGAGCCCGAGGCATAAGTGGTCATGCGGAAACCAGCTGCTGGAACACGTCGCCGCGTTCCTCAAAGTTCTTGAAATATCCGTAGGAAGCAGCAGCAGGCGACAGGATGCATGCCATGCCAGCCGGCGTCAGCTCCTTCGCGAGCGAGACAGCACCGGCCAGGTCGTCGCGGTAAGAGCAGCAGCGCAGGTCAGACACTTCTCTGTAAATGCGCTCGCCGGACTTATACATGAGAATATAGTTGTATGATTCGTGTTCGCGGATGAATTCGATCAGAATATCATAGTCAATATTTCGGTCCATTCCGCCGATCAGGATCGTCGATGCATTGGGGATGCTCCTGATCGCTGCAATAGCTGCCTCAGGAATCGTGGAGATGGAGTCGTCGTAATAGTCGATGTCCCCGTAATTTCCCACAAACTGCATGCGGTGGCGCAGGCCCGTGAACTCCGAAATGGCCGCGCGGACTTCCCCGGGATCGCAGCCAAACAGCTGTGTGCTGACCGCGTAGACGAACCGGGCATTGAACTGATTGTGGTCGCCCTTGAGCTTCATGTCGAACCGCATCGGATCGTCGTAGGAGATCACGGTCCTTGCCGCGGCAGTTGTAAGGGGCGGCACGTTATTGCCGACGAACAGGTAGTCATCCGCTGTCTGGTGGGCTGTGATGCCCGCCTTGGCGCGGAAATACTTGTCCATCGTGCCGTAATAGTCGAGATGTTCCTCGTAGAGATTGAGGAAGAGGGCGATGTGGGGCGATCTGCTCACGTGTGCAAGCTGGTGGCAGGACATCTCGAAGACGATGATCGTGTCCGGCGTGATCTCGCCAAAATAGTCCAGCGCCGGGAGACCGATATTGCCCACCAGCAGGACCGGACGGTCAGTGCACTGCCGGAGCACGGAATACATCAGGGATGATGTAGTGCTCTTGCCTTTGGTTCCGGTGATGCCGATGACCTGGTCGGAGAACTGCTCCAGAAAGAGGTCGGTCATGGAAGTGTATTTGTCGCTCAGATTCTCGGCGACAATGCCCGGGCTCTTGATGATCAGGTCATAGGCGTCCTCGTCTATGTCCTCGCGCTTGCCCTGAAAGACCGTCAGTGAGCTTACTTCGCAGTACTTGTTTATGAACTTCTCGGCGGATTTGCCCTCGAGACCGTAGCCCCAGAGCAGGATGCGCTTGTCGTTTAATTTGTCTGTGATCTTCATTTGAGGGGAGACCTCCTGATGATGTAATTCTTTTGTTATGGTGATCATGGAGTGATCATGAAATAATCCTGTTTGAAAAGATTTCAAGTTATGATTATATCATGGATGGAAGATGGTGTGCTATTATTAGAACAAAAACGATGTAAAGGATTGTTCAATGGCAGATTTGATCGCTTTAGTGGATTTAGATGACCGCATAATCGGGTATGAGACCAAGGAGGAGGTGCACCGGAAAGGGCTTCTTCACAGGGCATTTTCTGTTTTCATCGTGGATGAGGGAAAGATGCTGATCCAGATGCGGAATCCGGACAAATATCATTCCGGCGGGCTGTGGAGCAACGCCTGCTGCTCCCACCAGAGAAAGGGGGAGGAGCTCGAGGAATCCGTGCACCGGCGCATGGAGGAGGAGCTGGGGTTCGACTGTGCGCTCGAGGAGAAGTTTGACTTCGTGTACAGGACGCAGTTCAGAGAGGATTTGATCGAGTATGAATTCGACCATGTCTTTGTCGGACACTACAGCGGCGATGTCCGGGTGGATCCGCAGGAGGCGTCCCAGATCAAGTGGATCCCGCTGGGTGAACTCAAGGAGCAGCTGATGAGGACACCGGAGATGTTCTCGAGCTGGTTTCTCATCTGCGCACCCAAGGTGATCGCAGAAATGGAGAGGAGGTCATAGCAATGCGTTTATTCATAGCGATCCGGTTCACGGATGATATCAGAAAAGCCCTTCTGGGCACGATGCATGATCTCAAGCAGAAGGGGATCAAGGGCAGCTATACAGCCGGTGACAATCTGCACCTGACGCTTGCCTTCATAGGCGAGACCCGCGAAAAGGACGAGGTCAAAAGAGCGATGGACCGCATCTCTTTCACCCCTTTTAAACTTGCTGTGCGGGAGACCGGCACTTTCGGTGATATTCTGTGGGCCGGCGTCAAGGGAAATCAGGGCCTTAAGAGCCTTGCCAAAGAAGTGCGCGCCCAGCTCGATGCTTCCGGGATCTCCTATGATCAGAAAGAGTTCGTGCCCCATATAACGCTCGTGCGCAGAATGGGCGGGACACTGCCCAAGGGATTTCAGGGGCCTAAGGGAGATATGATGGTGCGCAGCATCTCCCTGATGAAGTCAGAGAATAAGAACGGCAAAACGGTTTACACGGAAATTTATAGAGTAGGAAAATGACAAGCCACAAAAAGAGGAGGTATTCATGAACGAGAATATCACAAAGAGAAACTCGCTTTTGGCGCAGAAGGTGATCAAGGGGCTGGAGTCCCGTAACATGAAGGGATATTATGCGTCAGATAAGGAAGAGGCGCTGAAGCAGGCGCTCGCCCTGATCCCTGAAAAAAGCACTGTGACCATGGGCGGCGGAATGAGCGTGCATGAGATCGGATTGGTGAAGGCGCTCAAAGAGGGAAATTATGCTTTCATCGACAGGGATGAGATGGAAGATAAGCGCGCGGCGATGCTGGCGGCGTATGATGCGGATTTCTTCCTGATGAGTGCCAATGCGATGACGGAGGACGGCATTCTTGTCAACATCGACGGAAATGCGAACAGGGTCTCCGCACTGGCCCAGGGACCGCGCAAGGTCATCGTGATCGCAGGCATGAACAAAATCTGTGATGATGTGGACGGTGCGATGAAGAGAGCCAGAAATGTGGCGGCGCCCATCAATGCGCAGAGATTCGGGCTGGACACGCCCTGTTCGAAGACGGGAGCCTGTATGAACTGCAAGTCGCCCGACACGATCTGCTGCCAGTTCCTGATCACACGGTATTCCAAACACGCCGGCAGAATCCATGTGATCCTGGTGAATGACAATCTCGGATTCTGATCTTGTGACTCCCGAGCCCTTGGCTCGGGAACAATTTTTCGCTCCCGGAGCCCGAGGCTCGGGAATGCATGAGTGGAGGGTGGCAGATGCCTCGTAATATTCGGCTTTGTGACGTCGGTGTCAAAATATTGAAATTCTTTCTTATGACGTCAACTGCGATCGTGCTGTCTCTGATCTGGTTCGGACTGATCACGAAGACCTGGAATTTTGGCGCAAATCCGATCAGATGGATCATAACCGCGATCATTCTGTTCCTGATCGAGCTCGCAGTATTCTGGATCGGGATCATAATGGTCTATGTATCCTCTCTGCAGCTGGGAGTCAAAACGAGAGTGCTGGGGATCGTCTGCGGCTGGATTCCCTTTGTGAATCTGTTTGCACTCATGAAGATCATCAGGATCTGCAGGGAAGAAGTGGCAGTGGAGCGTCAGCTCCTTACGCGGGATCTCAGCAGAAAGGATCAGCAAATATGCAGAACGCGCTACCCGATCCTGCTGGTGCACGGTGTGTTCTTCCGGGATTTCGAGCATTTTAACTATTGGGGAAGAATTCCCAAGGAACTGGAGAAGAACGGCGCGGTTCTCTATTACGGTGAGCACAACAGCGCAGCAGCTGTGGCAGACAGTGCCAGGGAACTGGAAAAGCGCATTTTAGAGATCGTCCGGCAGACCGGATGCGGGAAGGTCAACATCATTGCACATTCCAAGGGCGGACTGGATTCGCGCGCTGCGATCGCTATGACTTCAGCCGCTGAGTACGTCGCATCCCTGACGACCATCAATACGCCGCACAGGGGATGCGAATTTGCCGACTATCTTTTGACGGAGATCCCGGACAAACAGCAGCAGATGATCGCGGACAAGTATAACCTCCTGGCTGCAAAGCTTGGCGACAAGGATCCGGATTTTCTGGCGGCCGTCTATGATCTCACCTCGCAGAAATGCCGGGAGCGCAACGAGGTCGTGCATGATGATCCGCGAGTCTATTATCAGTCCGTGGGGTCTGTCCTGAAAGGGGCGGCGTCGGGGCAGTTCCCTCTCAATTTCACGTATCACCTTGTCAAATATTTCGACGGGGAGAATGACGGGCTCGTGGGTGACGGGTCATTTGAGTGGGGGGAATCGTTCCAGATGCTCCGCAGCAAAGGGGCAAAGAGGGGAATTTCGCACGGTGACATGATCGACTTGAACCGCGAGAATATCAAAGGATTTGATGTGCGTGAGTTTTATGTACAGCTTGTGAGCGGGCTCAGAGACAAGGGATTCTGATCGTTCCCCGGTCCGCGGGCATTCCGATCCTGAGGCTGAGTGCAGGTATCGCTCCCCGAGTGAGAGGCTCAGAAGGAAACAGAAGGAGACGAAATACAACATGCCGTTTAGAATTATACGCAATGATATAACTAAAATGCAGGTAGATGTGATTGTCAACACGGCAAATCCGGAGGCGGCCTACGGCGCAGGAACTGATCAGGCGATCTATGAGGCAGCCGGAGTCCAAAAACTGCTGGCAGAGCGCAGAAAGATCGGTCCGATCCGTCCGGGAGAAGTGGCAGTTACATATGCTTTTCACCTTCCGTCAAGATTCATCATTCACACCGTCGGACCCAAGTGGATCGACGGGACGCATGGAGAGTTTGACATTCTTTCCTCCTGTTACATAAATTCCCTTATGCTTGCACGTCAGCTGCATTGCAAGAGCATTGCTTTCCCGCTGATCTCGACAGGAACTTACGGTTTTCCTAAGGACGAAGCCCTCAGGATCGCCATTGACCGGATCAGGGAATACCTTGATGAGAATGAGATGGATGTGACGCTGGTCGTTTTCGACCAGAAATCGTTTGTTCTGTCCAAGGCGCTGACTGCCTGCGTTGAAGAGTTTATTGATGAGAGATATGCGGAAAGCCGCCGGCAGCAGTATATGTACGGGGGATCGAACCAAGGATTCCAAAGCGCCGGCCGCCTGCGTCCGGGTGACATGAGGGAGGGTGCCCCGAGTCCCGGTGATCGCAGGCGCGCAGCCCAAAACTACCGAGATGTGGAAACCGGCGCCTCGGCTCCTTCAAAACTACCTTTTGTGAAAGACCTGTGGGAGAAGGCGACCCATAAGGTCACGGAGGAATCGCGTGGCGACCTCGATGACAGCTATGAGGATGCTGTCAGCTATGAGAATTCCGACAGCTATGCGGATGCCGCTGTCTTTGAGGATTCCGACAGCTATGCAGAGTCCGACAGCTATGCGGATGCCGGTCCTTGGGCGAATCGGAAGGAGAACAGGCTTGAGAGCAATTCTTT
>ODAI012284161.1_pt1 | contig 10096 bp, 7 predicted proteins | sample 1539321 | NCBI WGS metagenome assembly ODAI01 (sample SAMN02144231, study PRJEB22623) | gut metagenome | biome: sheep rumen | host: Ovis aries | place: New Zealand | reverse complement strand
CCTCGATACTCTCCTTGAGCCCCTTGTCCAGAAGTTCCTGATAAAAAGCGTGAATATCGTCCACCACAAAGGAAAAGTGCGTGTACCCGTACTTGGCCGGGTCATACGGGTTGTCGATGTGGGCATCCACCTCATTGAAGAGCTCGATGAAATACCCGTTCATCCATTCCAGATAGACGATCCATCTCACGTCCTTCAGCTCCTGAAGACGCGCAAGCACGTCAGAGGGCACCTTGGCCAGGTCCTCGGGGTCCTTGGGTATCATATCTCCATAGTAAAGGCTGAATTTCTCCCGGCAGCAGAGGATTTCCTCGTAAAATCTGACGCTTTTGTCCAGGTCATGGCACACAAAGCCGAGATGCGAATTGGGCTGTACGATCATTTTTACTATCCTCTTTTCAAAGGTGGGAATCAGGGACGGTTGCTTTTCCCCACTCTTCATTTTATGAAAAGTGGGAAAAGGACCCGTCCCTGATTCCCAGTTTCGCTGCCGCTTCTCACCCAGTCTGTCCGGGCGATTCCTCGTAAGAAACGATTTCCTCCTGGTCGGTGATCCCTTCTTCCTCCTCTTCCTTCTTGAGGGCATCCGGCTCAAAGTTGATCCGCTCCTCTTCCACTACCAGAGGCCTGTCAAGGACTCGGGTGTTGATGGACAGGATGTACTCGCCCAGAAGGCCGATGAAGAAGAGCTCCACGCCTCCCAGGAAGAAGACACCGATGACCAGCGGCGCGATGCCGGCCCGGAACCAATCCCAGTGGATGAGCTTCAGGATAAAGTAGACCAGAGCGGCGATAAAGCTCAGGGCGCCGATGATGCAACCCGCGAAGGTGGCCAGCCGCATCATGACCTTGGAATAAGAGGTGATACCGACCATGGCCACGTCGTAGAGACGGTAGAAGTTGTTGGAACTCTTGCCGGCCCTGCGGTTGGGCCGCTCATAATAGACCGTATCGTACTCGAAGCCGAACTCCGCCACCATGCCGCGGAAGTAGGGCATGGGGTCGTGGATCTGCCTGACAACGTGGACGAAGGCCTGATCGTAAAGCCCGAAGCCGGTAAAGTTCTCAATGTGGCCGATGTCCGTGATGGTCCGAAGGAACTTATAATACTGGCGGCGGGCGAAGGCCATGAGGGCACCCTCCTCCGTCTTGTTCTTGATGGCCAGAACGATCTTGTGGCCGGCCTCCCACCGGTGGACCAGCTCCGGAATCAGCTCGGGCGGATCCTGGAAGTCAGCGTTGAGGCGCACCACACAGTCTCCCGTGGCCTGCTTGAAGCCGTGGACCGGCGACCGCATCTGGCCGAAATTCCTGGCATTGAAAATGGCCTTGATCCTGGGATTCTCCTCACAGAGCTTCCGCAGCTCCACGCGGGTCCTGTCCTTGGACAGGTTGTCAATGAAAATCATTTCATAATCATACTGGGGCAGCTCCTCAGTGATGATCTTAATGACCGTCTCCGCCAGGGGCCTTACGTTCATCTCTTCGTTGTAAGTAGGTACAACTACGGATATTACCTTTTTTCCCATGCTTCTCCTATCTGATCACGCCTTGCTCCGGCGCTTCATAAATGCAACGGTCTCGCGGATTCCTTCCGGGAAATCCGTCTCCACCTCAAATCCTGTATCTGCCCTGAGCAGGCTGATGTCCGCGCAGAGGTTCCTGACAGGCCTGTCCTTCGGGTAAGGGATGTCGCCGATTCCCTGAAGCGGAACGCCGCAGGCCTCCGCCATCTCCTCGATAAAGCGGATCAGCGGCCGGCTTTCGCCGCTTCCAAGGCAGTAAATCTGTCCGGATCTACCCTTTTCCCCCAGCAGATACATGGCCTTCCCTGCATCCCGGCTGTAAAGGTACTCCCACCGGTGGGTGGCCGGTGAAAAATGAACACCTTCCCCCGCCAGCATCTTCGCAATCGAGCTGGCGATCATGGTGGACGGCTTGTCATAGGGGCCGTAAATGCTGAAAATCCTCGGCCAAACCCATTCCATTCCGATCTCATCACAGAGCATCCGGGAGAGAAGGCAGGCGGCCAGCTTGGCTGCCCCGTAGGGCGTGTTTGGCGTGGCCGGCGTATCCGGTCCAATCACAGGCAGGTCCTTGGGCCCATACTCGGCCTGGGAGCCTGCGCCGACGAACCGCCGGCAGCCCAGAGCCGCCGCTGCCCGGACAGCCTGAAGTGTCCAGGCAATGTTGGCCGCCTGCCGCTCCGTGCTGGCGTTGCGGGCTGCGCCTGTATTTCCCCAGGCGAGGTGAAAGAAGACGTCGCAGGTGTCCTGAACCAGGGCCGGCAGCTTGTCCAGATCTTCAAGACTGCCGTTCACACGGACCAGGTTTTCATTTTCCGGCAGCCTGCCTGCCCGGGGGGAGTCCTCGCGGACCAGGGCATACACCCTGACCCCCTGCCGCAGGCACTCATCGATCAGCGCGAGGCCGATCATACCGGTCGCGCCGGTCACAAAAGCTTTTTTCATAGTATCCTCTCTTCCGGAGGGGTTGGAATGGTCAATTTGGGAAATAAATCACTCCCCTGGGATTCAGCGCGCCAGAGAGGCATCGGTGAGCGGAATGAACATGTTCTCCGCCAGCTCCTCCCTGGGGAGGAAGGGAGCCAGGTCTTCCATGGGGGCGGATACAAAGGTGCCGTCCTCCAGTTTTCTGGAAGCCGTCTTGGGCTCCGTCTTCTGCGTGGTCGTCACGTACACAGCGGTCAGTGAAGGCAGCGGGAGCTCCATGGCCTTGGCCAGGTCATCGGCTATGGTCTCATTTGACCGGCTCTCACTGTAGCTGAAGCCGAAGCAGGCGGCGATTTTGGCCGGATCCGGGAAGTCCAGGTCCCCGCTCTCCGGGCCGACACCGATCAGCGGCTTTCCGAAGTAGGCGTTCTGGGTCTGGCGGATGGAATGGTAGCCGCCGTTGCAGACCATGAAAATGCGGACAGGCATCCGGTTCGTGGCTATGGTCTGCATTTCCTGCATGTTCATCATAAAGCTTCCTTCGCCGGTCACCAGGGTCACCGTGCGGGACTCGTCCGCCCGGGAGACGCCGATGGCCGCGGGCAGTCCGTAGCCCATGGAGGCAGTGGAGGAATTGGTGACGAAGCGCTGGCCTTCCTTGATACGGAAGGTCTGGCTGCCGGCCACCCGGGAGGTGCCGCAGCTCACGACGATGTTATCCTCCGGGCCGAGAAGGTCCGAGAGAACATCATAGAACCGATAGGTGTTGCCAAGGCCGTCCGGCTGCGGGGCCTTCATGCGGTCCAGGACCACCGGATAGCGCTCGCGCCAGCGGGCGATCGTTGCCAGCCAGTTCTCTCTCCGAAAATTCTCTCCGGAGCCGACCATTTCGGTGAGCAGACGGCAGAGGGAGCGGGCGTCTCCGAGGACCGGCAGATCCACATGGAGGTTGGGCTTCCTGAGCTCCTCCACATCCAGGTCATTGATGATGGTGTAGGCGCCCCTGGCCCAGGTCGAGAAATCAAAACCTGTCTGGTGGATGCTCTGACGGCTCCCGATGGAGAGGAGAACGTCGCAGTTCTGCAGTGCAAAGTTGCCCGGGCGGGAGCCGGTCATGCCGCTCCTGCCGGCGTAATAGGGATCTTCTTCAGCCATGATGTCCACGCTGGACATGCCGGTGATGACCGGGATACCGAGGGTGTGGACCATTTTCATGAAGTCAGCCCAGCCGCCGGAGGCGCGGACGCCGAAACCGGCGAAAATCAGGGGGCGTTCTGCCTGTCTCAGCTTTTCAAGGATCCGGGCGGAAGTGTCTTCATTTACCGGAACGGACGGGAAGCCTTCCACGGGAGCCGGGGCCTCCTCATAGCCCTCGGCAACCGGATCAAAACCGCGAAGCTCATCCGGCTCGACGGAGGCAGCCTGGATGTCCAGCGGCACGTCAAGCCAGACAGGACCGCGGCGGCCGGCCATCATGAGATAGAGAGCCTTCTCCAGGTGATAGCGCACATCTTCCTTCCGCTCGATGAGGGCGGCATACTTGGTCATATGGGAGGCGGCGGGTGTCACGTCATACTCCTGCACACCCATGGTGCGGAGATTAAGGCCGGTGGAGCGGACAGAAATCTGGGTCCGGACCTGACCGGAGAGGACCAGCATGGGCTGGGACTCCATCCAGCCGCAGACCACGCCCGTGATGGCGTTGGTTGCGCCGGGGCCGGCCGTCACGCAGACGCAGGCCGGACGGTTGTCGATCCTGGCGTAGGCTTCGGCCGCCATGGCGCAGGCCTGCTCATGGTGGTGGAAGGTGACCTTGAGGCGGGGACTGTGCCCCAGAGAGTCGTCCATGTGCATGGCCACACCGCCGGTGACCATGAAGACGTTGGTGATTCCGAAATCGGCTATTTTCTCAGCAATGTAATTAGAAACCTTCATGTTCGGCGTCCTTTTAGCCCACGTAGTCGGGGCATCTGTTCTCGCAGACCATCCGTTTTCCGGAGGCCTCGATGGGAATTTCATCCACATATGTCACAGTGATGTCCGCGTCTTCGCCAAGATACCTGCGATAGAGGCCCACCACCTCAGCTTCGTTGATCTTGTCCCGGTCGGCGTTCAGGAAGAGCTCATAGCTCTTCTTCGTCCACTGGATGCACTTGGCCTGGTGGACAATGCCCTCGAGGTTGATCAGAACATTCATGAACACATGGATCGACAGGGGCTCGCCCTTGGTGTTGTACATGAGGGAACCGCGGCGGCCATAGATTTCTGTAAAGTATCCGTGGATCCTGCCCTTGTCGTCGACCACTTTTTTATAGATGCCGGTGTCACCCGTGTCATAGCGCAGCATGGGGAAAGCCTTGTTGTAGTAGTCCGTGACGACGATCCTGCCCAGTTCCCCTTCCTCAGCCGGCTCGTCAGAATCCAGCTTCAGCATCTCAAAATAGAAGTTGTAGAGGTCGCAGGTATATTTTTCCTTGTCGTCGCCGATCTGGCAGGCCATGAACCCGTTCTCGTTGTTGCCGTAGGACCTGACCGGGTTGAAGCCGAAGATTTCCTTGACCTTGTCGTAGCAGGTGTCCGTCAGGGCCTCGCCCATGGCGAAGACCATCTCCACGTCCCAGACGCTCACATCGTATTTCGTGCGCTCCAGGTAGTCCACCAGGGCCGTCAGGGCGCTGGAGTAGCAGACCAGGACCTGGATCCGCTGCTTTCGAATGGTCTCGCAGATGCCTGCCAGGGCTTCGTCTCCCATGTTGGAGATATCGATCATGACCAGGTTGGTCTTGGTCAAAGTCCACCAGGACCTCTTGTTCTTGCCCTCGATCCAGACACGGAACTCACCGCGCTTCATGCCGAGGCGGAAGCCGTTCAGTTCCATGACGGACATAAAGTTCATGTTCACGCGGACCATCTTCTCGCCGTCACACAGCACAGTGAAGGGCGCGCCTGTGGAGCCGCTGGTGCTGAGCCTGTAGAGGCTGTCAGCCTTGTCTTTGTATTCGTCGCTCAGGATCGCATCCCGGTTCTCATTGTAGGCCATCTTGGTCATGACCGGCAGGTCCTGCAGACGCTTTGCGCCGGCGTAGCCCTTGTAAAACTCACAATGCCCGATGGCATAGTCCATGAGGGACCTGATCCGGCGCTCTTCATAGACGGGCGTGATGCCTTCCATGATTTCCCGCTTGTTGACGGCCTTGACCTTGTTCTGATGGCCGCCCTGCATGAGGTCCAGGGCGTTCCAGGCAGCCCGTCTTGCCACTTCTCCAAACTGCATATTTCATTTCCTCCCGGAGCCGGACCTGCCGGCCCCCCGATCTGTTAAGGCGCGTATCTCTTCCGCCCGGCCTTCCGCCTGGCGGGCATTTCCCGCGGCTTTGTTCTCTTCTGCTCTCCCGCTTGGCCTGTCACCTCTGTCTCCCTTGAGACAGGTGCGGCGGAAACTTACGAATCATGTCTTCATTTCTCCGGCATGAGCTGACGGCCAGATTTCACGAACCCCAGCACCATGACGGCAAGGATCCTCAGCGCGTTGGCGATCAGGACAGCCGTCGAAAAGCCCATAAGGCTCCCCCGGCCAATGGTGAAAATGAGGACCAGCAGCACACCCAGATGGATGAGCTGAAGTGTGAACTGCCACCGCTCGTTCGTGAAGGTCAGAACGATCATGAAGAGGTAGGTGGACAGAAGACCCAAAATCTGGCTCAGGTTGACCACCGTCACGATTCCGCGCACGGAATCAAAGAGATTCCGGTAAAAGAGCCATATGAACAGCGGCGTTCCCACCTGGGCGGCGACGAAAAAGAGAAAGGCCACCAGGAAGCCGAGTCCGGAATACTTGAGGAACTGCTTCCGGTAGAGGCGGACGTTGCGCTTGGTCAGATAAGAGATGATGATGGTATTGACCGGCGCCACCAGAAGGACCAGGGTCTTGCCGATCAGGGACGTGACATAGTACTGGGTCACGGCCAGATCGCCGATCAGCGCGGCGAGGAGCAGTCTGTCCACATTGAGCGTCAGGTTGGTCAACAGATAAGAGACGACCAGAAAACTCTCGCGCCTTACGACGCGCCCGAAATACCGGCTCCGCTCGAAGAACCTGTCAAACACGCTGCCGGTCAGGGCCAGGTAGATAAGAGCCAGGACCTCGCCGGACAGGAAGATCAGCTGCCAGCTGCCCGTCAGGTGGTACAGCAAAAAGCCGGCCATATACCCTGCCGTGAGGACCGTATAGTAGATGAAATACCGCCGGTAATGGAGGCTCAGCCTGTACTCCACATCCCCGTAATAGCGGAAAATCGTCGTCATGAGGAGCAGGCCTGTGAGGACCGCCTCCCCGGCGCCTCCGATCCTGCCGCGGGACATGATCAGGCAGATAAGCGTTCCGATTCCCCCGTATGCCAGGAGCATAAGGTCGAAGTCGCCGTTCTTGACCTCCGCCTCTCTCCGGATGACCAGCCGCCCCGTGTTCAGGGACTGCCCGATGGAGGGGCAGAGAATGGCGACCAGGCCCATGATGTAAAGGAGATTCCCCAGGGCTTCGGCACCCATGATATGGTTCAGGCGGGGATAGACGATGGCCTGCAGGACACCGTTCATGAGCAAGGCCCCGCCGATGGTGTAGGCGGTATTGCCCAGGATCCCCTTCGATTTCTCAGGTAGCTTCAAGTTGTTCTCCTAAATGACTGCATGGATAAAGGCGGACAGGTTCTGATTTCCGTCCGCCATGTTAAGTACTAGTTCAGGGCTGGTAAGCCGGGCACCGGTTCACAATGTTCTTCATTTTCCCAGAATTCAGGACCGGGATCTCTCCGACGAACTGCACGTCGATCTCCGCGTCATCGCCGAAATATCTCCGCACCAGTTCCTTCATGGCCTCCGTGTCCAGCTTGTCAGGCTCACCGTTCAGTTCCAGGGTATACCGCTTGATATCCTCCTGGATGAAGCGGTACTGCTTCAGGTCGTCCAGCATGGCCAGTCCGTTGTAAAGCACGAAGGGCGACACGATCCGGCCCTTGGTGTCGTAAATGAGATCACTCCGACGGCCATAAAGCTCCGTCAGCATAAAGCGGTAACGTCCGTGGCTCCGCTTGTGCTCTCCCGCCGCCAGGTCGCCGTTCTCATAGCGGATCAGGGGCATGGCGTAGTTGTAGAGGTCGGTGATCACGATCCGGCCCAGCTCGCCGTCCTCGGCGGGCTCGTCGCTGTCCATTTTCAGGATCTCGTAGTAATATCCCTCGGTGTCGATGTAGTAACCGTCGCCGTGGGGCATCTGGATGCCCATGATCCCATTCTCCTCGTTGGAGTACCAGGCCCGGACCGGGCAGTTGAACTGCCGCTCCAGGTTCCGGCGGACAGGCACCGGCATGGATTCGGACATGGGAATCACGCAGCAGATACTGAAATCAGACGTGTCGATCCCCTTTTCGTCGATAAAGCGGCTGATCCTTGCCAGGGCGGAGGAATAGCCGATGAGGACCTGGACCTTCTCCTTCTTAAAGCCCTCCACCATCTCATAGAGGGCCGCATCGTCGATGTTGGCCCAGTCGATCTGAATCATGTTCTCGGCGATCAGGGACAGACGGCTGCGCTTGGCGTGGTCTCCCACCCAGAGGCGGATGAAAGCCACCTTCATGCCGATGAAATAGCCGCCCACAGCGCTCAGCAGAATGCTGGCGGCCGTGTTGTGCTCGATCTTGTCCTTGTTCTGCACGACCATGAAGGGAGTGCCTGTGGACCCGCTGGTGTACATGGTCCGGTTGTCCGGGGCGTCCTTGTAGAGGGAGGACGTAAACAGATCGTAGTTCCCGCGGACCAGGTCCTTGGTCACGATGGGCAGCTCTTCAAGGGGCGTGTCCTCGTCGAAATCCGCGTAAAAAGGCGTGGTCTTCACTGCATGGGCGATGAGACGGCGGATCTTGTCGTCCAGGACCCGTTCCTTAGTGGAGTGCTTAAAGCTCTCGCGGATCTCATTGTAATACTTTCTGACATGGCCTCCCTTAAGGGCATCCACCGTCCAGTAGCCGTACCAGCGTGCGCTTTCGTCAAGCAGCATAGTTTCTCCTCTCATCCCGCAGGAAATGAGACCCGCGGGCTGTATTTCCAAAATGCAGGGACTCTCACGGCCTTCACAGCCTTTCCTCCCCGCCTGCAGATCGGACCGTTTCCGACCCCTCTCAGCGTTTACCGATAGCTTCCTTCAGCTTGTCGGCCATGTAGGTCAGCTTGTCCTCGGTCATGCCCGGATACAGGCCGACCCAGAAGTTATTGGCCATGATGTGGTCCGTGTTCTTCAGATCGCCGATCACGCGGCAATTGTTCTTCACGTGCTCATCCGCCTGGAAAGCGGGATGACGGGTCAGGTTGCCGGCGAAGAGCATACGGGTCTGGACGCCCGCCTTCTCAACATACTGCACGACCTCGTTGCGGCTCACGCCCTCCCTGACCGAGATCAGGAAGCCGAACCAGCAGGGATCGGAATTCTCGGTGGCCTCAGGCAAAATGAAGGCATCCTCCGTCCCCTTGAGCGCATCTCTCAGGAAAGCGAAGTTCTCCCGGCGTCTCTGGGCGAAAGTCGGGAACTTCTCCAGCTGGGCCACGCCCACAGCCGCCTGCATGTCGGTGGCCTTGAGGTTGTATCCCATGTGGCTGTATACATACTTGTGATCATAGCCGGCCGGCAGGGTGCCATGCTGGCCGTCGAAGCGGTGGCCGCAGAGGTTGTCGCGGCCGGGAGGACACACGCAGTCACGGCCCCAGTCACGCATGGAGCGGACGATACGGGAAAGCAGCGGATTGTCTGTATAGACAGCGCCGCCTTCGCCCATAGTCATATGATGGGGCGGGTAAAAGCTGGATGTGCCGATATCGCCGAAGGTGCCGGTGAGTTTTGTCTCCCCGTTCAGGGTATAGAGGCTGCCCAGGGCATCGCAGTTGTCCTCGATCAGCCACAGGCCGTGGCGGTCGCAGAACTCCTTGACGGCCTTGATGTCAAAAGGATTGCCCAGTGTGTGGGCCATCATGACTGCTTTGGTGCGGTCAGAGAGGGCCTCCTCCAGCATGGACACATCCGCGTTGGCCTCGGGGATGGTCACATCGATGAAGACGGGCACAGCGCCGTACTGAACGATGGGCGACACAGTGGTCGGAAAGCCGCAGGCCACCGTGATGACCTCGTCACCGGGCAGGACCCGGCGCTCCCCAAGGAGCGGGGAAGTCAGGGCCATGAAGGCCAGGAGGTTGGCACTGGAGCCGGAGTTGACCAGGGATACGAAGCGCACGCCCAGGTACTCGGCGAATTTCTTCTCAAAGAGATCTGTGTAGCGCCCCGCTGTGAGCCAGAACTCCAGAGCGGAATCCACCAGGTTGTGCATCTCGGCCCGGTCATAAACGCGGGATGCGTACGGGATGCGGTCTCCCCGCTGGTAGGGCTTTTTATTTTCATGGAAGGCAGCCGCGTACTCGTCGACCATGCTGAGGATCTGCTGGCGTGCCTCCTGTTCTGTCATATTTTCAAACATATCCTATCCTCCGTTATGTATGCGGTGCCGGCGATGGGCCGGAGCCGCTTTCAGTTCATCGCAGCAAAGTATTCCCGGTTCTGACGGTCAGTGCAGGCGAGGACACCGCCGCCGTTTGCCTTGATG
>ODAI011036668.1_pt1 | contig 10096 bp, 9 predicted proteins | sample 1539321 | NCBI WGS metagenome assembly ODAI01 (sample SAMN02144231, study PRJEB22623) | gut metagenome | biome: sheep rumen | host: Ovis aries | place: New Zealand | reverse complement strand
TGCCGCGCGCTGTGTGGAGTTATGCGTGTGGTACCGCGGCGCTTATGGCGGAGCATTATCCTGGGAAAGATGGTCCCTGGTTGATCACAGAGCCCGGGACGACCTTGGTAAGCCGCTTTGTGGACTGCATCTCCAGCGTGCAGGCCATCAAGACAGCCCGCGGCCATTCTTTCGCAATCCTGGATACCAGCATCCACATGTTGGGGGAGACCTGCACCCTGAAGCAGCTTCCTGTCCACGTCGTTCCCAGCGGAAATCCGCAGCATCAGTTTGATGCCGTTGATTTGACTGGGTATACCTGCCTCGAGCAGGATGTTGTGTATAAGGATTTTTCCGGGAAGCTTGCGGTAGGGGATTATGTGGTTTTCGGCAATGTGGGAGGCTATTCCAACGTGCTGAAGCCGCCTTTTATTCTACCGAACTGTGCGATGATCGCTCACACGGAGAGCGATGAGTATGTGTTGGTCAAGAGAGCGGAGACCGGTGAGGATCTGCTCCAAACCTATATTTTTTGAGTGTGTTGATGAAGCTGAAATCATGTAATGTTTTGATCACTGCTGCGGGCAATGTGTTTATGCCGGGAACGATGGCATGCATCAAACAGAACGGCGAGCGTGAGATCCGTCTGGTCGGAGCGGACATGAGTGACGATCCCACGATCCTGCAGATGTGCGATAAGGCGTACCCGGTTCCCAGGGGAGATGATCCGGGCTATGTGGATGCGCTGCTTGATATCTGCAAAAACGAAAAGATCGACGTTTTGCTTCCCATCATGTCGGTGGAGTTGAATGCGCTGGCGGAAAACCGGGATCGCTTCGCTGAGGTGGGGACCAAGGTTTCAGTTTCCGATCCTGCCGCGCTTGCCATTGCCAATGATAAACGAAAGCTCCTGGATTTTATGAGGGAGCAAGGCCTGCCCTGCGCAGACTATTATTGTGTAAGCAGCGTGGATGAGCTCCGCGAAAAGGCAACAAAGCTCGGATATCCGGAAAAGCGCGTTTGCGTCAAGGCGACCAATGGAAGCGGCAGCAGAGGGTTTCGCATCCTGGATGCCAAGGTTTCCCGTTTTGAAATGTTCCTGCACGAGAAGCCCAGCGCCGGTATCATCAGGCTGGAAGAGCTTGTTCAGATCCTTGAGGAAGGGGAGCGCTTTCCGGAGCTTCTGGTTATGGAGTATCTCCCCGGTACGGAATACTCGGTAGATCTTCTTGCTGACCATGGAAAAATCCTGGTCGGCTGCTGCAGGAGGAGCCTCCGGATGGAAAATAGCATTATGCTGGATGCGCAGATCGTGGATGCTCCTGCGGTGATGGAACTCTGCGCCACTGTTACAGAGAAGCTGGGCCTGGACGGCAATATCGGCTTTGATCTTCGGGAGAGAGCGGACGGAACTCCTTTGATTATGGAGTGCAATCCCAGGATCACGGCGGGGATCCCGTATTTTGCTTTGGCGGGCGTCAACCTGCCCTATTTATGCATCAAACATCTGCTAGGCGAAGAGTTCTCTTCTTGTCGTCTGAAGCATGGGACTATTGTAAAAAGACGCTGGATGGAGATGTATTATTTACAAGGTTAATCAGTACGCTTCGCGTATTCTCTCTTTTGCAGGGATTCTTGATGTTCCGTTGAGAGGAACTGTTCATGGTTGAGCTTTTTGAGAAATAATCTTGTGGATGATCTGCGTAGATGACGCAGTACGGAGTAAGAATGGAACTGAAAAACTATTGGTGGCTGCTGATATGGATGTTCCTGTTCGGCGCGATAAGCCTGGGCTTTATTCCTCAGCGTGAGGAGATCGTTTTGGGGCATCCTCGTATACGCTGGGGTAAGCTTTCTGCCGCTGTTCTTGCGCTTCCTTATGTGATCTGGGCCGGTTGGAGGCGGAATTTTGGCGACACTGAGGTGTATCGGGCAACATTTCTTTCCACCCCAACGTCGCTCTCCGATCTGGGTGTTTTCCTTGGTGCTCAGACGAAAGACCGCGGCTATGCGCTGATCCGCATTTTGTGTAAAAGCATTATATCTGAATCTGATGTTGTCTTTTTCCTCATTATTGCCGCCGTACAGATCTATTGTCTTGTTCGGGTATATCGCAAGTATTCCGAGAACTACTGGCTCAGCATGTTTTTCTTTGTTGCCTCTACAGACTATTTATCGTGGATGCATAACGGGATGCGTCAGTTTTTAGCTGCTGCTATCATTTTTGCGGCATTTCCGTTATTGGTCAAACGCCGTTATATCCCTATGGTTCTGGTGGTGCTGCTTGCAGCGACGATACATCTTTCCGCATTGATCGTTCTGCCATTTATCTTTATTGTCAACGGGAAGGCCTGGAATGTAAGGACGCTGCTGTTTATTTTCGGTGTTCTGGCAACAACGTTTTTCTTGGATGAAGTGACCGGCATTATTACAAATATGATGGTGGATACGGCATATGAAGGGAATATAGCAATCTTAAAGGCAGATGACGGTACGAATATCTTTCGGGTGCTCTTTTATTCCATTCCGGCGATCGCGTCATGGGTGTTTCGCTCTCATATTGAAGCAGAGGATGACCCGCTGATCAATACTTGCGTGAATCTCTCCGTTGTGACAGCCGGTATCTATCTGTTCAGCTTTTTTACCAGCGGACTTCTCATCGGCAGATTGCCGATTTATTTCAGCTTGTCCATTTACATTCTTATTCCGTGGCTGATTCGAGAGCTTTTTTCTCGTGAATCTGCTTTGGTTGTTGAAGGCGGCTTTTTAGCGCTGTATTCTGCGTTTTTTTATTATCAGGTGGGAGTAACATGGCATTTGTTGTAAATATTTAGTTTATGCTTGGAGAGAAGAGACAATAACTATGAGAAGAGTAATTACTTACGGAACCTATGACCTCCTCCACTACGGTCATATTAACCTTCTGAGAAGGGCAAAAGAGCTTGGAGATTATTTGATCGTTGCACTTTCGACTGATGAGTTCAATTGGGGCGAGAAGCATAAAAAGAGTTTCTTTTCATATAATCAGCGAAAGCAACTTCTCGAAGCTATTCGGTATGTTGATCTGGTAATCCCAGAAGAAAACTGGCAACAGAAAGAACGAGACATACTGGATTACCATGTTGATGTTTTCGTGATGGGGAACGATTGGGAAGGAAAGTTTGATTATTTGAAGACGTTATGTGACGTTGTATATTTGGAACGAACTCCTGAGATATCAACAACACAGATAAAAGAAGAACTTAAGTTGTAATGTTTTGAGTATGTTGGAGCAACAAGAATCAATGGATGAGCTTCGAAAACTGCAAAATGCTGAGCTTGAAATACTATGCGTGATAGATGAGTTTTGCAAGAGCAATCAGATCGAGTATTCTTTATATGCGGGAACCCTTCTTGGGGCGGTCAGGCATAAGGGGTTTATTCCTTGGGATGACGATCTGGATATATGTATGACCAGAGAATATTACATTCGTTTTCTGAAGTGCTGGGAGGCAAGTCCGCCAGAAGGTTTTATTCTTCAGAATAAGGACAACTCGCCTTCATTCACACAAAGCTTCAGTAAAATCCGGAAAGACCATACAACCTTTCTTCAGTACGACTGGGAACGTGGAAAATATCATACAGGGATTTTTGTGGATGTGTTCCCCATCGACCGTATGCCGAAGGGAAAGATTGCAAGGATGCTCTTTCAATGGGATTGTATGCGATATCTTTTGCTAACGCGGGAATTCATCCCACAGAAAGAAAAACTCATTGTTAAGCTTATTTCAAGATTGTTTTTGTGGATTAGCCCTAAGAAATATAGGAAAGCTGTGCGAACAAGGCTTTTAAAACAAATCACACGAGAAAACAACCCAGATGCCAACATGGTTGCTATAGAGACCCTGAAAACATCAAGGACGATTCTCCCTCCTCATATGATGGATTCTTTTATAGCTATACCTTTCGAGACACGTTCATTTTCTTGCATTGCTAATTGGGAAGAATATTTGAGAATAAAATACGATGATTATATGACAATGCCTCCCGAATCTGAACGTTCTTGGACTCATCATCCCATCATTTTGGATTTTGAGCATAATTTGGAGGAGCTTCCCAATGAGTGAGTTCAAAGAAGAAAATCCAATCCGAGTTCTTCAGGTTACTGGCATCATGAATCGCGGCGGAGCGGAGACCATGATCATGAATCTGTACCGCAACATGGATCGCAGTAAGGTGCAGTTTGATTTTGTGGAGAACAGCCTTGAACCGGGGGCTTACGATGAAGAGATTAGGAGACTTGGCGGAAGAATCTTTTATTGTCCTCATTACACAGGGAAGAATCATCTCTCGTATTGCCATTGGTGGCGAGACTTTTGGAAGGAGCACAGGGACGATTATCTTATCGTTCACGGTCATATTGGAAGTGTGGCTGCCCTTTATCTTTTTTTTGCACGAAAGATTGGCGCATTCACGATCGCTCACAGTCACGGGGCAAACAGTAATAACCTGAAAAGAAGGATCCCTTATCAGGTGTTTTCGTTTCCGACCAGATGGATCGCAGATTTTTTCATTGCCTGCTCAGGGCAGGCGGGACTGGATCGCTTTGGAAAACAAGTTACACAGAATGCTGTGAAATACTGTGTTATGAACAATGCGATCGACACCAGAACGTTTCAGTTCGATTCAGAAAAGCGTGGGATCAAGCGGAATGAACTGGGCCTCTCGGAAAGAGAATTTGTGATCGGACATGTAGGACGCTTTACTGGAGAAAAGAATCATTCTTTTTTATTGGATGTCTTCTCGGAATTGAATCAACGCGTTTCGCACACCAGATTGATTCTGATAGGAGATGGGCCTTTGAAATCAGAAATACAGAAGAAAGCAGTGCAGATGGGGATTTCCGATAACGTTGCCTTTCTTGGTGTGCGAAGCGATGTTGCAGACTTGATGCAGGCAATGGATGTGCTGGTTTTCCCATCCAAGAACGAGGGATTGCCCGTTACGCTCGTTGAGGCGCAGACCTCCGGATTGCCCTGCGTGATATCGGATTCCATTCCCTCTGACTGCATTCTCTGTGACGACTTGGTTACGACTGTCAGCTTACAGAAAAGCGCTGCATTTTGGGCAGAGACAGTCCTTGGCAGAAAAGGAGAGCCTCGCCGCGATCACGCTGCTGAGGTAAGTGCCGCAGGCTTTGATATACATCAGACTGCCAAATGGCTGGAGGATTTTTATCTTGAGAAAGCCAAACGATAAGGTCCTGCTTACAGTTTTCACCCCTGCCTACAATCGCGCGCATACACTTGGCCGGACCTATGAATCCCTCTGCGCACAATCTTGCAAGGATTTCCTCTGGTTGATCGTGGATGACGGCTCTACGGATCAAACTGCTGTGTTGGTAAAGGAATGGCAGCAGCGGGAAAACGGTTTTGAGATCCGCTATGTATACAAAGAAAACGGCGGAATGCATACAGCCCATAATACAGCTTACGAGCTGATCGACACGGAATTGAATACCTGTATCGACTCCGATGATGCGATGGGTGAGGATGCGGTGCGCCTGATTTGTGAAAAATGGGAGATAGTTCGTGACAAGGGTTATGCCGGTATCATTGGGTTGGATGCGGATTTTTCCGGCAAGATCATTGGAAAAGGCTTCCCTGAAGGCTTAACTGAGACCACGGTGATCGGATATTATCAGGCAGGAGGCAGCGGGGACAAAAAGCTGGTTTATCGCACGGATATTATTCGGAAATGTCCCCCATATCCTGTTTTTGAGGGGGAGAAGTATTATTCTCTTGCATATAAATACAGGCTGATCGATCAGAAATACAAGATGGCTGTGTTGGACGCAGTGCTCTGCAATGTAGAGTATCAGGCTGATGGATCTTCCTTCAATATGATTCGCCAGTATGCCCGCAATCCCAAGGGTTTCGCCCATTGGCGAAGGTTTTCCATGGAGCTTCCCATGAGCAGAAAGAGACTGTTTGAAGTCTGCACCCACTATGTTTCCAGCAGCATTTTGGCTGGAGATCACGACTTTTTCAGGAAATCTCCGAAGAAAGCCATGACGGCAGCCGCCTTGCTGCCGGGATTTCTTTTATCCTGTTATGTAAAACTGAAAACGGAACAGAAATGAGGAGAGCAAATGATTCCGAAAACGATTCATTATTGCTGGTTTGGCGGAGCTGAGAAGCCAAAACTGGCACAAAAATGCATCGCCAGCTGGAAAAAGTATTGCCCCGATTTCGAGATCATCGAATGGAATGAGAGTAACTTCGACGTTTTCAGCACTCCTTACACGAGGTTTTGCTTTCACAATAAAAAATGGGCTTTCCTCAGTGATTATGTACGATTAAAAGTTGTACATGAATATGGAGGAGTGTACTTCGACACAGATGTCGAAGTGATTCGGCAAATTGACAGTTTACTACAGCATGGTGCGTTTTTTGGATTTGAAAATGACAATTGTATCGCAACTGGGTTAGGTTTTGGAGCTGAGGCTGGAAATACTGCTTTGCAGGCCATGTTAAAACCCTATAGTTTCCGGTCAGAAAACGAGGTGGTTCTTCGTGGTTGCCCCGGATTAAACACTGGAGAATTGCTTCCCTTCGGTTTGCGGCAGGATGGAACCTATCAGGTCGTTGATAACATGGTTTTTCTCCCGATGGAATACTTGAATCCTTATGATGATGCGACTGGAAGATTATATTTAACCCATAACACTTTCAGTATACACTGGTATGCAAAGAGCGCACTGAGCAAACAATCGATTTTACGCAGCAAGCTGACAAGGCCTTTTCATAGAGTGTTCGGGGTGAATTGTTTTTCGTGGATGAAGCGATGAAAGGGGCGAACACATTGAATCGACCGGATGAAGCCATAGAGAATGAATCCTTTGTCGGACATCCTTGGCTTTCTGTTATTATTCCCGTATTCAATGCAGAGACTTTTATTTCGAGATGCATCAATTCTATTCTTTCACAGGGGTTTACTGATTATGAATTGATTCTGGTAGATGATGGATCCCAGGATGAATCACCTAATATTTGCCGACAATACTCTGAAAAGGATGGTAGAATACGCTATTTTCGCAAATTGAATGGAGGAAGCTATCAGGCCAGGTTGTATGGAGTTGAACAGAGTAAAGGCCAGTATATTACTTTTTGTGATGCGGATGATTACTATTATTCTAATACGGCATTTGTGATTCTTCATCAAGCTGCAGAAGAAGCAAAGTGCGATGTCCTTCAATTTGAGTATATAAAGAAATACAATCATTTATTGCGCAGGTCGAATCGTGTTTCCCAGAGATTGCTTGTAGAAGGTGAGGCGTATAGAACTGGGGAATATCCAAAGCTTCTTTGTAGTTTTTGGGATTCTTCACACATAACTCCTAATGTGTGGAATAAGGTTTACATCAGAAAACTCTTTGCAGCGCTTCCACCATATGCGTCTGCAGAGAGAGTATTCTGGGGCGATGATCTTATAATGAATCTTGCACTATTGAAGGACGCGTCATCAGTCCTGTTTTTGCCCGAAAACTTGTATGTGTATCAGCAGGGATCAGGCGGAACCAGCGGATTTTCCGTCCGCACGATGGATGATTTGAATGTTATTAAGCAATATCAAATGAAGTACCTTTCTGCATGGCCTGATCATGGAGACAATGATAAAATCGAAAGTGTTCTTCACTCAGAGACAGCAGGTTGGCTATTACTTTGGGTGCGTCAGGCTATTCAGAAGATGGATGAGCAAGAGGTCTGCCTTATACTGGAAAGAGTTTTGAATCTTCCAGGGTTTTCTTCGGCAAATCGCTATTACAGCTTACATTTATCTGACGAGACGGTTCCGGCTACTTTGCTGAGAATGGCAGACCCTAAATTGTATGTTGAATATGCAAGCAAAATGAATCGTGACGAAAAAAAGAGCGTGAAGAGAATTATTCGTGATCACTTAAAAACGGTTTTGGTTAGAATCTGATACATACCTTATATGAAGCATGTTCTTGTCTTCTCCCATGCGATGGAGCTGGGCGGTGCGGAAAAAGCATTGCTTGGGCTGTTGGGATCCTTTGATACAACAGAATATGGCGTTGATCTTTTCCTGATGCGACACTGCGGCGAACTGCTTCCTTTTGTTCCGGAAGATGTGCATCTATTGCCTGAGCGGCGAGGCTATTCCAGCCTGGCTGTTCCGATCAAAGACGTCCTCTTTAGGGGAGAAATCTCTGTTGCGATCGGTCGTCTGGCAGGGAAGCTTGCTGCAAAACGGCGGGTCAGGGCTTTGGGGCTGCCACCTGATAATGATGTATCCATACAGTACAGCCATAAATATACAAGTTTTGCCATGCCAAAGCTGAAAGAGCGGGAATACGATCTGGCGATCAGCTTTTTGACGCCCCACTATTATGTGGCGGAGAAGGTTCAGGCCAAGGTCAAGGTGGCCTGGATCCATACAGACTACTCCAAGCTTGCTGTCGATCGGGAAGAACAGCTCCGGATGTGGCGGCGCTATGATGCGATCATCTCAATTTCTGAGGCGGTTTCTGAGAGCTTTGTTTCTGTGTTTCCGGAGCTTGCTGATCGTATTATGCTGATCCCCCATATTCTCCCTGTTTCTTATATCCGACAGCAGGCGGAGCTTATCATTCCGGAAGATGAAATGCCTGAGGATGGGAGCATTCGGCTTCTTTCGGTCGGGCGTTTTTGTTACGCCAAAAACTTTGATAGTATTCCTGCCATTTGCAAAAAGCTGCTTGCATACGGGCTGCCTGTAAAATGGTATTTGATTGGATATGGCGGATCAGAGAATATGATCCGGCAGAAGATCAAGACCGAGGGTATGGAAGAACATGTGATCATTCTCGGTAAGAAGTCCAATCCCTATCCCTATATGAAGGCTTGCGATCTTTATGTGCAGCCCAGTCGTTATGAAGGGAAATGCGTTTCCGTCGTGGAAGCACAGATCCTTGCAAAGCCTGTTATCATCACAAACTATCCAACTTCTTCCAGTCAACTGGAGGACGGCGTTGATGGCTTGATCGTGCCGTCAAATAATGATGACTGCGCCGCCGGTATTGCCGCGCTGCTGCAGGATCCAGAGAGAATGGAAATGCTGCACCGCAACTGCGCGGAGCGGGATTATTCCAACGCGAACGGGATCCAAAAGCTGTATGATTTGATGGAGTGAAGGATGGAGAATGGATTGAGAGTTCTATACGTAACAGGATCGTGTTTGACGAGAAATACCTCGGCCAATATGAGCCATAATGCGTTTGTGCAAGGCCTGCTGGAAAATGATTGTGATCTCGACATCCTGATGGCAAAAGAAAGCTGGGGGGAGCCGGATCAAGGTCTTCCCACGTGGGAAAAGGCCAGATACATTTGTTTTAATTCAGTTTCAACTGCTGATCGACTGCGACAGTGCTTTCGGGGACAAGCTTCGCAAGTTGATTCTCATAATTCTAATGTCTCCTGTCAACAGACAACTGCTCCCAAGCACCTTGGCCTGAAATCCTATGCAAGGAGAGCCGCAAAACGTGCTTTTTATGCGTTGTTTCCGAAGGATCCCCTGTATCCGCTGGAAAAAGAATGGCTGAAAAACGCATCTTGCTATCGTTCCCGGGAGAAATATGATCTTGTGATATCGAATTCCTCGCCTGCAGCCAGTCACAGGTTGGTGGAAGTGCTCATACAGGAAGGAAACATTTCCACAGATCGCTGGATTCAGATCTGGGAGGACCCGTGGTACCACGATCTTTATGGCGGACATACCGAGGCGGAAAAACAGGAAGAACACCGCTTGCTGCAGGCGGCCAGTGAGATTGTTTATGTGAGTCCCCTTACGCTGATGTATCAGAAGCGATATTTCCCGGACTGTGCTGATAAAATGCGCTGTGTTCCGCTTCCTGCGCTCAAGCTCGTTGAGGCGGATATCGAGCAACAGAACGCGGAAGAGTTTTCTTTTGGATATTTTGGGGATTATTATTCTGCGACGAGAGACATAAAGCCGTTTTATGAGGCGTTGCTTCGGTCCGGATTCCGAGGTTCTATATACGGGGATAGTGATTTGCGGCTGCAGTCAACAGAGTACATTCAAGTTTCGGGAAGGGTTACGCTGGATGTGCTTCGGG
>ODAI012462897.1_pt1 | contig 10097 bp, 7 predicted proteins | sample 1539321 | NCBI WGS metagenome assembly ODAI01 (sample SAMN02144231, study PRJEB22623) | gut metagenome | biome: sheep rumen | host: Ovis aries | place: New Zealand | reverse complement strand
TCGAGAAATCGCGCGCGATCATCGAACCCATGGAATGCCCGAACATGAAGTACGGCAGATCGGGGTACTTCTCGCACACCACGTCCTTGAACAGCTTCTCGCCCTCCATCATGGTGTGCGGGCCGGCGTCGCCCCAGTCGCCCCACGTGCCGTTGGCGATGGCCGTAGCGCCATGTCCGACATGGTCGTTGGCCGCAACGATGAACCCGGCGTCCATCAGCGCGACGATCATGTGGAAATACCGACGAGAATGCTCGCCGAACCCGTGCACGAGCTGCACGACTCCTTCAGGTTCGCAAGCGGGAACGTAGATCCAGCCGGTAACCTGGTCGCGGCCGTTGCTCGAGGGGAACGTGACTTCGTGCAGCATGGGACACCTCTTCTCTCGTGGATGGAAGCGCATGACGGCACTTTTCCGCCATGCGCCCATTATCGCCGATTGGCAAAGCCTCGGACAATGCTAAATATCCCGCGCCATGACGACGACGTCATAACGCTCGCCGTGCTCAACATCGCCGGTCGCGACGAAGCCCTGCGCCTCCCAGAACGCGCGCGCCGACTCGCTTGGCTCTGGGCACTTGAGTTCCAGACGGTCGTAGCCTTGCGCGCGCATCGCCGCGCGCACGTCGGCGAAGATGCCCGATCCTACGCCCCGTCCCTGCAAGTCGGCATCGACCATGAACCAGCCGATGTATGCGTCGTCAGGTTCGGGGTATCCGCAGATCAGATCGAGCACGGCGACCAAATCGCCCTCGCCGTCGTAGAAGCCGACGAAATGGGACTGCGCCCCTTCGACCCCCTTCGAGATGTCGCTCACGATCTCGGTCAGACGCGAGCGCGAAGGTCGGATGCCGAGCTGGCGGTAGTAGCGGAAATTCGTGCGCGCGAGCGAGACGACATCGGCGATGTCGGGCTCGGCGATACGTCGAACGCTGTAGGACGTGCCGAGGGAACCGATGTCGAATCCAGGCGCTTCGGCGGCCGCGTCCTCTCCGAGGCCGAGATCGATGACCTCTCTGAACTGCGTGTCGAACAGTTCGCGGTAGACGCCTCCGCGAGCGAGCAGCTCCTCGTGCGCGCCTTGCTCCGCGATCACGCCGTCCTTCACGACCAAGATGCGATCGGCCTTGAGGATGGTCGAGAGGCGATGCGCGATGACGATGCTCGTGCGACCCACCATGAGCTGCTCGAGCGCCTCTTGGATCGCATGCTCGGATATCGAGTCGAGCGCGCTCGTGGCCTCGTCGAGAATGAGGATCTTCGGGTCCTTCAAGATGACGCGCGCGAGCGACAGCCGCTGCTTCTCGCCGCCCGAGAGCTTCAAACCGCGGTTGCCCACCTCGGTATCGTAGCCGAGCGGCTGCGCCGCGATGAAGTCGTGAATGTTGGCGATCCTGCACGCCTCTTCGATCCGCTCGAACGGCGCATCTTCGCTCGCATACCTCAAGTTCTCCAGAATCGTGCCGTTGAACAGGTACGCTTCTTGGGTGACGACGCCGATTTGCTGACGAAGGTAGGCGAGGTCAAAATCGCGCACGTCGACGCCGGCAATGCTCACCGAGCCCGCGTGCACGTCGTACAGGCGCGGGATGAGGTTGACGACCGTCGACTTGCCCGAACCGCTCGGGCCGACGATGGCGAACATCGCGCCGCCCGGCACCTCGAAGTCGACGTCGGACAGCACGAGCCTATCGGAATCGTAGCCGAACGCCACGTGGTCGTAGCGGATCGGCTTGCGTTCGACATCGGGCTTCGCTCCGTTTGCAGGCGACACGATCGCGTTCTCGCGGTCGAGGTAGTCGAAAATGCGCGTGAACAAGGCGAGCGAGCGCGTGAACGTGACCTGCAGGTTCAGAATGGACTCGACCGGGCGGTACAGTCGGTTGACGAGCGCGACCATGGCCGTGACGGTGCCGACGGTCAGCGAGGGGTCGAACTTCTCGATGATCAGAAGGCCGCCCGCGAAATAGATGAGCAAAGGGCCGAGCTGCGTGAACATGCCCATGGCGACGCTGAACAGCGAGCCCGACCGCGTCTCCTTCATGCTGAGGTCGATGACCTCCTTGTTCACATGCTCGAACCTGCGCATCTCGCGGTCCTCGCGCGTGAACATCTTCACGAGCAGCGAACCGCTCACGGAGAGCGTCTCGTTTATGAGCTGGTTCATCTCGTCGGTCTTCGCCTGGGTGCGCGTGGCGTACTTCAAACGCGACTTTCCCGCGCTGCGCGTGGGCAAAATGAGCAGCGGCAGCACCGCGAGGCCCACGATGGCCAGCTTCCAGCTCATGGTGAACAGCGCCACGAGCGTGGTCACGATGGTGGCGATGTTGCTGACGACCTTCGAGAGCGTGCCGCTGACGACGGAGCTGACGCCGCTGATGTCGGTGTCCATGCGCGTGATGACGTCGCCCTGCTTCTCGGTCGTGAAGAACGAGTGCGGCATGTGCTGCAGATGGTCGTACATCTCGTTGCGCATGTCGTAGATGATGCGCTGCGAGATCCAGGCGTTGATGTAGTTCTCGACCACGCCGATGAGCTGGCTCGCCACCATGGCGGCGAGCGCTATGAGCAGCAGCTCGACGAGATAACCCAAGTCCTCGCCCACGAGAGCCTCGTCGACGATCATGCCCGTGACGATTGACGGCACGAGCCCCACGCCGGCAGCTATGACGATGGCGACGAACACGAGCGCGAACTGCAACCCGTAGGGTTTCAGGTACGAGACGATGCGAAGGAGCAGCTCCTTCGTCACCTTCGGCATGTTCGCCTTCTCCTCGTCGGTTAGAAAGCGCGAATGACCGTGCGGCACCGCCATATTCGCTCCTCACGGTTCGCAGGCGCCAGGCCCGCCGAACTATTAGAATCCGAGGTTGTCGTTTACGAGGATCACGTGGATGCGGCCCTCGTGGCGCGAGAAGCGCGTGATGAGGAACTGGCAGCAGATGGTGTCGGGCGACTTGCAGTCGAAGCACGACCCCGTCTTCGCGCAGGGAGTGGAAAGCCCGAAACGCTGCGCGTTGATGGGGGCGGCCACGTTGCGGGCGCGCTTCATGGCGCCGTCGAGGTCGTCGCATATCTTGTTCATGCCCACGATGAACACGACCTTGCGCGGGCCTTGCGCGATTGCCGAAACGCGGTTGGAGTTGCCGTCGATGTTCACCATGATGCCGTCTTCCGTAATCGCGTTCGCCGAGGCGATGAACACGTCGGAATCATAGGCCGCCAGCATGGCTGCACGCGGATCGGGCTCGATGGCGCGGTCGATGAACTTGTAGTCGCCGGCCTTGAGCGCGTCGACGAGTCCGATCTCGAAAGCGCTCATGCAGCCTCCCATGCCGATCGAGCTTCCCTTGTCGATGAGCTCGAGCGCGCAGGCCAGCGCCTCTTCCTTTGAAGCCGCATAGTATCCCGACATGTTGCGCGACTCGAGGCCCTTGATGACCTTCTGAGCGAGCAGTTCGTTGCGTTTCGTGATGTTGGCGTCCATGCGCATCCCTTCTCTCGTTTACATTGCCATCATTATAAACGTGCGGTTACGTCGGCATTGCAAATATATTGTGCGCAATACTTCCTGGGAGCGTGCGGCAGCCGCGTTCCCCGGTGCGGCCGGGCGGCGGGCGGAACGCTCGCCTACGGCTGCTCGGCGGTAGGGCTTTGCATGACCTGATAGATATTGCCCGCCTGCGCAAGCGGCCACGCGTTCCGCCCGCCGCCCGGCCGCACCGGGGAACGCGGTTGCTGCGCTATCATGGACGCATGGACGAATTCGATTACACAGAACTGTTGAAGGCAGCGGGGTTGGAGCTCGTCGAAACGGACGGGAGGCTCGCACTTACCGATGGAACGTTGACGGTGTGCGGGGATTTCACGCGCATGCTCGGTCGGCTTCGTCCCGCCAACTTGAACCGCGAGCTGCTCGTCAAAGCCGCGAGGATAAAGCACGCCGAGGGCCCGCTCGTCGCCGTCGACGCGACTGCGGGGCTCGGCGACGACTCGTTGCTCCTGGCGGGCGCGGGATTCGACGTGACGATGTTCGAACGCAACCCGGTCATCGCGGCGCTCCTGCGCGATGCGCTCGAGCGCGCCGCGCACCTGCCCGAACTCGCCGACGTCGCCGACCGCATGAAGCTCGTCGAAGGCGACAGCGCAACGAAGCTCGCAAAGCTCGAGTCCCGCCCCGACGTCGTGCTCCTCGATCCGATGTTTCCCGCCAAGCGCAAGGATTCGGCCGTGAAGAAGAAGCTGCAGCTGCTCCAGCGCCTGGAGATGCCCTGCGACGACGAGGGGGCCCTCCTCGATGCGGCACGCGCGTCCGGCGCGCGCAAGGTCGTGGTCAAGCGCCCGGCCAAGGGGCCGTACCTCGCCAAAGCGAAGCCGAGCTACTCGCTTTCGGGCAAGGCGATCCGCTACGATTGCTACGCGTAGCGGCTTGCAACCGCGAAACGCCGCACGCCAGGACGGGCTCCGGGACATGCGGCGTTTCGCGTCGGATAGCTAGTCGAGCTCGTAGAGAACGGCCTTCGCCAGATTGGCGAAGCCGGTGTAGAACCCGACGTCGTCACGATCGATTATGTCCGCGCACGCGCGATGCGCCCAGGCATCCAAATGCGCTGCCTTGAAATCGCCCGCACGCTTGAAGTCGCCGGCACGCAGCAGGTGCCCGAGCAGCGAAAACTCCATGGCAATATGGTCGGCCGGCTCGTGGAAGTTGGCGGGAATCGCAAACGAAGTTTCTTCCATCAGGCTTTTTACCTGGAAGAACTCGTTTGCGTACAAGACGCGCTCATCGTGTTTGTAACACGACTCCACAGGTGCGGTCGCCTTGGGCGTGACGCCCAGGAACAGCTCGGCGTACGAGGCGTCCAAGTAGTCGCGCCAAAGCGGCTTGTCGTCGGCCTTGTCGTATGCCGCCAACGCCGAAGACAGCTGGTGCGCCCCGCGCTCGGCGAACTTCTGCGCCTCGGGCGCAAGCCCGGCGACCGGCGAGGCCGCGTAGGCGCGCACGCGTTCTATGAACGCATCGTCCGCCTCGATCTCGAACGCACGCTCGACCAGCTCGAGCACGTCAAGGAACTGGGCCGTCACGCGGCCGGGTTCGATGGTCATGTCCTTCTCCTCCACTCCTCCAGAACCGAAAACTCCGCGGGCGGGCGCACGGAACCGCCCGCGAACGCTTCATGCAAGTTTAATCCAACAGGCAGACGGGCTTCAGGCAATCCCTCTGCTTCTTCGCCCACAGGCACGCCTCCATCTCGTCGTACCCATGGAACGTGTGCGTGGCCAGAGGCGCCGGGTCGAACTTGCCGAGCGCGATCATCTTGAGGTAGCGCTCGTAGATCTCGCGGCCGCCCGTGACCTGCCAGCCGCGGAAGTTGACGGTCTTCATACCTGAGTTCCAGGCGGGAACGGGGATGACGACGTCGTCGTAGTACGCGTTGAGGCTGCACAGCTCGCCGCCGCCGCGCGTGAGCGCCATGGCCTGCCCCACGGCGGAGGCGGGCCCTCCGCACACCATGGTCACGTCGACACAACCGCCGTTCAAATCCATGATCTGCTCGACCACGTCGCCGTCCTTGTAGCTGATGACGTCCGTCGCGCCCCATTGCCTGGCGATTTCGACGCCGATCGGATTCGTACCGATCGCGAAGATGCGGCCTGCGCCCTTGAGGGCGGCTGCCGCCAGCGCGCACAGGCCCATGGGCCCGATGCCGAACACGGCCACGGTGGCGCCGAGGTCGATGCGCGTGTTCTCGACGCCGTGCCAGGCGGTGCCCACCATGTCGGTGACCATGACGGCCTGCGTGTCGGTCACGTTGTCGGGGATCTTGGCCCCGTTCATGTCGCCCTCGCGCAGACGGAAATACGTGCCGTACACGCCATCGCGCTCGAGGCACCAGTCGAACGCCATGCCCCCGCGGCTGAATTGCGGCACGCCCAGCTGCGCCTCGATGGACGACCAGCTCGGAGTGACCGGCGGCGCGAGGATGCGGTCGCCGGGCTTGAAGTACTCGACGCCCTCGCCGACGCGCTCGACGATGCCGACGCCTTCGTGTCCGACGAAGCGGCCGACGGAGGGAGGCATGATCATGCTCTCGATGATCTCGTAATCGGTCTCGCAGACCGAGACCGCCGTCGTGCGCACGAGGATCTCGCCCGGGCCCGGCTCCACGACCGGGCGCTCACCCAACTCGACCACGCCCTTCTCCTTGTGGATAAGACCCTTCATCATCTCTGTCATAGCGTTTCCTCCTCGTCGGTCGAAATTGGGCCAAGGCAACATGACCACCGGCCCGAGCCAAGGCGGCGTTCCCCCTTCAGCTCAGTCAAAAGCGGCATGCCCCCGCCGGCCCCAAATGCTTAGCAATGGTTGGCGAACCCGTCGTCGATGCGCAACTCGGCGCCCACGATGTGCTCGGCCTCGTCGCTGTTCAAGAACGCGACGGCATCGGCGATCGCCTCGGGCGGACAGAACTTCTTTGCCGGGATCATGTTGATGAACGCCTCGTAGAACTCCGTGCCCTTGAGAGCCGGGTCGGTGATCTGCTTGGTCATGTCCGTGATGATGACGCCGGGCATGATCTTGTTCATGCGGATGCCCTTCGGTGCCTCGAGGTTGGCCAGATCCATGAAGTACGCGCGCGTGGCGCCCTTGCTCGCGGAATACGACGGACATGAGCACGGCAGAAGGGGGCTTGCCGACCCGATGAGGATGATACTGCCCTCGCCCTGGGCTTCCATGATGGGAAGCAGGGTCGTCATCTGGTAGAAGAGCCCGTACACGTTGGTCTTGAACACGCGGTCGAACACTTCGAAATCATAGGTGGCGGGCTCGATGTCGGTCGGCCCGGCGTAGCCGGCATTGCACACGTAGAAGTCGATGCGGCCGTACGTGTCGTTCACCCAGTTGATGAGCTCCACGTCGTCGTCGCGCTCGCGCACGTCGCAATGCTTGTAGGCGCATTTGCCCGGATATTGCTCGTTCAGCTCGTCGGCGATCTTCTGGTTTCGCTCGTCGGACGTGCCGGCGATGACCACCGTCGCGCCCTCGGCCAGATGCTTCTTGACGGTCGCCAAGCCAATCCCGCTCCCGCCGCCAGTCACGACTCCGATCTTGCCTTCCAACTTTCCAGCCATAAGCACACTCTCCTTCTCGATACACCAGAAGCACTATCCAGCGCCTGTCCCCGCGAGGGCAGGCGCGGCGGCCCCGCCGGCACCGGTGCCGTTTCCGCGCTTTCCCCGGCGGTCGACGGGTCGGGACGGTTCAAGCGCTCCCGCGAGGGCCGGCGCGGCGGCCCCGCTGGCACCGGTGCCGTTTCCGCGCTTTCCGCAGCAGTTAATTGGTGGGATGGGTGAACCGTTCACGCGAGGACCAGCGCGGAAACGGCGCCGGTGCCAGCGGGGCCCAGTGACGCAACGATCCTCGCCCATCCCACCTAGTGCCTAAATTCCTAGCCCTCTTCGTTCTTCGAAAGCGCGAGCGACTCGGCGACGCTTGCAGCCTTCATGACGAGCTTGCCGTAGCCGATGCGCTCTTCGGCGGTCTCGACGTCTGCGTACTCGAACTGCGGAGGCAGGTCCTCGCCGCGGTCGCGCATGAGCTCCATGGCGCGGTCGACGTCATAGGGCACGATGTTCTTGCGCTCGTTCAGCGGGCGGAACACGATGGCCGGCTTCACGAACTCGCCATCGGGCATGTCAGGCAGCGCTTTCAGGGTGCCGTACTTGGCTTCCATCTCCTCGAGCGTGCCGAAGTCGAGCGCGCGGCCCGGGCACGACATGACGCAGGTCGGAAGCTCGCCCTGCTCCAGGCGGTCGTAGCACATATCGCACTTGCTCATCGGCGTGCCGGGCGCGTCGTCCTCGTACTGCGGGGCGCCGTACGGGCAGGCCTTCCAGCAGTTGCGATCGCCTTCGCAAAGGTCCTCGTCGAGCAGCACGGCGCCGTACTTGTCCTCCTTGAACAGCGCATGATGCTCGCAGGCGTCGACGCAGACCGGATTCTCGCAGTGGTAGCACGTCGCGAAGCACGTGTTCATGCGCATCGTCGGCCAAACGCCCTTCTCCCATTGCAACAGGCGCAGCCACTTCACCGGGCCGGGCTGGATGTCGTTCCAGTCACGGCATGCGACAACGCACGCATGGCAGTTGTAGCAGCGGTTCTGATCGAAGAAAAATGCGTATTGAGTCATAGCTTAAACCCCCTCGACTTCGACGTTGAATCCCTTGCCCTCGACGTTCGTGATCTCGATCATGCCGGCGCACAGCAGGATGCCGCGGCGATGGTCGTAGTCTTCGGACGGGATAAGGAAGTTGCACGAACCCGCACGGTCGATGCCCTCGGGCATGATGTCGGTCTTGAGGTGCGACGGGTCGTAGTTGCGCCCGAAGATCATGCAGGCGATGCCGGGGGTCAGACGGCTGGTGACGTATGCCGGGACCAGGCACTGGCCCACGCCGTTGTGCGCGAGCACCATGTCGCCGTCCTTGATTCCGCGTTGCGCGGCGTCTGCGGCAGAGATCCACACGTCCATGCGGTACTCGTCGCGGAACCACGGGTTCTCGTCCTGCGCGAAATGCTGACGGTAGAACGCATGCGGTGTGATCATGTACAGCGGGTACTGGTTGACCTGCGGAGACAACGGACTCGTCTCGACATCGCGGTAATGCGGGATGACCTCGATGTAGCCCTTGCCCAAGCACTTCGTCTTGTACGACGTGTTGTGGTAGTCGTGCTCCTCCAGGAACTTCGGGATGAACTCGATCTTGCCCGAGTCGGTCTGGAAGGGCTTCTCGCCGTTGACCTCGTCGCGCAGGCAGATCCAGTAATCGCCTTCGATGGGACGCACGAAGTACGATTCCTTCTTGAATTCCTCCCACGTAGGCGGATCGAGCGGCTTGATCTCGGGCATGTTACGCCAGGTCTCGAAGTTAGCGCCGGTCTTCTCGTCGATGACGTCCCAAAGGTCTTCCCACTTCACGCCCTTCAACTCCGGATACAGGTAGTCGATGACGTATGCGCCGTCCGGGTCGCCGGGGATCTGGATGCGCTCGGCGACTTCCTTGAAGATCCACAGGCGGCTGCGGCACTCGCCGGGCGGGTCGAGGACCTTGCCCATGCCGATGAAGTAGTTGCCGGCAGCCGGGCTGAAAGCCGTGTTGAAGGAGTAGCCCTGCAGTACGAAGTTGTCGCCGCCGCCGCCCTCGAAGAACTGATGGGTCAGCGGGAGCACGAGGTCAGAATACCAGGTCATGGTCGTCGCCCACGTGTATGCGCCGTACGCCACGAACGGGGTGTCGAGCACGCTCTGCAGGCGCAGGTTCGAGTCGTAGTAGTTCGGGATCATGTTACGCGGGTTGACGTTCTGCCAGATCATCTTGATGTTGGGAGCAGTCTCGTTCTGCGGGCAGCCCACGATGCGCTTGTACTCGGCCAGGCTGATCTCGCCTGCCTCGTAGCGCTTGCGCTCGGCGATGGCGCGATGCCAGATCTCGCCCTCGATGACGCAATGCTCTTCGACCTTGTCGAAGCGCTCGCCGAAGAAGTTCATAGGCGGCGTGGGGAAATGCGGGCGAACGCCGAAGTCCATGCCGGTGCCGATGCAACCTTCACGGCCGATGTTGCCGGTGATGGCGCGCAGGTAGTTGTCCAGACGTGCCGGGTCCTCGCCGCCCAGGATACGGGTCGCAGCCCACACCATGCGCATGTACACGGGGCCGTCGGCGCACAGGCGCGCGATGGCCTTGATGGTCTCGGCGGGAACGCCGCAGATCTTCTCGGCCCACTCGGGCGTCTTCGGCTGACCGTCGAACTCGCCCGTGATGACCTTCTTCCAGCGCTCGAAGCCGGTCGGCTCGACGTTCTTCTCGATGAACTCCTTGTTCTCCAGGCCCTCGTCGAAAATCGTGTAGGCCATCGCCTCGAGCATGGCGGCGTCGGTCGACGGGCGGATGGGAATCCACTGGTCTGCCAGATGCGCGGTCCAGGTGTAGCGCGGGTGGATGTAGATAAGCGGAAGGCCCTTCTCGCGTGCCAGCTGGAAGTAGTACACGAACTCGGGATAGTTCAGGTAGACGTCGAAGCCCCACAGTACGAT
>ODAI011594748.1_pt1 | contig 10097 bp, 6 predicted proteins | sample 1539321 | NCBI WGS metagenome assembly ODAI01 (sample SAMN02144231, study PRJEB22623) | gut metagenome | biome: sheep rumen | host: Ovis aries | place: New Zealand | reverse complement strand
TAAAGACAATTATCCACAATTTTCCCTTAATTTTTAATAATTTTAGACGAACTTAAAAAAGAAAATTGTCTTCAATTGTTGATAATTCTTAGCCATACTGGCACGATCTGCTTCGCTGTATGGTTGACCCCCCAAAAAAAACTCAAAAACATTCAAAAGTGTTTATCTTGATTTATTTACTAAAATCAGCAACCGGGAAAACTTAAGTTATTTATATCACATTTTTCCTCATTATATGGAGACAAATTGACGAAAATATGCAACAAACTGTCAAAAACACCCATTTTTGCTAAGTTAAATTTGCATATTTCAAATAAATTTTATATCTTTGCACCCGAATTTGGACAATTTAGCGATATAGTCTCAAAAGATTCCGGTAAGCGTTATGGACTAAATGACATCCGTGATGCGAGATGAAACTGAAACTGAAACACACAAAATAGACAAATAACACGTTTTTGCTTGATAACAGGTAATAAAGAATCTGTCATTGCAGCTAACAGAACGTTATGGCAAAGGATGGAGCGAGAAGACGTTGCGACATTGTCTCCGTAGCGCGGAGACTTTTTCGGAGGCAGACATTCTCTCCGCAGTGCGGAGACAATTCAGTTGGACACAATTGAAATCAGTAATGTACCTCTCTGATCCGCTGGCACGGCAGTTCTATATGCAGATGTGCTATTATGAGCATTGGGATACACGCACGCTGGATGAACAAAGTCCGATAAAGGTAGCTCAATATTATACCCAATTGCCGGATAAAAAGATCTTGGCAGAGAAATTGCAACGAGCAATAGCTATCGCTCGTGAGCATTATGCAGAGCAATAACATAAACACACAAAGATATAGAAGCGAAATCGCGATAAATTGACGGAAAAGGTGTAAAAAAAGGGGAAAAACTTGCATATATAAAATTAATTTTATATCTTTGCAGCGTGAAATAATAAAAATCACGCGAAAAAACACAGTTACTTAACCCGCAAAAGCGGAAATCACCGGATAAAGGTGCGTTTTTTTCGTAAAATACGAAACCTCATACGTACGCGGGAGTGGGATTAAAGAGAAACACAAAAATAGAAACAAATTAAACGAAAGGAAATAGAGTTATGATGCAGACAATGACATTGGAGTACAATACCCGAAATATGCTGGCTCAGCGTACTTTGGAATATATATTGTCGCTCGGAGTGTTTCGTGTGGCTCAACCGCAAACTGTTGAGAAAACGAGTTGGCTTGCGGATGATTTCCGTGGGGCAATGAAAGAAATGAGAGACGCTGATGCGGGGAAGGTGCAACTTAAAGACGCGGAGGAACTGCTCAATGAATTATAAGATAGAAGCATCTTCGTATTTCGTCGTTGCAGCTAAGCGTTTGTCGAAGCATTATCCGTCTTTCAAGAAGGATTATGCTCGGTTTTTGTCTGAGTTAAAAGAGAACCCATGGCAAGGAGTGGATTTAGGGAACGGCATCCGTAAAATCCGCATGCAGATTACTTCCAAAGGACGTGGAAAATCCGGAGGAGCAAGGGCGATAACAATGAACATCGTCATTAATGAAGAGAATATGAAAATTCGTTTATTGCTGCTGTATGACAAAAAGGAGGCTGATAACTATAATGAAAAAGCGTTAGAGGCAGCAATCAAAGAATTTTAACTCTGAAATAGCTAAAATCGTATTACATAAAAACACAATATCATGAAAAATTTATTTACCAATTTGATGAAAAACACAGCGAAGAGTTCTCAAAACACAGGGGGGGGGGCTTCGCGGCATGAAGCCTTGATTATTGCGGAGCAATTTTCGCAATGTCAGACATCGCGATCTGAAGGTGCGCGGCAAATTACTGCGCGATTTGAAAGTGCGCAAATGAAAAACACATCTCTTATTTCGGGTTGTGGTGCCGTAGATGTTCCGATGCCGTCATACGGAGCATCCGATGAGCATCCGATGAGCACCCGATCAGCATCCGATGAAAGAAGGTGGAAATCTCGTGGATGGAAGTATGTTGCCTGCATGCTGATGGTTCTCGTGATGAGTGTCGGACAGATGTGGGGAACGGATAACACATTTAGTTCGTCTGAAATAGCGACAGAAACTAAGAAAGGCAATGTGACTTGTAGTTCTGGAATCACATCAACAACAAAGAAGAAGGTAAAAAACACATCAAATATCTATTGTGTAGCAATAGGAAATGCTGTTGATACTGCTACATATACAGTTGCTGAATGGGTTCAGATCCAAGCAGATGCAAACTACACAATAGACAACACAATTGTTATTCAAGGAGCAGCTAATGGTGGCGATAACAAAAACATCGCTGTCGTAATGTGGCGGGGCTCGTATAGTGCGACATCTGCAGACACATGTTTTTCGGCAGTGGCTCCGGAAAATGATTCGGGAACTCGTGACACCATTGCATTAAGATTCCCCTCTGGACGATTCCGTACGATAAGGTTATATAGACGTATTAATTACAAAAATGGCGTCATAGGGCGAGATGCAAATGGAAGTACCAACCAGATTCCATCAGCAAATGCTTCGAATTTCAATATTCAAAGTATCACAGCAACCGCTACAGCTGCTGTATCCTGTTCCGATCCTACCGCACCGACGGCATTTGCGAAATCGAGTGTGACGAGTACGACGGCAACATTCTCTATTACCGATGCGGCAAATGCGGCAAGTTATGATATATATTGTTCGGAAAGCAGTTCTACGCCTGATGGCAGCACAACTCCTACCGCTACAGGGATTACCACAAAAACTTCGACGGTAACGGGTTTGACAGCAGGCACGACGTATTATGCTTGGGTGCGTGCCGTTTGTGATGGTAGTCATAAGAGTAGTTGGGTGGCTTTAGACCCAACAACCTTTACGACACTGGCTGCTCCAACGGCAAGTTTCAGCAATAGTACATACGCAATCGGCGGTTCAGCACTGGACTTGAGTAGTCTGTGGAGCAGTAATAGCGCCGGATCTGTTACATATTCTGTGGAAGATGCAGCCGGAACGGGTGCATCGGTTTCCACGGCAGCGTTCAGTGCTACCCGTGCCGGAAAAGCAAAAGTGAAAGCCGTACAGGCTGCAAACGGCTCGTATGATGCTATTACCAAATACGCCTATATTACGGTCGGTTCTAATGCAACGGGTAAACACACAGTAACTTACGATTTGGAAGTGAATGTCGATAAATCGCGAATACCCGTAACCGACTCTGTTCGTTCTACGAGTTTGTATCTGACGACGGCAGAAGGCGACACGCTCAAAGGAACAGGCGTAACTTACGGCGGAGGAGCAAAATCCGATTTAACAGGAAAGATAAGTGCACCGGCTTCGTATGATGGCAATAAATATGTGTATGTACAATTTGCGGTAGCTGATGGTTATACATTTACGTTAGATAGTGCGTGGTGTGTAGTACAACCTGTTTCTGAGGCCGGTTCTGCCAAATTAGTGTTGTCGGATAATAACTCACACACTATCACAGGCAGCGAGATAGCATGCGCTAAAGGTTCAAATGTACATTCCTACGTAAAGAATGGAAGTTCAGTAGCCTTATCGGGTACAGTGAAGCTGAAGATTTATTGCTATGGTGCTTCTACCGGAACCTATCGTTTGGGTGAGAAGATCAATATTCATGGTAGTGTGGCGGCTTCGGCATCTTGTACGACATCTCCGACGGTGACGGCAGGAAGTAATAGTAGTGTGACGGCAACGACAGCGACGGTAAGTTGCGCGTCGGGTATCAGCTCGTTGGGTTCGGCGGGCTGCTCGATAAGTGAGTATGGTTTTGTAATAGGAACAAGTACAACTCCGGCTATTGGCGGTGACGGTGTAACCAAACATGTAGTTGGTACGACGACCTATACGAAAACGGGTGAATCGTTTGAAAAGGCACTTACAGGTCTGACGGCAGGTACGACGTATTATGTCCGTCCATACGCGACGAATGGAAACGGAACGGCTTATGGTACACAGACATCCTTTACGACATCAGCCGATGTAACCGCTCCGACCTTGTCGTCCTCTAATCCTGCCAACGGCGCAACCGATGTACCGACAAGCGGCACTATCGTGCTGACTTTCAGTGAGTCCATTGCCAGTGTAGATGCCAAGAAGTTCACCCTGACGAACGCCACCAAGGGTGATGTAGCTATTGACGACTCGTATGATACAAAGGTGAATGTTGCTTATACGGCTGACCCGTCAACAACGGTGACCCTTACTACCGATGCCGGAGCAGTGCAGGATGCTGCCGGCAACGCCTCCGCTGCCCTCCTCAGCAGCATCAGCTTCACCACAGCTGCCGTCCCCGTCCTGACAGCTATCAGCGCGGATGTGCTGTATCAAGCAGCAAGTATGGCGAATATAACTTTTACAGGGGCAGACCAAAACTTCACAGGTCTTTCTTCCAATTACCTCTTTAAGGTCTATGGAGATGCAACTGGTGAAACAAAGACTGCTGCCAAAGGAAAGAATGAGAACCATAATGTGACAGACGATATAAGCACCAAGAGTTTTACTTCGGCTCTGTATATCTTATCAAGTAGCAATACGACCAGCACGTCTGACCCGACAGAAGGTGCTATAGAAATTATTACTCCTTCTACCTCCGGACTGTTATATCTCTATTTGGATGCAAATAATAGTTCGCTTACATTGAAAAAGAAAGGGACAAGTACTTCTACTTCACTGTCAGGTGCAACATACAAGGCTATGGAGGTAGATGCCAATACACACTATTTTATAAATGGTTCAAGTTCCGGTAAGCGCGGATTGTATGGTATCCAGTATGTTTCCACGTATGGCGTAAGTTTCACAGGATGCAGTAATGTAACCCCATCCGGCGATGAAACTGCAATCAAAGGCAAAGCTTATACAGCGACGTTTACTGCCAATACGGGCTATACGCTGCCGAGCGATGTGACGGTTACTATCGGCGATGTTGCACAGACCAAAGACATAGGTTACACATGGACTGTGAGCAGCGGTACCGGTACACTGACCGTTCCGGCAGCGAAAGTGACGGGCGCGATAAGTATTGCTGTAAGCGGCGTGGCGCTTCCAACGCACATAGTTTCGTATAACGGAAACGGAAGCACAAGCGGAGACGCACCGACAGATGCAAATGCATATGTAGAAGGCGCTGATGTTACCGTATTGGGTAAAAACACTTTGGTAAAAACCAATAACGGATTTGTCGGTTGGAATACTGCTCCCAATGGTAGTGGCACATGGCGTGTTCAAGGAGAGACATTCTCCATGGGAGCAGCAGACGTAGCACTACACGCGCAATGGGTTCCGACGGCAAACTTGACTGTAGGTACTTTGTATACAGCTGGTGATATGAAGGCAAAGGCTATCGGCTCCAGTACGGGTTATCGTCCCGGTTATTCGTCCAATGGTATCTTTGAACTGCTTGGTGTCGGTACTGCGGATGACAGTGACTTAAAAAACACGCCAATGGAGTATGCTTCTGATTCGCGGACTATTGACGGAACGGAATTTACACACGCGCTTAATTTCCAAGGTCAAGGGGCTGGCTCTCCTTCCGGTACAACATTACCAACAGCACGCGCAATCAAATTCCACGTAGGTGAATCCGGAACTTTACATCTTTGGGTGCGCGCGGGTAGTAAAATTAATATAGTAAAGGATGGCGGTTCCGCAAGTGCAGTAGGTTCGTCAACAGATAGAACGCACGAGACCGTTGAAGTTACTGCCGGAACATGGTATCTCTATGCAACAGGTAGCAGCACATCGCTTTACGGTATGAAGTTGATGACTTGCACCGATCCGGAATTGGCATATGGTACAACAGCGGTAGCAAAGAACTATGCCGATGATGCGTTTACGAATACGTTGACTAAAGCAGCAGGTGCTTCGCCTGCATTTAGCAGCGACAATCCAAGCGTAGCAACAGTGGACGGCACCGGCGAAGTGACGATAGTTGGTGTTGGTAGTACTACTATTACGGCTTCGATTTCTGATGATGCTACCTATTGCGACGATGAGGCAAGTTATACATTGACGGTTTATCCAAGTTATACCGTGACGTACAATGCGATGGACGGTACTTGCGGAACAGAAAGTGCTGTTACCGAGCTTGGCAAAGTAACACTGCCGAGTGCAACACACGAAACTTATACAACATATACTTGGGTAACATATGATGGTGCATTTGTCGGCTATGAAGGTGAAGAATATGAACCTTCGGGTGATATTACGCTCTATGCTAAATGGCAAGGTGATTGTGCAGCAGGTGGAGGAAGTGATGGTGTGCTCTTCAGTGCCGAGTTCAAAGATAGCGGTTTGGGAACAGAAAATGTCTGTACCGCAGCCAATGATCCTGTCACCTTTACAACCGATCAATTGAAGGCTGAGCCTATAGGCGGTTCTATCAGTGCTTATACGACGGGGAACCTTACTCATGTGAAGTATGTAGATAATGGTGTTTATCTTAAAGGTACTGATGGCGTGATTAAGATTACGTTAGAGGCTGCGATCAACACAAACGATTTGTTTGAATACGTCAACGTACATAGTTCTAACCCTAACGCTTATTTACGCCATACATCGGCAAGTAACTCCACAGACCAAATTGTGCTAACCGGTTATAACAACAAAAATGTCAAAGTGATGCTTCCGGCTGCTTTCAATGGTAAAAAAGAATTGTATATCGTTAAACAATCTACTGATTTCAAATTACATAAGGCAGCGGTTGTTCGTCCGGCATTTTTGATGTTACTGCGTGACGATACTCCAAATGCCGACACGAACCTCTCTGGAACAGACGAAGCTCTGACAACTGAGAATTATCTGGAAGTAATCAGAGGCGGCTCGGCTTCCTATACCAGTCCGTCTTCCGGTGACTTAAAAATCAAGAGAAGTAATAGTAAGAACTATATTAACTTCAATAATGCCGCCGGATATTTGAAGATAGTATTGAATGACGCTTTGCAAGAAGGCGACGTCATCGGATTCGATTCGCAGAACGCGAATGAGCTCGCTCTTACCACTACTGCTGAACGTTCAACATCTATTCGTACAACAAGCCAGTTATATACGGTAGGTTCTTCGTCGCCGCTCAAGGGCCAAACGACGTTCTATATCTGGCAGTGCAGCGGTAGTTCTGACTACCTGCGTGGATTGCAGATTGCCCGTTCGGCTGTAGTTGGCTCTTCTTGTTACGATGTCATTTATGAAGGAAATGGAGCAGATGGTGGCTATACGAATGATCCGAAGGCTTATGATGCTGAGGATAATGACGTTGAAGTTGCGATAAATGGCTATACTCGCACGGGTTATGAGTTCGTAGGCTGGAACACTGCTGCTGACGGAAGTGGAGATGCTTATGCGCGGCATGAAACGATTTCGGATATAGACGATGATGTAACCCTCTATGCACAATGGAGAATCTTGATTAGTAGCAACAATACAAACTTCAGCGGTTATACCTCTATAGGCGCTTCGGATGACGTGCGTGTCGCTGGTGGTGCTACCTTGACGCTTACGCAAGACACCGAGATTCGTGACATTACTATCGAAACCGGTTCGACGCTCAATATAGCGAAAGATGGTGAGTCCGGTATCACCGTAGCCACGAACAGCTTGTATCTCAGGGGCGGTTGGAACGAAACATCTTCGAGCTATGATATGCCGAGGGTATATATCGACCCGGCATCTACGCTGACAAAGGAGGTAGAAACAGTGAACTACGATATATCGGTTGACGCAAGCAACTACTATCCGTTCGCCGTTCCGTTCCGCGTCAGAGTAAAAGATGTAGATTATGCAAACAGCACATTGGCTTCTTACTCTGAATATGGACAGACAGGACAATACGTCATCAAGGAATATGATGGTGCAAGCCGTGCGGAAAACGGTCCAAATCCAGAAAACTGGAAGGTAGTGCCGCGAGAGGACGAGGGCGGTGATGTTTATCTGGAGCCAGGTAGAGGTTATATCATGACGGCTGTTTCGATTCCGGCTTATGGTGGAGGCGTGATCCGCTTCCCGATGACGGTCGACAATGCATGGACGGCAGACGGAGAGAAAGGTACGGCTACAATCAGTGCTGTTGAGAAGACGAAGAATACCGTAGAGGTAACGGCTTACACCGGTACTGCGGCAACGGCAAACAAGATGAATGCCGGCTGGAATATGTTAGGCGTACCGTATATGTCGTGCTTCGGAACAAAGGATGGTATAAGCGGAACTGCCACCATACTTGACGGTCATATGACCATAACAGGAGCGTATGAGGATAATGATGTACAGTATGTATCTGTGCCGGTACATGATTTCTCGGAATATCTGCAATTCAATATCGCGGACGGGGAAACGGTACTGAAACCGGGATGGTGCTTCTTAATACAAGCGGCAACAACCGGATCGCTCACCTTTGCTGTTGACCATCAAAAGACATCCAGCGATCTGCCCATCTACGCTCCGAAACGCGAACAGGAGAACAAGCCTACCGTGAAGACGGGTATTATCTTGAGTGGTGCTGAAGCCAGCGACAAGACGACAATCCTTGTTTCGGACAAGTACAGCGCTGCTGAGTATGAAATCAACGCCGACTTGGAGAAGATATTCGGTAATGGATACACGCTGGCGACATACAGCCTGATGGGCGCAAGCAGATTGGCTTACAACGCATTGAGTAATGCGGATGCAGCGAACCTCATTCCAATTGGATATAGGGCACCGGAAGAAGGCGAATATACATTCTCCATCAACCCGCGTTACGCTGAGAATAGTGCGTTCAAGAGCGTGAACCTGATAGACTACGAGACAGGTGTTGTGACGGATCTGATGATGTACAGCTATACGTTCTTTACCGATCGTACGCAAAACGACAGCCGCTTTGCGATCAATGTGGAGAAGCAGAAAGATACACCGACGGACGTAGAGAATGTACAAGGTGACGATGTGCAAAATAATAAGGTTCGCAAGTTGCTTCTGAACGGCAATGTTTATATAATCCGCGGAGCACAGATGTACGATGTTACCGGTAAACGTGTAGAGAAAATCAATAAATGATTTCAAAATGGGAATGGAAAATTGAAAGGAGTTCAATTATGAAAGGAATGAGATATTTATTGAAGATGACAGCAGTGAGTGTTGTGATAGCTATGGCGGCAGCGTTTTCGCTGCCTGCTGTAGCGCAGAATCCGTATGCGCGAGATAGTCATTCGCGAATGGATGCTCCGAGTCACGTATTCCAATCAACCAGCACGATGTCCGGTTCCGGAAGTTCTTATAGCGCCTCTCCGATGTTGAATAGCAACGGAACAGCGGCGTATAACGGAGCTACTTATGCGCCTTCCAGAGGTCCTCGTAGAGCCAAGATGGATGAAAACCCGTTTGGAGACCAGACTATCGGCGGAGCGACTAACCCGAATGAACCGGGAACGCCTATCGGTGATGCGGTGCTTCCGTTGATGCTGCTTGCGCTCGCATATGCGGGGTATAAGGTTCTCGCGCGGAGAAAAAAGTCAGTGCAAAGAGAGTAAAGGGATTAGAAAAGGGATGTGAAAAATCGGTGTAACACAGGTTTATGCCGATTTTTTTGCCATTTCCTCTCTTCTATGTGTGGTAAATTGACGGAAAAATGCAATAAATTGTTAAAAAATACTCATTTTTGCTAACTTAAATTTGCATATTTCAAATAAATTTTATATCTTTGCACCCGAATTGGAATGATAAATTTTATTTTTCAGTCCAAAACGCCCCAAAACACCCCAAAAATCCCAAAATACAAAATAGACAAATATTTTTTACTAACCCAATAAATTTAATCTTATGAGTGCAGCGCAGGCAATAGCAAGTAGTCGTTTCTTGACAGCGATGGGACCGATGATCGAGGATGAAGAGAAAATGAATGAGGTGCTCGCTTATATTGAGAGCATCAAAGTTAGCCCGCTTTATTCCAGCGTATCTCGTTCTTGTTCGCTGGATGAGTTCAGCAATATGATGGCGAGAGATTTAGGAAAACGTTATGGACTAAATGATATTCGTGAGGCGAGATGAAACGATTTCAAGTCGAGATTTCCCCTCAGGTCCAGCGAGATGTCTCGAAATTAAATGACTT
>ODAI010638781.1_pt1 | contig 10097 bp, 11 predicted proteins | sample 1539321 | NCBI WGS metagenome assembly ODAI01 (sample SAMN02144231, study PRJEB22623) | gut metagenome | biome: sheep rumen | host: Ovis aries | place: New Zealand | reverse complement strand
GGTGATTGATTACGCCAGGAACCTTGATTTCGTTACGGATATCTGGCTCTGCGGCCATTCCCAGGGCGGGATGACGGTTATGCTGGCCGGCGCCATGAAGCACGATGTCATCAAAGGACTGATTCCGCTTTCTCCCGCATGGATGATCCCTGAAGGCGCAAGGAACGGAACGCTGCTGGGCCGGCATTTTGATCCGGACCATATTCCGGATGTGCTCCCGGCCTGGGGAGACCGGGGCTTAAGCGGAAATTATGTCCGTGTTGCCCAGACGATCCGCGTGGAGGAAGCGATTGACCGCTTTGACGGTCCGGTCCTGATCGTACACGGGGACCGGGATGAGGCGGTGCCGGTGGAATACGGAATCCGGGCAGCGGAAAGATACAGGAACGGCAAACTGGTTATCATTCCCGGAGACACGCATTGCTATGATCATCACCTGGACCAGGTGCTGGATGCCGTAAAGGACTGGATGTGCGAAACGGCAGCCGGAAGCCTGCACTCCCGGAAGCGCTGAATTTTCCGCGCAGGCCGCGGAATAACAGCTGCCCGCGGGCGGCAGCCTGCGCATTCCCGGGGGATCAGGATGAATAAGGGCGATCAGGTCCGGGCCGGCGGCTGATCCGGCCCGTTTTTCTGTTGCCTCCGATTTTACGGTATGTTATGATTGGAACGAATCTGTGCGACCATCTTTTTGACATTGATACATGAAGGGAGCGAACCGCCCATGAAGACGAACGAAGCCTGCGGAGTCCAGCTTTCCCGCCTCGGTCTCGGATGCATGCGCCTGCCCCAGACGGCGGAAGGCGCCATTGATGAGCATGAGCTGCAGCACATGGTTGACTATGCCATTGCCCACGGCATCAACTATTTTGATACCGCCTGGCCCTACCACGGCGGCCGCAGCGAAATCGCCATCGGAAAGGCGCTGGCGAAGTATCCCCGGGATACATGGTACCTGGCGGACAAGTATCCGGGCCACCAGATCCTTTTCTCCTATAATCCCGCGGAGACCTTTGAGGAGCAGCTTAAAAAGTGCGGTGTGGATTATTTTGATTTCTACCTGCTTCACAACGTCTGCGAGGATTCCTTCGGCGTCTATACCGATCCCAAATGGGATATCCTGAATTACTTCAAAGAGCAGAAGCGCGCAGGGCGGATCCGTCACCTGGGCTTTTCCAGCCACGCGCGGCCGGACGGCCTGGAAAAGTTCCTGGATTATGCCGGGGACAGTATGGAATTCTGCCAGATCCAGCTGAATTACCTGGACTGGACACTCCAGGACGCCAAAGCAAAGTATGATTTGCTGACCGGGCGGAACATCCCCGTATGGGTGATGGAGCCGCTTCGGGGCGGAAAGCTGGCCTCCCTGCCGGAGGAGGACGAGGAGCGCCTGCTGCAGCTGCGTCCCGGCGAGAGCGCGGCCGCCTGGGGCTTCCGCTGGCTGCAGAACCTGCCGAATGTGAAGGTAGTGCTTTCCGGCATGTCCGATTTTGAGCAGATGGTGGATAATGTGCATACCTTCACCGGCGGGGATCCCCAGACGGAAGAGGAGGCGGCGCTGCTGGCGGAGATTGCCGAGAAGATGAAGGATTCCCTGCCGTGCACCCGCTGCCGCTATTGCTGCGACGGCTGCCCCATGCAGCTGGATATTCCCATGCTGATCCATGCGTATAATGACCTGAAGTTCGCAAAAAGCATGACCGTTTCCATGCAGATGGATGCGCTGCCGGAGGATAAGAAACCCTCCGCCTGCATCGGCTGCGGCGCCTGCGCGGCGATCTGTCCCCAGAAGATTGATATTCCGGCGGTTATGGAAGAGTTTGCCGGGCGGCTGGCCAATATGACCAGCTGGGCGGAGATGTGCCGCCAGCGGGAAGAAGCGGCCAAAAAACTGAAGGAGTCCCGGTCATGATGATCCTGTATCATACTTCCGATCGGGAGATTCAGCATCCGGACATTCACGCTGGTCGGAAAAGGGAGAAACGGAGGCAGTCATTCCTACGATGTGTGCAATGAAGGTGTTCGCGCCGGATTACTATTCCGGCTTCCGGTGCACCGCCGGGGCGTGCAGGCATACCTGCTGCGCGGGATGGGAGATCGATGTGGATCCGGAGGCCCTGCAGCGGTACCGTGCCATGGAGGGCCCGCTGGGAGAAAAGCTGAGGCGCTGCATTGCTCCTGCCCCGGAGCCCCATTTCATTCTTGGCGGGCAGGAAAGGTGCCCGTTCCTGAATGAGGGGAACCTGTGCGAGATCATCCTGCAGGCGGGGGAGGACGCCCTGTGCCAGATCTGCGCGGATCATCCGCGCTTCCGCAATTACTGGTCCGACCGGATCGAAATCGGCCTGGGCATGGCCTGCGAGGAAGCGGCAAGGCTGATCCTGGAAAGCCCCCGCCCCCTTCGCCTGGTGCCCCTGCCGGAAGAAGCGGGAGAGCAGCCGACGGTCCCTTCGGAAGAGGAAACGGAGCTGAGAAGCTGCCGGGACCGGCTCCTGGCATCCGTGCCGGGGGACGGCCCTGCTGCCAGGCTCCGGGAATACCTGATCTACCGCCACCTTGCGGACGCCCTGTATGACGGGCGGGTGGAGGAGCGGATCCGCCTGGTGGACCGGGCTTTTGAACGGATCACGGAGGGATGGGACGGGCAGTCGGTCCAGGACCTTGCGGAAAAGGCCCGCGTTTTTTCCAATGAAGTGGAATATGACGATGAGAAGCTGGAACAGCTTTTGACGGAGTGAGGACAGAGGGAGGACAGCGAAAGGAAATGCGGGTGTTTTTCGCACCGATGGAGGGGATCACGGACGCGGCGCTGCGGCGCGTCCACCGGGAGATTTTCGGCGGCGTGGATGTATATTGCCTTCCTTTTCACAAACTGACCCAGACCATGTCCCTGCTGTCCCGGGAAAAACGGGATATCGACCCGGAGGAAAACAGGGGACTGGAGGTGCTGCCCCAGGCGCTGACCAGGGACCCGAACCAGCTGCTTGCCTGGCTCGCCTGGGTGAAGGAGCTGGGCTATACCTGCGGGGACCTGAACCTGGGCTGCCCGTCCCCGACGGTGACAAAACGGGGCCGCGGCAGCGGCATGCTCCGGGATCCCGGCTACCTGCAGTCCTTCCTGGATTATGTTTTTTCCCAATCTCTTCCCGTATCCCTCTCCGTGAAAACCCGCATCGGATATGAAGAGGCTTCTGAATGGGAAAGGATCCTCAGGATTCTCTCGGAGTATCCCCTGGACCACGTTACGGTTCATGTGCGGACCATGAAGGAGCAGTATACGGGCGGAAAGCATCCGGAAGCCTTTTTTGAGGCGGTCCGGAGCGGCCTTCCCCACCCGGTTTACAACGGGGACCTGCGGACGCCGGAGGATGTTTCCGCCCTGCTGGACCGGTGCCCGGAAACGGAAGCGGTTATGATCGGCCGGGGCCTGCTGGCGGATCCCGCCCTGGCCCGGCGGCTTCGCGGGGGGCCTCCCGCCGGCAGCGGGGAACTGACAGAATGGTATACCCGCCTGTACCGCGAATGGGAGGGCAGGTACCTGCCGGTCCAGGCGCTGGGAAGGATCAAGAAGCTGATGGAATGGCCGGCCGGCGGGGACATACGGAAAAAAAGGATGCTGAGAAAAGCGCAGGGCATCGAAGAATGTATCCGGGCTGTGCTGCAGGACGCTGAATGAAACCCCGGAGGGGTATTTGACGCAGAAGGGGAGAAGCGCGGCGTCGATGGGGCCGCGGGACTGCAGCAGGGGAAGCGGGTTGCCACGGTTCCTTCCGGCATGGTAAAATCGAAGAAAAAGAAGGAGATCACCGGCCTTATGCTGTACATCATGCGGCACGGCCGCACAGACTGGAATGTGCGGCACAAGCTTCAGGGAAGAACGGATATACCGCTGAATGAGGAAGGCCGCCGGATGGCGGAGAAAGCCGGGGAGGAGTACAGGGATGTTCCCCTGGATATCTGCTTCTGCTCGCCCCTGGTTCGGGCGAGGGAAACGGCGGAAATCGTGCTTCGGGGCCGGGAGGTTCCCATCCGGACGGATGACCGGCTGATGGAAATGTGTTTCGGGGAGTATGAAGGCACGGAAAACAGCTTCAGTATGCCGGACTGCCCCATCAACACGCTGTTCCGGAAACCGGAGGAGTATACAGAGTCCGTGGGCGGCGCGGAAACCTTTGAGGAACTGTTCGCGCGGACCGGGGAATTCCTCCGGGAGGTTATTGATCCCCTGATGGAACAGGGAAAAAACGTGCTGATCGTTGGCCATGGCGCCATGAACCTGAGCATTATCGGCCGGATCCGGAAGCTTCCCATCAGCGAGTTCTGGACGCCGGGCATTGAAAGCTGCAGGATGATCCGGCTGATCTGACGGGGAAACGGAGCGGAAGGCTTTTTATCTTCCGGCTTTTCTTGCTTTTTTATCCATATACAGTTTTTCATCCGCCCGGACCAGGCATTCCTTCATGGTGTCGTTTTTGTCCCTCAGCTTATCGTATCCGACGCTGACCTCCAGGAGATAGGGAAGCTCATTTTTCCGGACCTTCTCCGACAAGGCGGCCCGCAGGGTTCCGATCACCTGCTCCGGATAGCCGTCGTCCTCCCCGGAATCCTGGATGATGAGGGTGAATTCGTCTCCACCGTACCTGCCGATAAAAATGGGGGTTTTGATCTGTCCGCAGGTCTGCTTGATCGCTTCCGAAACAAGGATCAGGGCGCGGTCTCCCTCGGCATGCCCGAAGGTATCATTGATCTGCTTGAAATGGTCAATGTCGATCATCATCGTATATAAGGAAACATTCTCCCTGTAGCGGACCTGCGCCATATACCGGTCGATCTGACCGCGGTTGTTGAGGCGTGTCAGTTCATCCGCGGAGATCTGGGTCTGCATATGCTGGATATAGAACCACAGCAGCATGATGGTGCAGCCGAAGCAGAAGGTCGGCGCGTTCAGGGTGAGAAGCTGGATCATTCCGCAGGCGACGACGCCGACAATCGTGGTTGCGAACAGCCAGCAATTCCATTTTTCTTCCCTGGAGGAAGCCTTCCGGGCATTGTTCAGGGAAATGACAACGGCGGTCAGAAGATAAAGCAAAGGCGCGGCGATCTGCAGCGGATGGTACAGCGGGTTCAGCCTGCCTTCCTCGCTGATCCAGAAGTACGGGCTGATGATAAAAGCGATGACAATGAACAGGAAGGAAACGGCCATGGGCAGGAGCAGCAGGCGTTTCCTGGCCTTGCTGGTCCGGAAAAGCATCTTTTCCGAAGCGGCCATAAACATGAACCACTCAAAGGCCATAACGCTCATGAGAACATAATTTGTCAGGTTCAGCAGCACCGAAAGCCAGCGGTAAGCCGGCAGCGCCCCGCCGAGCACCGCGGCCCAGAAAGCGTCGGAAATGAAATACAGGATAAAGGCAATAATGGAACGGTTAAACCAGATTTGCTTTTCCTGTTTTGTGCTGTGGAGAAGATTATGAATCAGCAGTATGGAAAGAATGACAATACAGACCAGGCTTGCTTCCGCATAAAAGACAACGTATTCCGAACCCATTTGCCCCTCCTGCCTTTCCGCTGTTTCCCGCCGGGAGAATACCGGCCTGTCCGAAAGCGGCAGTTTTTGCCATTGGTTTCATTATACACCCGGACAGGGTTTTCAACAACGCAGGAGTGCAGGTTCAGGGGAAAGGGAAGGGGCGGCTCCGTTTTATGCGTATCCGGGGATACGAAAAGTACCTCACACAGGCTGATTCGTTTTAACAGACCGGGGACGCGGAACCGCGGAAAGAAACAGCCGGAAAAAATGCGAAAAAAATAAAAAAATCTTTGTAACGAATCCTGAAGCTGTCCGTCTAATCCATGAGTGCGGCGGAAAAGGACACGGAAACCGCTGTCACCGGAAAGAACTTTTCAGGAGGAACATGCATATGAAAACGATGATGACTGTGGCCGCCGGACTGGCGATCGGATACTTTATCTGGCAGTATGTTGCCGGCAACCGGAAAGGAACGACAAACGGCCGGATCCATAAGAGCAGCCGGGACAAAAAGCTGGCCGGCGTGTGCGGCGGTATTGCCGAATGGCTGGGGGTTGATCCCATGATTATCCGCCTGGCCTGGGCCGCGCTGATCCTTGGCTGGGGCAGCGGGCTGCTGGCGTATATCGTGTGCGCCCTGGTGCTGCCGGAGGAAACAGGAGCTGCAGAGGAGGAATAAACAATGTTCTGGCTCATTATCGGAATGCTTCTTTTCCTGCTGATCCGCAACCAGTTTGATGTGCACCGTACGGGGAAGGATGTGCGCAGGATTGTCCGGGCTGCCGGGAAGGCCGCAAAAAGCGCGGTGAATGCCATCCGCGATTCAGCGCAGGAGGCGCGGAAGGAAGCGGAAGCCCGGAAGACCGAAAGCGAACCGGCGGAAAACGGAAACGCGGTTCCCGCGCCGGATGCGGAAACCGCTGAAATGAAAGAAAACAGGGAACTGCTCAAAGAAATGGAACAGAAGGCGGGGACCGCGGCCATGCTGGCCGGCGTTCCGACCCTCAGCTTTCCGGAAAATGATCCGAAGTATGATTCCGCACGGAAATACACGTACGCCTGACAGGCGCGCCGGAGGCGGGATTATGCTTCCAGGCGGACCTGCCGGTCCAGGGGCCCCTTCAGTTCAACGGAGGCGGTCCCGTTTTCGCTCTTCAGGGAATAATTTCCCATGAAGCCGGTGAAGGAAAGGAACCCTTCCCCGTCCGTGACGAGGCACCCATGGGTTTCCCATTCGCCGTGGATCAGGCGCTCCAGGGCGCGGTGGGAGGGCTTCGATGACGCCCTTGCAGGCGGTAACATCCCGGCGGGGAATGGAAAAAGGAAACATGATGCGGTATAATGATCCGGAGCCGGCGCGCCGGTGCCCGGAGCCGCAAAAGGCTGCGGGAAGGCGGGAAAACCGGCCCGGACAAGGGGCAGGGACATGAGAAAAGACGGGTATGTTTCACAGTACGCGCGGATGACGGAGGAGCCGATTCCGAAGCTGATTGCAAGGCTTTCCGTTCCGACCATCCTCAGCATGCTGGTTACGAATATCTACAACCTGGTGGACACGGCCTTCGTCGGGCAGCTGGGAACCAGCCAGAGCGCGGCGGTGGGCGTGATCTTCGGGTATATGGCCGTGCTGCAGGCCGTGGGCTTCATGTTCGGCCAGGGAGCGGGAAGCATCGCGGCCAGGCTGCTGGGAAGCAGGGACGGAGAACAGGCCTCCCGGACCGCTTCCACGGGAGTGATCTGCTCCTTCGGGATCGGCGTGCTGCTGTCCCTGGCCTGCTTTCCGATGATTGACCGGATTGTGCGCTTCCTGGGAAGCACGGAGACCAGCGCGCCCTACGCAAAGGAATATATGACCTATATCCTGATTGCGGCGCCGGCCATGACGGGCGGATATACGCTGAACAATCTTCTCCGGTATGAGGGAAAGGCAGCCCTGGGCATGGTGGGGCTGATGACGGGAGCCATCCTGAATATCGCGCTGGATCCGATCCTGATGTTCGCCCTGAATCTCGGGATTGCCGGCGCGGCCATGGCCACCGCCTTCAGCCAGGTTGTATCCTTCCTGATCCTCCTGAGCATGTTCCTGCGGGGAAAAACAACCCTCCGGCTGTCCCTGCGGAAAACAGCCCCGGGAATCCGCTCCGTGCTGAATATCGCGTCCACCGGGCTGCCGAGCATGCTCCGGCAGGTGCTCAACAGCGTTGCAACCATCCTGCTGAACAGCCAGGCGTCCTTTTACGGGGACGAGGCGGTGGCGGCCATGAGCATCGTGTCCCGGATCACCTTCTTTGCTTTTGCCCTGGCCCTGGGAATCGGCCAGGGATTCCAGCCGGTGAGCGCTTTCAATTACGGCGCGAAAAAGTACGACCGGCTGGTTTCGGCCTTCCGGTTTACGGTGCTGGCGGCGGAGGGAATCCTGATTGCGGTGGCGGGGGCCGGGTTCTTTTTTTCCGACCGGCTGATCGGGCTTTTCCGGGATGATCCCAGGGTGATCGAAATCGGCACCCGGGCGCTCCGGCTGCAGTTTTCAGCGCTGGTGTTCCTGCCTTTTACGATGGCGGTGGAAATGCTGTACCAGAGTACCGGCCACCGGCTGGGGGCTTCCCTGCTTTCCTCAGCCCGCAGCGGCCTGTTCTTTATCCCCTCGCTGCTGATCCTTTCGGCAGTCCGGGGACTGAGCGGCATCCAGGAGGCGCAGCCCCTGGCGTATATCCTGGCCTTTCCGCTGTCCCTGTGGTTCGTTTTCCGGTTTATGCGCTCGATCCGGGGCGGGGATGAAGCCTGAGGGAATTTCCGGCGGATACGCGAAGAAGGGAAGCGGGAGCGGATGACGGTATTTGAAACGATTTACGAGGCGGTGAAGCTGATCCCGCCCGGATCGGTCGCCACCTACGGCCAGGTGGCGGAGGCAGCCGGAAACCGGCGGCTTGCCCGGGTGGTGGGTTATGCCCTGCATGTGAATCCCGAGCCCGGGGTGATTCCCTGCCACCGGGTGGTGAAAAAGGACGGGGAGGTATCCCGGGCCTTTGCCTTCGGCGGGATCAACCGGCAGGTGGAGCTGCTGCAGGGGGAGGGCGTGGGCTTCCGGGACGGGACCCACGTGGATATGGAACATTTTCAGGTGCCCTTCCTGCCATGGGTCCCTTCCGGACGTATCAAATAACGGGACCGGGGAGGCCGCTGGGCCGCCCCTGCCCCGGAAAGTGAAAACAGTCATGAATACCGCGCAGCGGATATGAAAGGAGTCACGAGTATGGCGGACATGAGAGAGTTGAACCTGGAACAGATGGAAATGGCCACCGGCGGAGTCCTGCGGCAGGTGAACACCGGATGCGGCGACAAAGCGCAGGTCCGGTCCTCTCCCACCACGGGGGAGCGCAACCGGCAGGACTCCCTGGTGAACGGCACCATGGTGGACACGGTGGACGATACCCTGCATTTTGACGATGTTTCCGGCCGGAACTTTGTCAAAATCCGGTACACCGACAAGTACAACAAGGAAAAGGAAGGCTGGATTGCCGCGTCCATGATCGGGATGAAGCGCTGAGTCCGGATTCCGGAGCCGGAAGGGCCTCAGGTTCCTTCCGGCTCCCCGGCCCAGTCCGGTAGCAGCTCAAAGCGCTTTTCCCCTCCCTGCCAGGGAAAGGAGAGGGCGCAGGAGAAGAGATACAGCTCCTTCTCCCGGTCCCGGGCGCCGTACCTGCGGTCTCCCCACAGGGGGCATCCCCGGGAGGCGAACTGTACGCGGATCTGGTGGGTGCGCCCGGTTTCCAGCCGGACCCGGACCAGGGTCCTGTCCGGGGCGGGGGACCCCAGCACCCGGTAGGTGAGCCGGGCCTCCCGCACCCCGGCGCGGGGACGGGATACAACGTATACCTTATTCTTATGGCTGTCCTTCCACAGCAGGTCCTCCATGGGGCCTTCGACTGCGGGAAGGGCGCCGTGGCACAGCAGCATATATTCCTTTGTCAGCTGTCCCGCCTGGATCAGGCGGGACAGCTGCGCTGCCGCGGCTGGGGTGCGGGCGTAAACCATCAGCCCCGCGGCCGCCCGGTCCAGCCGGTGAACCGGCAGGAAGCTTCCGCCGGCGGCTTTGCCAAGGGCCTCCGGAACCTCTTTTTCCGAATCCATCCCGGCGGGCTTGACGCACACCGCCCAGTCCGGGCACTCCGCCAGCAGCGCGATTCCTTTCATCCGGGTTTCCCTCCCTTATGATCTGTCCAAGAGTATATGCCATTGGGGGAAACAGGGCAAGATGCCCGGGACGATCCGGAAACATTTGCGCTGTTTTTCGCCGGCTTCCTGTGCTATGATGGGAATAACGGAAGAAGGAAAGACTCAAAGCCCGGGAGGAGGGGCGGAAATGGCGGAAATCACATGGGAGCTCTTTGAGCGGCAGGGGGAGGAGTGCAATCTGTGCCCCCTTTGCAGGCATATTACCCGCAAGGTTCCGGGGCAGGGGGATCGGCAGGCTCCGCTGATGCTGATCGGCGAGGGGCCCCGGCAGACCGAGGGCGAGGGAGGGCTTGCCCTTTTCCGGGGGGGACGGGCCCGCGCGGGCGAGCGG
>ODAI012991581.1_pt1 | contig 10098 bp, 9 predicted proteins | sample 1539321 | NCBI WGS metagenome assembly ODAI01 (sample SAMN02144231, study PRJEB22623) | gut metagenome | biome: sheep rumen | host: Ovis aries | place: New Zealand | reverse complement strand
TTAGCGCCACTTTCGCGGGTATGTCACGAGTCTTTCGCGGGTATTTCGGGATGCCAAATAATTTTTGATCCATTTTTGGTACTTTTGGACAAACAAATAAAAAATATCTTCTTCCGATTTTGCCGCTTGTATCAATGTGTGGATTATATAAGTCCCGAAAAAGGTTAAAAGTTACACAGATGTGCAATTCTGCAATTTATGCAATTTTGCGCAAATTCACACTTCCACAAATTCACACATCCGTTTCGGTTTACGCGGAGGTTAGATAGTTGGGGTTTCTTAAAAATCGTACATTTTCAGGAAGGGTATGAGAGTGGCTCAAGAGATGCTTGAGAGTGGCTGATTAACTCTCGAATTGTGAAAAGAGTGCAAAAGGACAAAATATTAAAAATCGAATATTTAATCACGGTATCTCGTCGGTGTCTCGTCGGTCTCTCGTGATCTATCGTCCCGTATCTCTCCCGTAAGCGAGTCGTAAGAGGGTCGTAACGGGCAAAATCTTAATAATCGGCAATAAAAGGACAAAGGATAAAGTAGAAAGTACAAAGGGTAAATAAATGCCGCAATCTTCGGAAAAGTACAAAATTATTTGCATATATTAGAAAAAAGTTGTACCTTTGCAACTGATTTTGAATAAAGAACAAACAGAATGAAAATGAAGATCTTGCTGATTGTAATCGGAATAGGTGTTTTGGCCGCGGGAGTGGTATGCGCTGTGCTGGCACATCCGGCTTTTGGGGTGTATAGGCATGTGGACAAAGAGAAAATACAAAACTCACCTAATTACTACAACGGTATGTTCCAAAACCAGGAACCGACTTTGCAGTTCACGGGCAATATACAGAGCAAAGACGCCAAACATCGGCGGTGGAAGATGATCAAGCGCTTTTTAGCGGATAAAGATAGTGTGCGTGTTCCGCAAAGTCCGATTGAGGCGGTAAAAACAGATTTGAAGAGCCTGCCGACGGATAAAGATTGGATTGTGTGGTTCGGACATTCGTCTTATTTGTTTTCGATAGGTGGCGTGAAAGTGTTGGTGGATCCGGTTCTAAAGCCGGAGTTTCCTTCTTCAGTTATGCTCAAAGCTTTTCCGGGAACAGACATCTACCGCCCGGAAGACCTGCCGGAGATTGATGTGCTGATCGTGACGCACGAACATTGGGATCATATGGATTATGCGACGCTGCGGGATATCCGGCACAAGGTAAAAAAGGTCGTTTGTCCGATTGGAATAGCTGATTATCTGCGGTATTGGAAGTATAATGAAGCGCAGATTATAGAGATGGATTGGAACGAACGTGAAGAATTAAGAATTAAAAATGAAGAATTAAAAATTACTTGCTTGCCGAGTCGACATTTTAGTAACCGGTTGTTGGGCAAACGCAATCAGACCCTTTGGGCTTCGTTCATGATTGAGAATGCCGGACGGAAAGTGTATATCGGCGGAGACGGCGGTTATGACAAGCGTTTTAAGGCAATCCGCGAGCAGTTTGGAAGGGTTGATCTGGCATTCTTGGAAAACGGCCAATACAACGAAAACTGGAAATATATCCACACCACGCCGGAAGGTTTGGAGCAAGCCATGCTGGATCTGCAAGCCGAGAGTTATTTTACGGTTCACCATGATAAGTTTGCCTTGGCGATGCACCCGTGGTACGAACCCGACAGTATAGCCCATGAAATCGCCGCCAAACATAGTATCCGGCTGTTGGATGCAACTATCGGCAAAGTGGTAGCATATTAAAATCTTTGAATCGGAATTGAAATACTATGATACTAATTAAGAATACATCAGATTTTCAGAAGGTTATAGATCAACTTTTACTTGACAAAGAATCGAGTGAGTTGGAGTTTAAATCTGCTGCAGGTGGTTTTCCTCATTCTTTTTGGGAAACATATTCCTCTTTTGCTAATACGAATGGAGGAGCTATTATCTTTGGAGTAAAAGAGAAAAACGGCATCTTTTCATTAGATGGTTTGTCAAAAACACAAGCAGAAAAATATCTTCATGATTTTTTCAACGATATGCATAACAAACAAGTTGTCAATGCCCCTTTGTTGAAAGAAGATGATGTACAGATTATTCCTTTTGAGGATCAGTATTTTTTATTGTTTTATATTCCGAGAGTAGAGAGAAACTTACGTCCTGTTTTTTGTGGATTAGACCCATATACAGGAACCTATAGGCGTGATTTAGAGGGCGATTACCGCTGTCCGCGAGAAGAGGTAAATAGCATGTTCGCCGACGCTAATTTAGCTAATCCTATAGATGGACGAATCCTCAAAAATTTTGGTATTGAGGATTTGGATTCTGCTTCTATTAAGCAATACCGCCGATTGTTTGAACAGGCTCAACCGGACCATGTATGGAATGTATTGTCTGACCATGATTTTCTTGTAAAATTAAACGTATTTCGCAAAGATAGAAAAAGCGGTAATTATGGTCTTACTTTTGCCGGTTTGTTGATGTTCGGAACATATAGTTCTATTATGGAAGAAAATCCCAATTTCTTTCCGGACTACAGGGAAATACAAGATGAAAAAGAAAGATGGGTTAACCGCATATGCCCGGACGGAAACTGGGAATCCAACCTCTTTCAATTCTACAGAAAAGTATTACCTATTTTACAAGGATTTTTGCCTAAACCATTCGTGTTAGAAGGTAACCAGCGAAAAAATGAGACTTCTGCTCATGTAGCCGTGCGCGAAGCATTAGCGAATGCAATAGTACATGCCGACTACACAGAGAACGCCTCATTAACCATTTATAAGTATCCCAACAAAATTATTTTCTCTAATCCGGGTACTATGCTTATTTCCCTAAAACAATACTACCATGGGGGAGAAAGTGTATGTCGAAATAAGTATCTGCAAACGATGTTCATGTTTTTAGGATCAGCAGAAAAAGCAGGAAGTGGAGCAGATAAGATTGTACGCGGATGGGAAGAACAAAACTGGAAAAAACCATATATTCGGGAAACTACACACCCAAATAAAGTAGAATTAACTATGAGTATGGAATCCTTAATAGATGAAAACATCATAGCTGATTTGTCTAAATTATTGTCGGTAGATATTCATACTCTTCCTTCTAATCAACAAATTACATTAGCGTTAGCATACACAGAAGAGGAAATTACAAATGAACGGCTTCAATATGTTTTAAATATGCATAAAGCAGACATTACGAGCATGTTAAGCGTAATGTGTCATAATAATCTGTTGGAATCAATAGGCTACGGAAGAGGCACTAAGTATCATATAAAAGGAATGAATGATACCGAAAATAGTGCAAGCTCTGCTGAAAATAGTGCAAGTTCTGCTGAAAATAGTGCAAGCTCTGCTAAAAAATATGTACGCAAAAATGAACTATATAATACCATCCTTGATTTTTGCAAAGATTGGTGTACTATAGAACAGATAGTGAAATACACAGGAAAAAGTAAAAGTTATCTCAGGAATACAGTACTTCCTAATTTGAGTAATCAATTAGAGAAATTATACCCTAATATACCTAATCATCCACGGCAAAAATACAGAACAAAATTAAACAATTGATACTATGATGAAATTTCAAATCAGAGTCCTTATCGCAGGTTTGGTCTGCGCGGGAATGGTAACGGGTTGTAGCCCGAAGAGTGAGGAAACACTACGGGCAGGAACGGTTGTACGGGACACGATTAACGGTACACCCTGCTGCGTGTATCTGCCGGCAAGTTATGAGAAAGCCGCCGATGTGTATCCTGTTCTGTATCTGCAACACGGCATGTACGGCAACGAGGACGATTGGACAACACAGGGCAGATTAGTAGAAATAACGGATTCGTTGCTGCAAGCCGGCAAAATACAAGAGATAGTGGTGATCATGCCCGATAATTGTCCTCATCGTCCCACTTCGGAAGAGGAAAAAGCAAACGCGATGAATGGTAAGTGGGAAAGAGAGTTTCCTGCATTCATGGCGGAATCGGAAGCAAAGTACAAGATTAGCAACAAACCGGCACTCAGGGCGATTGCGGGTCTCTCCATGGGAGGTTTTCATACCATGCACGTCTCACATCATCTGCACGGACAGTTTGATTATGTGGGACTTTTTTCGCCGGCTACTATTCCGGTAGAACCGAACGATGTGTATGCACCGTGGGAAGAGGAAATGCATCTGCAAATGGCTACGAACACCTTGTATTGGATCGGTATCGGCAAAGAGGATTTTCTCTACGAGGATGTGACCAATTACCGTCATTGGCTACAAGCTAATCACCTCGAATACACCTATTACGAGAGTGCCGGCGGACATACTTGGGACAACTGGCAGGATTATATTGTGCGGTTCTTGCAGAAGTTGTACCGATAATCTGAACACGTGATAAGACCGGTTTACATAGGACTTGCGCTCGTTCTGAGTCTTATGAGCTTGCAGGAAGTGGCGGCAGAACCGCTTCGTGTGGTCAGTTACAACGTCGAAAATCTCTTTCACCCAAAGCATGATACTGTCTGTATAGACTCCACTACTTTCATCGAAAAGGACGACTACGAATGGACTCCGGAGGGTGAAAGGCGATGGAGTTACACGCGCTACTATCGGAAAGTGGAGCATATAGCGCAGGTTCTGACGAATATTGGCGAGTGGGATGGAGTAGATATAGTGGGTTTGCAGGAGGTGGAGAATGCGCTCTGTGTAAAGCGGCTGTGTTATACCTTGCGGCCTAATGAGTATGATTTTGTACACTACGAAAGCCCCGATCCACGAGGAATAGATGTGGCGCTCATCTATAAGAAGGATAGGGTAGATACACTTTTTACACAAGCTATACCTATTCCTAATATCTATACGCGGGATATTTTGTACGTGCAAGCATTAGTGGACAAAAAGGACACCTTGCATCTCTTTGTGTGCCATTTTCCGAGCCAGCGAGGCGGAGCGACAGAGAGCGAATGGAAACGGGAGGCAGCGAAGAAGACACTACAAAGTGCCATAGATAGCGTTTATTGGGCGTTTAGAGACCCAAAAATAGTGGTAATGGGGGATTTTAATGAAGACCACTCCAACTCCCCTATAAAAGGGGAGAGAAAAGAATTTCGGGGTATCAATTATAGGAATCCGGTTAATGGAAAAGAAATCGGTACGCATAAACACCAAGGGCGATGGACATGTTTGGATCAGTTCTATACCTCGCCGGCATTGGATAGTGTGAGTTCGGTTACCATATACGATGCAGAATGGATTCAAGAACCGGATGAAAAACACATGGGACTCAAACCCAAACGCACGTATAATGGTTTTCAATATAGGCCGGACAGTTATTCAGACCACCTGCCAATTGTGATGGAATTAAAAATTAAAAATTAAAAATTATTTTTCGTAGAGGGTAGTTTTAGAGTTTTGCTTTGATGCTTATTTTAGCCCAAGCACCGGGTTGAAGAATACCGCCATAATCGTAATAGCGGGTGTTGATCATGTTGGTACAATCGGCAGAGACACGCAAGTATCTATTTTGCCAAAAAATCGAACCATCTAAGAGCCATACAGGCACGTAATTTTCCACGATTCCATCGGCATTATTGTACTGTCCTTCGCGTTTTTGGAAACGTACTGTCCATGACGCTCCAAGACCTTTATAGATACCATGTTCCAAATGAATTGACAGCTTATGGCTTAGGTAGTCCAAATACCTCGAACCTGCCTCTTTCAGATCCAAATCCAGATACGTATAAGCATAATCGACAGAAACACACCGCAACCATTCGTTGAGACGATAAGCCACACTCAGTTCCACACCGGTTGCATTCACTTGTTGCTGGTTCTCGGCATGGAAAGGACGCTTCGTATCTTCGGGCACATAAATCCAATCGATGATGTTTTTGCCCCAACGGTAATAGTAATCTGCCGCTACGCTGAGCGTACCGGCTTTTGGAGTGGTTTGAGATTGTTTGAAATGGTTTGAAATAGTTGTACCTAATTTCCATTCACCTTTATAACCCACAGACAAAAGCCATGCTTCTTCGGGTTTGAGATTGCGGTTACCAAGCTGGTTGCCGGCATTATAATAGAGATCCGTGAAAGTGGGCATTCGAAGCGAGCGGTTAGCGTTTGCATAGAGCGTACCGCCTTTTCGGAAGTCATAACCGATGTTGGCTCCGCCGCCTAAATGGTGTCCGAATTGCGTGTTATAAGTGCCATTTATTCCGATGGATGCGGCTAAACCTGCATAGTAGAATGTCTGCTCGGCATAGTAATTCGTATGAAAACGATTACCGCCTTTGACGAGATCCAGAACGCGCACTTGAGAAAGTGGAAAACCTTCCACATTCGGTACTTGTCCGTTGGGATTGATGGTGTCACCCAAGTTCGTGGAGTGCATATTCTCATTACGGACACTCACACCAAAAGACGTAGTACCAATCTGCGAGGCATAATGGGTAGAAAGAGCTGCTGAGGCAGTTTGTGCAAAGTGAAAATTACCGTACAACCGTTGCCCTCTATGCCATTCATACCGGTCGTAGTTCGCGCGGTAACCGGCTTGTGCATCTAACCTCCATGCGCCCCATCGGTGTTCGTATTTGGCTGAACCGAAAGCCGTGCGTGTAGCGTCAAACTGATCTTGTGAACCAAACCCGTAACCCATTCCGAGTCCGGCATCTTTCCATTGTGCGCCGGCTTGCACATCCAGCCCTTTCCATCGGGTTTGGAAGTAGATATTAGCTAACTGAAAATCAGAGTTTTTGCACGCCTTGGATTCCTTTTCTGTGGGATTCGGCGCATAGTAACCTTCCGCACGGCTGTACTCTCCCGACACATTAAAGTGTGCCTCATCTTTTTGAATAGAAGTTGCAAATTCGGGATTTACAAGTCCGTTCATTCCTGCTGTCAGCTTGAGGGCAAGATCCTTTGTACATTGTACTTTGCATTTCGTTACAATATTGATAGCCCCGGAGAAGGCGCCGTGAAGATTAGCAGAAGTACCTTGAAGCACTTCGACGCGTTCTATCAGTTCCGTTGAAATCGGGATATTTAACGCATAGTGCCCTGTGTGGAAGTCGCTAAGCGGAACGCCGTTGAGCATAACCAAAACCTGGTCGAACGTACCGCCTCGCATACTGATATCCGCTTGTGCGCCGTTCGCTCCACGTGTTCGCACATCCACACCGGGCAGATATTGAAGAATATCCGCCACAGACTGAATAGGCAAGGCTTCAATCTGCGCGTGCGAGACCTGAGTGATAAGCCGGTACGCTTCCGAATGAACTTCAGCTTTCTGAGAAACGACCAACACCTCCTGAAGACTAAGTTGTTGGGCGGACAGCGAAAGAGAATCCTTTGGAACTCCCTCGTCTGCTTCTGCTGCGGCTACGCCTGAGAAAAGCAGCAAGGCTGTAACTGCTACTGATTTACCGCTTTTAAGCATCTCTAAATCAGTCATGTATGCTGCAATACGTCCTATAGACACCTCACGGTGGATAGAACAGAAAGCCGCATAAGCCTTGTGGCAGAACCGACGGAAACGGATTGCGCTTCGCTGTTGGAAATGATTTGTTTTTTTTAATGGTTTGATCATAATACAAGCTTTCTGCAAAAAAGCATGCAAAATTACTGCTTTTTTTGGAAATATGCAAATTATTTTTCAAACTTTTTATTTCTTAATCATTTCTTAAGAATTATTTCTGGTATTTTTACTACCTTTGCACCCGATTTTGAAAGTAAGGTACTATTTATAAAACATTTATAATACATGCGTTATAAATTACTTTTTATATCCCTTTTATTGGCATGCGGCTTGTGCGCACAAGTGTCAGAAGGAATAGCCAAAAACAAAGTCTATCAAGGTTTTTCCGGAGGAATGATGCTGCATACCGGCTATCTTTTCGGACAGGATAAGAATGCACCTTTGAGTTTAGATGGCCGTTCTACCAGCCCGCAAGGAGCACTTTTTGGTATTGGCGGCGCTTTGCGAGTGCATTTATGGAAATACTTGCGTGCCGGGTTTGAAGGATTTGTTTCCACTATGCCGAGCGGTATGACGGATTGCCATGATATTCTTAAACCGGGTAGTTATGTGCGTACCGGATGTGGAGGTATTTTAGCGGATTGCTGTTGGCGCATGGATAAAGTGTGGCCGTATATTGGCGGAACTATTGGTGGAGGATCACTAAAGGGCTTGTATATATTAGATGGAGACCAAAACTCATGGACGAAAGATGCTAATAGTACGTTTCATAAACAGGCATTTTTCTATGTTACGCCTTATGTAGGATGCGATTATTGTCTAACAAGAAAAGTACATATCACTTTTCGGTTAGATTGGATGTTGGCTATTCATAAAAATGAATTGGTTTTGCCTACAGGACCAAGACTTTATTTTGGATTTATGTTTACTCATTAAATTGATTTATAATGAATTACGAAGGACTTTTATTAGGCGCAGGTGCGTTTTTATGTATCGGTTTCTTTCATCCCATGGTAATCAAGGCTGAATACTATTTTGGCGTTCGTTCATGGTGGGCTTTTTTGATTGGCGGCTTAGTAGCTGCTATGGGATCACTATTTATAGAAAATACCTATTTATCTATTTTCTTAGGTATATTTGCATTTTCTTCTTTATGGGGCATAGGAGAAGTATTCAAACAAGAAAAAAGGGTTCTACGCGGATGGTTTCCCGAGAACCCTAAACGTCATGAGTACTATACCCGTAAACGCAAAGAACTTAAAATTACGGATTAACTCATTTCAAGCATTCGTTGGATTGAAGAGATAGCTTTAGAGGCTGTCTCTTTTTCTACTTGCATCTCCGGTGTCTCGTTCAGGAGGCAATTATACAGCTTTTCAAGCGTGTTCATACGCATGTACTCGCACTCGTTGCACGAACAGCCGACACCTTCCGTTACTTCCGGTGGAACCGGGATAAACTCCTTGTCCGGACATGCACGCTGCATCTCGAAGAGAATACCGCTTTCCGTGGCGATTATAAAGCGTTTTGCGGACGATTTTATTGTGTGCTCAAGCAGAGCCTTAGTTGAACCAATTACGTCGCTCTGAGCTAAAATAGGCGCTTTACACTCCGGGTGAGCCAACACTTCTACTCCGGGGTTTTCGGCTTTTATTTGTAACAAGGCTTCGAGCGAGAAACGGCTGTGTACATGGCACGCTCCGTTCCAGAGGATCATTTCCCTGCCGGTAACGGAATTGATGTACGAACCGAGATTATGATCCGGTCCGAAGATGATCTTGGCGTCCTTCGGAAGCTGATCCACTATCTTCTTGGCATTGGAAGAGGTAACAACTACATCCGTGAGGGCTTTGACGTCCGCGCTCGTATTCACATAACTTACCACCATATGATCCGGATGTTGCGCTTTGAAAGCCGCCAAATCTTCCGCTTTGCAGCTATCCGCCAATGAACAGCCGGCATTCATATCAGGAATGAGAACTTTCTTGTCCGGACAGAGGATCTTCATCGTCTCACCCATAAAATGCACACCACACATTACTAATATATCCGCGTGTACGCGTGTAGCCTGCTGCGCGAGAGCCAGAGAATCTCCGATGAAATCGGCACATTCTTGTATTTCCGGACGAGTATAATAATGTGCAAAAATTACTGCATTCTTCTCCTTCGCTAAGGTTTTAATTTTATCAATATATTCTTTATTTTTTAAATCCATGATAATAATAGGATGTTTATAATGTTAATAACTAAACGAATAGTTTGATATAGTTTGATTTATGATTGTTTATTAAATTTTGCTTTATGTTAATAGGTTTGATAAATGCAACGTGGAACAAGTTATTAAAGTAGTAAATCATGAGTTGTTAACAACTTGTTTATAACCATTTTTTTAGCCTGAAAATCAATAAGATAAGCACAACCGACAATACCATCAGACCTAACGCCCAGACATATCCTAATTGCCAGTGTAGTTCGGGCATGAAATCGAAGTTCATACCATAAAGACTACCGATAAGTGTTGGCGGCAGGAAGATGATATTGATGACCGTGAAGATCTTAATGATTCGGTTCTGTTCCAAGTTTACCAAACCGAGGAAAGTATCTTGCAGGTAGTCCAAACGGTCAAAACCGAACTTGGTGTAATCGAACAAAGAGT
>ODAI012414559.1_pt1 | contig 10098 bp, 4 predicted proteins | sample 1539321 | NCBI WGS metagenome assembly ODAI01 (sample SAMN02144231, study PRJEB22623) | gut metagenome | biome: sheep rumen | host: Ovis aries | place: New Zealand | reverse complement strand
TTGTTTTTTGATTAGGCATAATAAAAACCGGTATTTTCGCCAATTTCGACTCTTTCAAAAACTTTGTTGATTTGAAATGTTTTGATGAAAATTAGTTTTGAATTTTAATTCTGTTTAAAAATAGTTAAATTTAATAAATAGGTGGAGTAAAAGTTTTTATCATGCCAAATCAAAAAAAATTTACTCCAAATAGTATTTTAGATGTTAAACAATATATATTTTGTGATTTTAATGATGGATTCGTCTTGTCAGATCCTCGTTTTGTGAAATTATTTAATTCCTGCAAAGAAGTTTTCAAATCATTTGATTTGAGTTTTAAAAAGGATGTTCCTTATTTTAAATTGAGTTTTGCTAGATGTCCATATTGTGGAACTCGTCATGTTGTAAAATATGGTTTTACCAATAGAACATTAGTATTTAAAGAAATAGGAAGAACTATGGTGAAAGTTCAGCGTTATATTTGTAAACGTTGTGATAAAACCTTTCAAACAGATTTAACAAGTCTTGTTGATAAAAATAGCAATTTTACTAATGAATTGAAAAGTGAATCTGAACATTTAATTTCAGATTATTTGGGAAGTCTAAAAAATGTTTGTAAATCATTCAAAAAATTCTTTGGAATTAGTGTATCACATCAAACGATTGAAAATTGGCTTTTTGTTAATGAAAACATTTTAGAATTTGATTTAGGTCGTTGTTCGGGATATTATGTCTTTGATGTTGAATGGATTAAAATCAATGGGAAATGGAAATATCGGCATACACTATTAGATGCAATTTCTAATTGCATTGTGGCCGATGCAATTTATGATACAGAAGATGAAACGACCGTTGAAAAGTTTTTAAAAGAATCAACAGCAAATAAAAATAAAAAAGCAATCACTACAGATTTGGATAGTAAATATTCTCAGATTATTCCAAAACTAGGTTTTAAACATCAATTATGTATTTTTCATGCTAAAAAAAGTTTAAATAAACAATTAAAAGTTTTTAAAGACAAATTTCATCTTTCAGAGGAAGAATTTGAGGAATGTCATCAACAATTGAAAATGATAAAAGACTTATTTGATTCAGATAATTATGATAAAGCAGAAAAAGAATTACAATCTTTAATTTTTCGTAAAGATGAATTTCATCCAGCAATTTATAAAATCATTAGAAAATCAATCTCTCCAAGATATAAAAGCTTCATTTATCACTTAAAAGACAAACGAATTGAAAAAACAAGTAACAAAATTGAAAATGCCTTCCAAAAAACAATGCCAAAATCCAGAAAACGAACATTCAAGACCAAACGAGGCGTTTTAAAACGAATCTATCGCAGAGATCTAATTTGGAACGACAATCGAAAAAAGGATTTTGAAAATCAACAAAGTTTTTGAAAGAGTCCATCTGAAAGGAGATTTTTAAAAATGAAAAAAAGTAATGAAAGCCTCGCCGGTATGGCGAGAAATTCATTTAAGTAAAGTATATGATTTTACTCTGTTTTTGCTTTTGATTTGCAATGGATATTGCTTTTTTATCAATTTGGTCGGCTGTTTTTGCAAATAACTGAACTATTCCTACTTTTATGGCATTTCCTTTAGCAATACCGTTGATTGCACCTCCGAATGGTGAAAATTGCAGTCCGTATCCGACACCTTTCAATACATTGCTCCAGAAAGTGCTGTAGTCATGATGGTCATTTGAATATATTGCACCATAAACTCCACCTAAAACACCGCCTATTACTGCATTAACTCCCATTGAGATTAATGGGGCAAGAGCTGCTCCTGATGCTGCAATTCCCCACCCTGCACCAGCAGTAACTGCTGCAGTAAGTGCGAGAAAACCACTTTGAAGCAAATCCTTTCTCCAGGATGCCATCGGATGTTTTTCATAGTTTCTATGATCTCCTCCGAAGATGACAACATCTTCAAGGGAACCGTCATCATTGTAGATGTCAATTTTTTTGCCTAGTTTGGCTACAGATGAATAACCGGTATTTTCTGAAAATATTGACATTATGACTTTGGCAGTTCCTTTGTTGAAAATAGCTCCTCCGTATTTGGCGTAATTGTTTGTAAATGTGGAATTGAAAATATTTAATACGCCATTGTTTACAATTGCACCACCATAATCTGCCTTGAATTTGTAGTCGACCTTATTATTGTTGAATTTGCAGTTTGTTATTGTTAATGTTCCTGAATTTTCAATAGCAATATTAAATCCTTCAATAATCAGGTTGCTGAGATGTACATTTCCACGGTTGGCAATAGTTAAAAACTGTGTTGTATCATCATCATGAGGGTTCTGAACGAATATTCTTGCGCCTCCGCCGTTGATGATGAGTAATCCGTAATCCATCTTCATGAGGCTTTTTTGATTAGGCAGAACGCCGTAATCATCTTTAAGCATAGTAATGTTTATGATGTCATATTTTGTGTTTCCGTTAATGATTTTTGTAACTCTCATTAATGATGCCATATTCTCCACAACGGCATTATAGACGCTGCTGTTCAGGCTTTCCCTTTCAAGATAGATTCCTCCATCATTAGTTTTTATTGTGGATGGGGAGTATCCTTTGCTGTTTACGAATTTGACTACTGACAGTTCATTGATTTCAAAATCATTTTTGTCATTGTTTTTCCATATCAAGTTTGATTTGATTACGTTTCCTGAAAATTCACAGTTGTAAAATACTGCGTTAGTACCTTTTCCAATGCTGTAGTATGCACCACCTTTATTAGCTCCATTGTCCTTGAACAGTGAATTGTAGCAGTATACATTACCGTAGTTTCTTATTGCACCTCCGTTATCGCCGCCCCATAGGTTATGATGAATGATGTTGTTTTTAAAGGTACAGTTGATTGCTGTGAAGGTACCGTAATTCAGGATTGCTGTATTGAATCCGGACAGAGTAAGGTTTATCAGAGTAAGGGATCCGTAGTTTGGAATGTATGCAAAGTGATAGTCATCAGAAGCACTGTTTCCTGTAAGTTTTATGGTGGCTCCATTACCGTTGATTATTAGAGGTTTTGATTTTAAATCGAAAAATCCTCGATCCCATACTGGGCGTCCCAGTACCATTTTGTCGTAGTATGGACCGCGCCATTCAATGCTTTCCCTATATTTTTTAAGTTCATCGGCAGAAATGCTGTATTCTCCTTTTTTCAATGTAACGTTGAACAATGTTATGTTGTTTAAACCGTCTACCCATTCGTTTAACTCATTTAAACCACTCATATTTGTTATGTAGAAATTTTTAGTTACATTTTTAGTTAAAGAATGCACTGTTCTGATGGATACGGATGAGTTGACATCAAAGTAACTGTTTTTCACGAGATACTTATATGTGTCCCATTTACCGTCATCGTCATATATGACAACCATACTTTTTTCTTTTGCCCTAATGTTGTCGTCTTCTGTCTTGAAGCCGCATTTTATGAAGTTTGTCAGTGAATTCTTTTCGGCATATAAGACTCCTCCAAGTTTATATTCACCGCTTCCACTGTTGTCATTTTTATTGAATGTGCAGTTCTTGAATGTTGCCTTGTTTTTGTTGTAGATTACAGAACCCTGAGTCTCTGTTGCCCAGAATTTTGCATTGTTTTCTGTGAATGTACAGTTTTCACAGTACACTTCTCCGCTGTTTGCAAAGACTCTGTAGAATTTCTTGAATTCAAGATTGTCCACAATGATGTTTGAACCAGATTCCATGCCTATGAAATTGTGTTTGTAGTCATCCTCAAGTGTTGAACCGTTACCGTGGATGATTAATGTACCATGTGTGAGGTGGCTTAAATAATACCATTCAGCATCTCTCCAGAAATTTTCTGTAACTTTATATGTGTTTTTCTGGAGGTTTATGATTGTGACATCCACCTTATAGTCTGTTCTCACCATTTTTCTAAGGACTTCTGTAAGTTCCTGTGAATTTGAAACGGTGACGTTGTACATGATGAATGCCTCACCGCTTGCCATAACATATCTGTAGGTGTCTTTTCCAATAACGGAATACATTGTGCCGTTGGAAATCATTTTAAATGTTTCATTTGAATATATAGGCAGTAATGCACCGTATGATGTTCCATTAAGGCCGAGATCAATGACTGAATATCTGTTTGCTACAGTAATATAATCTTTGATTGTTTTGCCAGCAAATGTTGTTTCAACGGTATAACTGCCTGCAGTCACATTCAAAATGAATCCTGCCAGTCCCTCTGCTGAAGTTTTGTCGGTGAATGTTTTGCTTCCAATCTTGAATGTAACAGTCTGGTTTGCTGAAGCGTTGACCTTAACTATGTATGGGTCATTGATGTTATAAGTCACATTCCTCTTTGCCACAGTAATCTTGTTTGTGAATGACTCACCGGTCACATTGTTTATGGCCTTTACGGTGTATGTGCCAGGTTCAAATGTAGCATAAAGGATTGCAGCTCCATCATCAGCTACTGTACTTATGTAGTTGGCATTGTTTACGTTGAATGTGACCTTTGTTCCTTTGGCAAGGTATTTTCCGTTTTTGTCCTTGAATACTGCGGAGTATAATGAATCGTCACCGTAGGTTTTTGTGATATCATAACCGTACACGCTGATGTATTTGACATTCATGTCAATGGACAGTTTCTGGGAGTTGATTGTGAAATCAATCTTGTGGATTCCGGTTTCATTTGGAACATAAATCAGTTCCAGGTTGTCTGGATTGATTTTTTTGGTTATGAACTCGCCTTTTTTGTTTGATGAATATTTCACTGTGTCTAAAACATAATATGTTACAGGTCCTGTAAATGAAACCTTGATTGTGGTTTTGACACCACTGTAAGCATCTTTGTCTGCAGCTATGGAAACGGAAAGGGGTCTGGAATCTCCTTTGTCGGAGTTACTTCCGATTCTGTGATATTCTTTAAGTTGATTTCCAGTTCCCGCTCCATTTGAACCCCACCAGTTGTTTGATATGTCATCATAATATCCACTGTTGAATACAGAACGGCCCTGGTCACCAGCGGAGTTATCAATGAATGCATTGTTGGTCAATTTCAGATGCGCATTTATGGAATCGGTATAGATGGCTCCTCCGCGTGATGCTTGCCCACCATTTTTTTCGAAGTAATTTCCGGAAATGGTCATGGTGCATGCTGTGTTTACATATATTGCACCTCCGTTACGGGTTCCGCCATTTTTAACTTGATTTGAGATAAATACGGAATTTTTAATTTCACCTACTGTTTCAGTATATATTGCTCCACCAAAGTTTTCAGCCCAATTATCTTTAAAAGTACAGTTATCTACATTAATGCCGCCTTTGGAACGTACTGCTCCTCCGTAACGTTTTTCTTTACCTCCATTTGCGTAGTTTGATGTGAATGTACAGTTGGTAAAGAAAAGAGTGGTTGAACCGCTGTCTGAGTGTACAGCTCCACCGTCACCTGCATTTGCATGGTTGTTTTTAAATACGGATGAATAAAATCTAACATCACCGGATTTCTTGTTAATGTAGATTGCTCCTCCAAAATCACTGTCTGCATGATTTCCATCAAAAATTAAGTTGCTGTTGGTGCTTCCGATTGTATCTGTATATACTGCACCACCATGGTCTTTTGCAGAGTTATTTGTGAATGTGTTTTTTCCTGAGAATTGTATGTATTCAGTTTGAATAGCTCCACCTTTTCCTTTTGCTGTGTTGAGCTCAAAGATGGAATTTCCAATATGCGCCCATTTGTTTGAATATACTGCTCCTCCACAATCATCGGTTGCAGTGTTTTTCTTGAATGTTGATTTTTCGATATAGAGGTGGCTGTCACTTGATACCTTGATTGCTCCTCCTCCATTTTTAGCTTTGTTATCGATGAATTGTGAATTTTCAATTATCAAATCATTATATGCAAAAATTGCACCACCTTTATCTGCAGAATTTCCATTAAATGTACAATTGTCGATGAATGCATCTTTTTTCACGTTAATTGCTCCACCATGTGAGACATGTGCAACATCACCACTATTGGAATTAAATACTGATTTTGAAATGGTGGCTGTTTTTTCACATTTAATGGCTCCACCGTCATTCTCTACAGAATTCTTTTCAAAAACAGATTTTTCAACTATAATATCTCCTTTGGAGTATATTGCACCTCCTGAGATTTTTGCATAATTTCCAGTGAACTTACAATCTTTGATAGTTAAAGTATCCACGACATTATTATAGATTGCACCACCATAACCGTTCGCCTTATTGTTTGTGAATGTACAGTTAATGATGGTGAATTTAGCGGAACCTGTAATATATATGGCACTGCCATCGGCTGAATTTCCGTCTGCAAATTTCATGTTTTTCAAGGTAATAGCGCCGTTTGATGATTTAATTTGACCTTTTACTGTATTTCCTGCTCCATCAATAGTCAATGACTTATCAATGTTTATTTTGCTTGCAGAAGTATAACTGCTGTTTAATTTTACTGTTGAACCTGCGGATGCTGAATTGATGATTTTTTGAAGATCTCCCGAAGAATCCATCAATACTGCATCGTTGGCAACTTCTAAATTATCAATTGCATAGTTTTCTTGCATTATTTGAGTGTCATTAGTATCTTCAGCACAAACTGTTGAAAGTGAGCATAAAATAAATAACAACAAACAAATAACTGCCAATTTTCCTTTCATATTAATGACCTCATTTAATAGTTAATTTAACCTTTTTACTTACACCTTTGTAGTATTTATTAGTTTTAAAAGTAATTTTAGCTGTAAATTTACCTTTTTTGTTGAGTTTGGTAATTTTGAAAGTTGCTTTTCCTTTTGAATTTGTTTTTGCTGTGTAAGTTTTTCCTTTTACTTTCAGGTATACTTTGGCTTTTTTGAGAGCCTTGTTTTTACTGTTTTTAAATGTAACGGTATATTTTTTAGTTTTGAGTGACTTTTTGAATGTTTTCTTTTTGGCAACAATTTTTGTCTTTTCCTTGTTGATAGTTACCTTAACGGATTTGGAATTTGGATTAAAATTGTTTGATGTGGTAACTTTCAGGGTTTTAGTGCCTGCTTTTAGTGATTTTAATTTGCTTGCAGGGATTGTTATGGTTGCAACGCCCTTTTTGTTGGTAGTTTCAGTTTTGATATATTTGTTGTTGATGTAAACTGACACTTTTTGACCTGCAATGACTTTTTTATTTTTATCTTTGATTGTAACGTAATATTTGCCTGCGTAATTGATTATGAAGCTTTTTTTAGCTGCACTTATTACAATAGGTTTTTGAAATACATCCACTTCATAATCGAATGTGGTGGAATTGTACTCGCTGCCTACATATAACACTTGAACCTCATAAGATCCGCTGTTCAGGTTGGCGATATTTACGGTTGCCTGATTGCTTGTTAATTCAGTTTTATATGCTTTGCCGTTAACATAAACATTGATTGTTCCTTTTGTTATGTCCTTTGGCATTGTGACCTTGATTTTTAAAGTATTGCCAAAAGTAATGTTTGTCATGCTGATTGTCATTTTCATGGCCATGGCAACGTGTGCATCATCTGAATAAATATTTGCTGATCCGTTGACTGCAGTATTATTGTTGAAATAAATTTTATCCAGATTTAAATCACCTGAAACATAGATTGCTCCTCCGGTGTCATTTGCAAAGTTTTTAGTGAATGTTGAGTTTACAATTGTACCGTCATTGACTGTTATTGCACCACCGTTTGTCGCCTTGTTATTTAAAAATGTTGAATTTGAAAAATCAGCTTCACTGTCAGAGTATACTGCACCACCTGTTGTTGCATTATTGCTGTTAAATGTTGAATTTACAATGTTTACATAGTCATCTGCCATTATGGCTCCACCGTACTCCTGAGCTGAATTATAATTGAATTTTGAGTTCAATACATATAATTCATCGTTTACATCGCTGTAAATTGCTCCGCCACTATTTGCAGAGTTATTTGTAAATATTGAATTTTTTACAGTATTGTTGTCAGATCCAAGATAAACCGCACCTGCTGTCTCATCAGCAGTGTTATCTGTGAAGTTGCATGTGTCAATGAGGTTTGGATAAGCCATTGAATAAATTGCACCTCCATTGATTGCAGTATTGTTTGTGAAATCACATTTTTCCACGGCAAAGTTCACTCCCTCTGAAAATACTGCTCCACCGAGGTCATCAGCAGAGTTGTTTCTAAATTTAGAATTATCTAATTTTGTATCTCTTCCGGTAATGTATACTGCACCACCTATTTCAGCGGTGTTGTTGAAAAAGATACAATTAGCTATAGTACCTTCTATGCCGTACCAGTACACTCCTCCTCCGTTTTCAGCAGAATTGTTTATAAACGTACAGTTGTTTAGAAAACCGTTTATTCCTGTCCAGTCAACTGCGCCTCCATACGATGCATCGTTGTTGATAAATGTGCAGTTTTCCATCTTACCGTTGCTGCCTATCCATTCAACAAGATTGTATGAATATGTCATGTCCCAATTGGTAAATACAATATTCTTTAAAACTACATTATCTGCATGAATTCTAAGGGAGAAAGGTAAACCTGTTGAATTTCCATCAAGTTTATACCCTTGACCATCCAGAATTATCCTTTCAGATATTTCAATACCTTCAGATTTTACATTTGCATCTGCAATTAAGTCATTTTCTAGTTTCACTGTTGAATTTGTAGTTGCATTTTGAATTTTACTGTTCAAATCATCTATAGTTTCAATTCTGTCTGAAACTTCCAAAACTTCTTCATCAACCACATTGACATTGTCCATGCTCACATTTTCGCTTGCCGATACTGCGGAAAGTGAAATGAATAAGCACAAAAATATCATTATAATTATCGTATACTTAAATTTCATCAAATTTTAACCTCATAAATTATTATAATAATAATTTATAATTTTATTATATTTATTATTTCGTTCAATTTTTCCATTGATAAATGAAGTTTAAATTAATATTGGCTTTGTAGAAATCCTATTTGATTTTTGCAAAAATTTTTTAAAAATTTATTTTTATTTCTATTTTTACTTAAAATCTATTAAAATTATCTAATTATTGTGTATTAAGATTTACACTTGAAATTTCACATCGATTAGAAAAAATAAGCAATATATAATTATATATAGTAAAATGGAGAATAAATATTAATATGAAACGCGAAAATACCTATTCTCCAATTAGTTGTTTGTTTTCAAAGCAATTAAATCTTTCGGATTTTGGTTTTGAAAAACCTGCACTCAAAAAAAATCAAAGAAATTAACAAGAACATTAAGCCAAATAAACTGTTAAAATTCATTAAATATGTGTTTAAATACTCAAAAATCGTGTTAAATAAGTATTCAAGCCATTTTTCAAAGCATGATTTCACACAACCTGCATTATTCACACTTTTAGCAATGAAAATATATACTCGAAGCACCTACAGACAAATAACAGATTTATTGGAGTTATCTGATACCATACAGAAATATTTACACTTAAAAAAGATTCCACACTACACAACACTCCAGAAATTCTTTCAAAGACTTCCAACATCAATATTGCAAGAATTAAATAAACAAATATTATTAAATCATGAAATAAATGGCGAAATAATTGCTTTAGATGGAAGTGGATTCACTAACGACTACGCAGACAAATATTACGCAATAATCAGACGAAAAGAAAGAAAAAGCTACGTAAAAAACCATATTTCAATCGATGTAGACAGCAGATTAATACTTCATTATGCAGCCCAAAGAGGTCCAAGATTCGATACACGCTTTGCATTAGCAGCAATAAGAAATATAAAGAAATATAAACCAAAATACATCTTAGCAGACAGAGCATATGATACAGAACCCATCAGAAAATGCATAAACGAAGAAGCAAAAGCAGAAGATCAAATACCACTAAAAACCAGAGCAAAAACAGGACATTATCGACTAAAAAGTAAAAAACAATTCAACCAGGAAATATATTCAAGAAGAAACAACGTTGAATCAATATTTAGTGTAATAAAAAGAATATTCAACGGAACAAACCGAAGCAGAAGCCTACAATTATCAAATAAAGAAACAAAACTCAAAAATACAATCTACAACATCTATCGATCAACTCAAATTCAATAAAAATGAGGATTTCTACAAAGCCAAAT
>ODAI012067059.1_pt1 | contig 10098 bp, 7 predicted proteins | sample 1539321 | NCBI WGS metagenome assembly ODAI01 (sample SAMN02144231, study PRJEB22623) | gut metagenome | biome: sheep rumen | host: Ovis aries | place: New Zealand | reverse complement strand
GCTTGACCTTGAGGATCTCCACAAGGACACGCTGATAAGTCTGTTCTCGGAATAGTTTATTCTTCCTTCTTGTCCTCGGGCCCATCCTCGGGCTTGAAGGATTTGTACTTGAAGCGGCGGATCTTCTGGGTCGCGGTCTTCTCGAAATCCTCTTTCATCGCGTTCACCTCACCGATGTTGGACTGCTTGCCGACACGTTTGTTGACATATTCCATGACGGCCTTCTTCCAAGACTCCAGGTTCTCGAAGAATTTTTCCTCCTTCTCGATCATGCCCCAGTCGATGACATTCTCATCGAACTTCACAAGGGCTACAAGTTTGCCGTCCCGCTCGATGACGAGAGACTCATTGACGCCTCTCATGTTGTTGATGACTTGCTCGATCTCCTCCGGATAAATGTTCTCTCCAGAGGGCCCCACTATCATATTCCCGAGACGGCCCTTTATGTAATAACGGCCTTTGGAGTCCATGCAGGCGAGGTCGCCAGTGCGGAACCAACCGTCGTCCGTCAGCGCGGCGCGGGTGCGCTCCGGATCCCTGTAGTAGCCGAGCATGACGTTGTCACCCTTCGCTATGATCTCTCCCTCACCAGTTTCCGGATCGACATTCTGGAGCCTGACCTGGACATTGTAGGCCGGGACTCCGATTGAGCCGACCACGGTCTTACCGACGCATGCGTTGGTGATCAGGGGAGCGGTCTCAGTCAGGCCGTAGCCGATGGCGTAAGGGAACTTGGCCTTATTGAGGAAGTCCTCTACGGTTGAATCCAGCTTTGAGCCACCCACACCGAAGAATCTGAGCCTGCCGCCGAAGGATTTGTAAAGCTTCTTTCCCACAAGCCAGTACAGGATCCTTGGCATCTTCTTTTTCATCCAAGAGAGGATGCGGCTCTTGGCAATAGTGGGGACGACACTGTTCCTGTAAACCTTCTCAATGATGAGGGGAACGGCGCACATGATGGTGGGCCTGACTTTCCGCATGGCCTCCATGAGAATGGAGGGTGTCGGCGGTTTCTTGATATAATACACGCAGCCTCCCACGAACAGCGGATAAAGAACGCTGAAAGCCATCTCGTAGGTGTGGGACATCGGCAATATGGAGAGCCAGCGATCCTTCTTACCGGCCGGCTGGGCATGGAAGGCGGCTATGATGTTCTGGCAGAAGTTGCGATGGGAGAGCATGACTCCCTTGGCGTTGCCGGAAGTTCCTGAAGTATAGATGATTGAGGCAAGGTCATCGGCTTGCGGCTCTGCGGAATGGCCTTCGCAGGTGAACGCGTGGTCGTCTTTCTTGATGAACTCGAAAGTCTCGATGTCAATGACCAAGGTCATCTTCTGCTGAATCTCGTCGGAGAGTTTCTTCAGGAGGCGCCTGGAAATGAATATCGCCTTACAATCGGAGTGGGTCAGGATGTTGGTCACCTCACTCTCTGAAGAATCGGGAAGAATCGGGACTGTCACCCTGCCGAACGGGACGCAGGAAAACATCGCCACAGTCCAGTTGGGCATATTGTTGGATAGAATAGCCACTTTGTCCCCGGCGCTGATTCCGAAGCGGTTGAAGCGTTGCGACAACTCAAGGCACTTGTGCTTGAAGGAGTCGTAGGTATATTCCTGACCACCATCCACAAAGCGGGACAACGGCCTCTTGGCGAAGGTATCTGTCGCCATCTCGAATAGTTTGGACAGGGTAGTGACGTAATTCTCCCTGCTCTGCTTCAATAGGGACTGGATTGACATTCTGATTGTATTAGTGAGTTACAAATCCTTCGGGATGCTTTCCTTTCATTCCCATTTTCTCATAAATGGCCTGAATCCGTTCTGTGTCGGCCCTGGCGTCGTCGGTCAGCTCAACTTTCTCTCCGGCGCTGACTCTTTTTGTCCCCCAGTCAAAATAGCCAAGATAGACCGGGCAGCCGACAGCTTTGGCGATCAAATGATAACCCGTTTTCCATCTCTTGATGGCCTTGCGGGTGCCTTCCGGAGCTATCGCGAGGATAAAGGTGTCCTTGTCTTCCATCTGGTCAATGAGGCTTTTTACCATTGAGGTGGCGTTTGTCCTGTCCACCGGGACAGCCCCCATCTTGCGGAGCAGTGGTCCGACTGGCCAGAAAAAGAACTCTTTCTTGATCATGACGTGAGCCTTCTGCGCCCCGAATTGTGTGTAGAACAGGTAAGAGACAATGAAGTCCATCGCCGATGTGTGCGGGACACCGAGTATGATGGCCTTGTTCTCGGGAACCGGTCCGCCGACAGTCGTCCATCCCATCTTCTTTAGCAACCAACCACAAAACTTAGCCCAACGTGTCATATTCCGGAAATAATTAAATGTTAACGTCTTCCAATTCTTCCTCGGATTTGAGGTTCGCCCTGATGAAGTTCTGCCGGTCAATCGTGTTGTCGCCCATGTAGAACTCCATGATGTCAGAGATCGACTCCTCGTCGGAAAGCTTCACAAGGTCCAACCTCATGTCCTCACCGATGAAATCCACGAACTCGTCTGAGGAGATCTCTCCGAGTCCCTTGAACCTGGTGATCTGGACGGAAGTCTTCAGGGCCTTTATCGCCTTCTCTTTCTCGTCGGCTGAGTAACAATAACGTCTCTCCTTCTTGTTGGCCACCCTGAAAAGCGGTGTCTGAAGGATGTGGACATGCCCTCGCCGGATGAGGTCCGGGTAATATTTCATGAAGAATGTCAGGACCAGCATCCTGATGTGCATCCCGTCGTCATCCGCATCGGTGGCGACGATTATGTTGTTGTAGCGGAGGTTGTCCAGGTCGTCCTCGACCCCCAGCGCTGAGATCAGGAGGTTAAGCTCTTCGTTCTCGGCGACCCTCTTGCGGCTCTCCTTGTAGCAGTTGATAGGCTTTCCCCTCAAGCTGAAAACAGCCTGATAGTTGGCGTTCCTGACCTTAGTGATGGTTCCGGACGCGGAATCTCCCTCAGTTATGAATATGCTGGTCTTCTCAGCCATGTCTTCCTTGTCCTTGGGCATCTTGTCGCAGAAGTGGTAGCGGCAGTCACGGAGCTTACGGTTGTAGACATTGGCCCTCTTGTTGCGCTCCCGGGTCTTTTTCTGGATTCCGGCGATCTCCTCCCTCTCAGCCTGAGACTCCTTGATCTTATTCTCGATGATCGGGACCAGGTCGAGGTGAATCCTAAGGTAGTTGTCCAGGTGGCGGGCGACGAAATCGTTCACGAACGAGCGGATGGTCGGACCTCTGTCAATCTCCAGGGAACCATCCGGATTCTGGATCTTCTTCCCGTTTTCGTCAGTCTTGTATTTCTCCCACATGTAAGTGGAGCCGAGCTTGGTCTTTGTCTGTCCCTCGAAGTTTGGCTCCTGGATCTGGATGCTGATCGCTCCGATTATTCCCTGCCGGCAATCCTCCGGCTTGTAGTCTTTCTTGAAATAGTCCTTCAGGGTCTTGGCGATGGCTTCCCTGAAGGCGGCGAGGTGGGTTCCTCCGTCGCGGGTGTTCTGGCCGTTGACGAAGGAGGCGATGTTCTCGCCGTAGGAATTCCCGTGAGTCAGGACGATCTCGATGTCCTCGTCCTCAAGATGGATCGGCTCGTAAAGGGGAGTCTCGGCCATGTTCTCCTTGACCAGGTCGAGAAGACCGTTGTCGGACTTGTAAGATACTCCGTTAAGTACAAGGGTAAGGCCTTTTTTCAAGTACGAGTAGTTTTTCACCATGGTCTCCACGTAGTCCATGTTGAACTCGAAGCCTCCGAACATCTCGTTGTCGGGGGTGAAGATGACAAGGGTGCCGTTTTTCTCGCTGACCTTGTCCTTCTTTCCGCTGTCCTTGAGCTCGCCGCGGACGTAGTTGGCCCATGAACTCTCTCCCTCCCTGAAGGACTCGACATAGAAACTCTCCGACAGGGCGTTGACGGCCTTGGTTCCGACTCCGTTGAGTCCTACGGATTTCTTGAAGACCTTGTCGTCGAACTTTCCTCCGGTGTTGAGCTCACTGGTCGCCTTGACAACCGAACCAAGGGGAATACCGCGGCCAAAGTCCCTGACCCTGACCTGTTTCCCGTCAATATCGATGAGAACCTTGTTGCCGAATCCGGCTGAAAACTCATCGATACAATTGTCCACGATCTCCTTCAGGAGGACGTAGATTCCGTCACCGGGATTGGATCCGTTGCCCAAGCGGCCGATGTACATTCCCGGCCTCCTACGGATGTGCTCGACTCCTTCCAGAGTCTTTATGTTGGCATCAGTGTATTCCTCAAAAGTCCTTTTCTCAGCCATTTTCCTTGATTCAGATACAAAATCATACAAATTTACGAACTTTTGCCCGGATTTGAAAAAGTATCTTAATCGGAGAACAGACTTAGTTTGGAACTGTTTTTGTGAAGTGCTTCCCGAAAAGACCATTATGATGAGAATACATAATATTAGAATATTGCTGGCGGTTTTTGCTGTCTCGCTGTCCTGCCTTAACGCTGCCGGACAGGGATCCGGCACCGGCAACACTTTCGGCGGGACTGTCAAGCTGGACAAGATTGTCCACGACTTCGGGGATATCCTTGTCTCCGATGGCCCTGTGTCAGCGACATTCACTGCCACCAACATCGGTGACAAACCTCTGGTGATCTACAGTGTGGTCTCCTCTTGTGGCTGCACGGATGTCGAGTGGACCAGGCAGCCTCTAAAGCCTGGGGAGAAGGGTACCATCAAGGCCACCTACAAGAATGATGAGGGCGGCTATCCTTTCGACAAGAACCTGACAGTGTATTTCTCGGAACCCAAGCAACCGGTGGTCCTGCGTCTTCGTGGCGAGAGCCATAAAAAGAAGCTCAGTCTTCAAGAAATGTATCCGGTCAGGTTCGGCGATCTAGGATTCAAGGAGGTTGACATCAAAGGAGGAAATCTCTCCCAAGGTCAAGTCAAGAGCGGGGAAGTCATGGTTGCGAATCTTGGATCGAAGCCACTCAGCGTCAAGTTTGATAATGTCAGCGAGGGCCTATCGTTGAAATTGTCCCAGAACCCTATTCCCGCTGGCCAGACGGCAAAGCTTTCATTCGTCGTGACAGCCGACAGGAATCACTGGGTTAAGAACTACTTCTATGCGCCACCTGTTGTCGGCGGTCGGGTCAGCAAAGCTGTTGTCCGGCCTCAGGCCGAGCCTGTAAAGGAGCCTGCAGGGACAGAGGCTTTGGTCGCTGACCCTAATCCGGAGCTTGGCGCGGGGAAGTCCAAAATAGGAATATATACGATCACGAAGGAAGATTTCACTTCTTACACCAAAGAACAGCGCGACGCGGCTCCTGTGCCGGTGGCTTCTGAAAGCTCATTCTCTTTTGGAAAAGTCAAGTCCGGGGAAAAGGTCAAGGGTTCTTTCGTGATATCCAATAAGGGAAAAAGCCCTTTTAAAGTTTACAAGATTGATTCTGAGAGCTCTAAGTTGTCTGCGGGGAGTTTCCCCGACGTCGCTCCTGGAGGAAAGGGAACTCTCGAAGTGACTCTCCAGACAGCGGGCCTTCCGAAAGGGGAGTGCCTTATTATCCTGACCCTAACAACGAATTCTCCGTCACGTCCCATCATGAACCTGTTCCTAACAGGTTGGATAGAATAATATTTTTAGTATATTTGTGAAAAAATAAAAGGTATTATGGCTTACAAGATTTCTGAAACTGATTGCATCGCTTGTGGAACATGCGCTGGTGAGTGCCCGCAGGGCGCCATCCAGGAGGGTGATTTCTATGTCATCAACCCTGAGATTTGCATCGACTGTGGCACATGTGCTGACGCTTGCCCTATGGGCGCCATCAGCCCCGCCGAGTAGTTCCGCTCTTTAGCGTTAATTAGACTCCGCACTTTCGGTGCGGAGTTTTTTGAATAATCATTAAACCTTGTTATATGAGAAGGATTTTCACGATCATTGTCGCCGCTTTTTTGTGTGCGGCTTCATACATGGCTGGTGCCCAGCAGCTTCCGAACGATCCGGCGGTTCGTAAGGGAACGCTCGACAACGGCCTGACCTATTACATCCGCCACAATGACAAGCCCGCCCAGAGGGCAGAGTTCTACCTGGCCACAAATGTGGGCGCTATCCAGGAAACCCCCGACCAGGATGGTCTCGCTCATTTTCTTGAGCACATGTGTTTCAATGGGACAAAGAACTTCCCTGGGAAGGGCATTCTCAACTGGCTCCAGAGCATAGGTGCCTCCTTTGGTGGCAATGTCAATGCCTCCACCGGCATCGACCAGACCCAGTACATGCTCAACAATATTCCTCTTGTGAGGGAGACCGTCGTTGACACATGCCTCCTGATCCTGCATGACTATTCACATTTCGTGACTAACGATCCGGCCGAGATCGACAAGGAGAGGCCGGTCATCATCGAAGAGAGGCGCAGCCGCCGCAATGCCCAGTGGAGGACATTCGAGCGTTCTCTTCCTTATTATTATGGAGACAACAAGTACTCCACCTGCACTTTGATCGGAAGCCAGGAGAGCCTGGAGACATTCAAGCCCGAGAGCCTCGTGTCCTTCTACCAGACTTGGTACCATCCCGGGAACCAGGCTGTCGTGGTTGTTGGTGATGTGGATGTGGATGCCGTCGAATCCAAGATCAAGGCCATTTGGGCCGACATCCCTGCCGCGGTCAATCCAAAGGCTAAGGAGAAGTACACTCTGGCTGAGTTCACTGATCCGAGGGTTGGTATCATCACTGATCCAGAGACAACTGTCCCCCAGATCGAAATGCTTTGGGAGAGTGACGCCCGCGACGAGGCCATTAACAGTACTCCGGCAGGCTTCTCTTTGGATATTATCGAGAATATAATCGCTGGTGTGATGTCAGAGCGGTTCTCTGACATCACCTCCAAGGCCGATTCTCCCTATCTCCAGGGAATCTTTGGAATCGGCAAGCTTTGCGAGGCTTTTGAGGCTGTTTTGGGTCAGGTCGTCCTCAAGGAGGATGATATTCTCGGTGGCTACAAGGCATTCCTTACAGAGCTGGAGAAGATGTCGAGATTCGGTTTCTCCGAAGCAGAGGTCACCAGGGCGAAAGATAACATTCTCGCCGGTCTGGAGAAGGCTGCCGCCGAGGCCGCGACGAGGAAGAACCCTGAGTTCGTCAGCCCTTTGATCAGCAACTTCTTTGATAATCAGCCCTACATGGAGCCTCAGACACGTCTTGACCTTGCCAAGGCTCTTATGGAACAGGTCAACGCCCAGATCATTAACCAGGTTCTCGGCCAGATGCTGCCTAAAGGCAAGGAGAATCTCGTGATTGTCTACAGCGGCCCCGAGAAAGCCGGAATAGCGACTCCCTCCAAAGAGGACATCCTGAAGGTCTTTGATGAAGTCAAATCTTCCGAGATTGAGGCCCCTGCTGAGGAGACCGCCTCTGAGCCCCTGATGGATCCTTCTGTCCTGAAGGGCTCCAAGGTCAAAAAGGTCAAAACTTCAGCCTATGGGTCAACGGAATGGACATTGAAGAATGGCGTGAAAGTCGTTGTTCTTCCGACTGAGCACAAGAAGGACCAGATCCTTTTCAATTTGTTCAAGAGGGGAGGCCAGAACCTCATCCCCACAGAGGATCTCGATTCTTTTGACTCCAACATCTACGGGACATTCGAGAATATGAAAGGTGTCTCTAAATTCAAGGGCACTGAGGTTACCAAGATGCTGTCAGGCAAGAATTTGAGTGTCGGTTCATACATTGACGCCATCAACTGCGGAATCACCGGTTCCTCTTCTGTGAAAGACCTTGAGACGGCTTTCCAGCTCCTGTACCTTGAGTTCACTGATCCTCGTTTCGACAAAGAGGAGTGGGACAATGCCCTTTCCCAGCTTAAGGCCGTGCTTCCCAATGCGTTGAACACTCCGGCTTTCAAACTTCAGAAAGAAATGAATGATTTCCTTTACGGAGGAAATCCCAGAAGAAAGTTCATCTCTTTGGAGACACTCGACAAGGCCAATCTCGCGGCGGTCGAGCGGAATTACAGAAAGCTTTTCGCTGACACTGCCGGAGCGACCATGGTCATCACCGGCGACGTGGATCTTGAGAGTCTCAAGCCTCTTGTTGAGAAATACATCGGTTCCCTGCCAAAGGGGAAGAAAGCCGTGAAGGGTCCGGATGTCACTCCAAGGATTGTCAAGGGTGTGCTCAACAAGACTATAACCACCGATATGGCGACACCGAAGTCGACCGTTTTTGAGCTGTACACAGACTACAGGCCTTATTCGGTTAAGGATGATGTCATGGCCAGCGCTGTCAGTTATGTGCTCGACCAGATTTATGTGGACACCATGCGTGAGGACGAAGGAGGTACCTACGGCGCTTCTTCCGCGACTAATGCCGCGATCGAACCAGATCCGATGTACATGCTTCAAGTCGCTTTCGAATGTAAGCCTGAGATGGCGGACAAACTTAAAAAGATCGCTGTTGAAGAATTCCATAAACTTGCGGAAAACGGCCCCACTGATGAGCAGCTGACCCGTACCATCGAGAACTTCAAGAAAAATGTCCCCGAGAACCGGATCAACAACAGCTACTGGATGAGCAACCTGATCAGGTACTACCGTTATGGTATCGACTATGACAAGGAGTACGAGGCTGCCGTGTCAGCGATCTCAAAGAAAGAAATAATGAAAGCGGCCGCTAGGCTCTACAATTCTGGAAACTTTATAGAATTTACTCAGATGCCAGGAAAGACAGCCGAGTAGAATTTATAAATATTTTTTAAATAATTATTGTTTTTCGTAAATTTTTTATATATTTGCGGAAGACAATAATTTTTTTGCGTTATGATTGAATGGTGGAATTCTCTTAGCACGGTTATGCAGGTCCTGTGGGCCATAACCCTTTCCGCTACCCTGATCTTCGTTATCCAGACCATTATGACTTTCCTTGGTTTTGGAGGGGACGGTGGTATAGACACAGACTTTGACGCTAGCGGGGATGTTGATTTCGGCGGAGGAGACGGCACTTTCGACGCTGATCCTTCCATGAGCCTTCTGACTTTCCGTAACTTTGTCAACTTCTGTCTCGGTTTCGGATGGACGGCGGTCCTGATGCATGACAAGATCAAATCAGATGTCCTGCTCCTGTTGTTCGCTGTCATAGTCGGTGTGGGACTCGTAGCCCTGGTTATGTGGATGTTCAAGTGGCTCAGCGGCATGCAGCAGAGCGGTAACATCGACGTCCACACAGCTGCCGTAGGGTGCGAGGGTAAGGTCTACCTTACAATTCCCGGGGAACGCAAGGGGGAAGGCAAGGTCCAGATCACGATCAACAGTGCTGTCCGGGAATATGACGCATTGTGCGAGGGTGACTCAATCCCTACAGGCACCCCGATCAAAGTGATCGGTGTTATAAATGATCACACCCTCCTGGTGGAAGAATTGAATCCAACAATAATCTAAATATCTAATAATCATGGACATTACTCTTATCCTTATCATTGTTGCCGTCGCGTTTGTGACGTTTACGGCAATCCTGAGACGCTACAAGCGTTGCCCTTCAGACAAGATCATGGTCATCTATGGTAAGACTGGCAAGAACAAGAGCGGGTCTATCTCATCCGCCAGGTGTATTCATGGAGGTGCCTCCTTCATCTGGCCAGTGTTCCAGGATTACGCTTTCCTCGACCTCAAACCCATATCCATCGAGTGCAACCTTACAAATGCCCTTTCCAAGCAGAATATCCGTGTTGATGTGCCCTGCCGCTTCACAGTCGGTATCTCCACTGAGGCTGACAGCATGACCAACGCCGCTGAGCGTTTGCTTGGATTGTCGATCGACAATATCCAGAATATCGCTACTGATATCCTCTTCGGTCAGCTCCGTCTCGTTATCGCGACGATGGACATCGAGGAGATCAACTCCGACCGTGACAAGTTCCTTGCTGCTGTCAGCCAGAACGTCGAGGCTGAGCTCCGCAAGATCGGTCTGAAGCTTATCAACGTCAATGTCACCGACATCCGTGATGAGTCCGGCTACATCGAGGCTCTTGGTAAGGAGGCTGCCGCCAAGGCCATCAATGATGCGAAGACGAGTGTTGCTGAGCAGAACCGTTTCGGTGAGATCGGAAAGGCTGAGGCTGCCAGGGACAAAGACATCCGTATCGCTGAGG
>ODAI014505228.1_pt1 | contig 10099 bp, 8 predicted proteins | sample 1539321 | NCBI WGS metagenome assembly ODAI01 (sample SAMN02144231, study PRJEB22623) | gut metagenome | biome: sheep rumen | host: Ovis aries | place: New Zealand | reverse complement strand
GCTTGGTGATGGTCACCGCAAGCTCGTCCCGGGCTGTCTCTTCCTTCACGATCCGCTCCAGATCCTTGACCTCGAAAGGATCGATCTCCACCACATGCTTCACGCCCACGGCCTGGCACAGGGCCTTCAGGTCCACTGCCGGCGCGGGTTCGCCCTTGGCATTTTTGCCGCTTGCGGGATTCTGCTGGTGTCCTGTCATACCGGTGATCCGGTTGTCCAGGATGATGACCGTCCCCTTGGATTCATTGTAAGCCATGTTCAGAAGGCCCGTGATGCCCGAGTGCAGGAAGGTGGAATCACCCAGCACTGCCACGGTATTGGACTTGTCCCCTGTGGCCTTCTCAAAACCGTGGGCCATGCCGATGGAAGCGCCCATGCAGAGGGTGGTGTCCATGGCGGATGTGGGCGGCAGCGCCGCCAGAGTATAGCAACCGATATCGCCGAATACGGTGGTCTTCAGCTTGCTCAGCACGTGGAAGAGCGCTCTGTGGGGACAGCCCGCGCAGAGAAGGGGCGGACGGCCCGGCGCATCCGATGTGTCCACCGGTTCCTCTCCCCCGTCCTTGCCGAAGGCTTCCCGGATCATGCGGGCGCTGTATTCGCCCTGGATGGTGAACATGTCCTTGCCTCCGGCCACAGGGATTCCCTGGGCCCGGATCTGTTCCTCGAGGAAAGGCTGGCCTTCCTCGATCACGTAGAGCTTCTCCACCTGATCCGCGAATTTCCGGATCAGATCCATGGGCAGCGGATAGACCAGTCCCAGCTTCAGGAAGCTTGCCTCGGGCATGGCATCCCTGGCATACTGGTAGCAGATGCCGCTGGTGATGATGCCGATGGAAGGATCGTTCATCTGAATGCTGTTGATATCCCATCCGCAGCCGTCAGCAGCGATCTGCGCCAGTCTCTGCTCCTGGGCCACGTGAAGTTTTCTCGCCATGGCAGGCATGGCCACGTATTTCATGAACTTCTTCTCATAGGGGATCAGTTCATGCTCCACCCGTTCCCCCAGTTCCACGATTCCCCGGGAATGAGAAACTCTGGTGCCGGACCGAAGCAGGACCACAGTGTCATATTTCTCGCTGATGTCATAAGCTAATTTTATGTAGTCTTTACATTCCTGCGCGTCTGAAGGCTCCAGCACGGGAACGCCGGCGGAACGCCCGTGAAAACGGGAATCCTGCTCATTCTGACTGGAATGGCAGCCGTTGTCATCCGCGCTGAGAACGACGAACCCGCCGTTCACTCCGGTGCAGGCCGCCGTATAGAAGGGGTCTGCAGCCACATTCAGTCCTACATGTTTCATGGTGGAGAGGGCTCTGGCGCCTCCTACGGATGCGCCCATGGCTGTCTCTACGCCCACCTTCTCATTAGGCGCCCACTCCACATAGATCTCATCGTACTTTGCCGCAGCCTCTGTGACCTCCGTACTCGGTGTCCCCGGATAAGAGGAGACCACTGTTACGCCTGCTTCCCAGGCGCCCCGGGCGAAGGCTTCATTGCCCAGCATGATTCTTTTGTCCATAATGTCCTTTTGCCTTTCCTGTTGTTATTTTTTATATTTGGCGCTTCACAATGCGCTTCATATTCTTATTCGCACTTCTTCAGCAGCTTCTCCCACTGCTGGTCCACATAATCCTGGGTCTCCCGGATCATCCATTCATTGCCCCGCTGGAACATGTGGCGGAACCTGCCCTGCCTGGACAGGAATTCCTCCACCGGCAGTTTCCGGCGCGGTTCATAGGTGAGTCTCCAGACTCCGTTCTCGATCTCATAAAGAGGCCAGACGCAGGTATCCACCGCCAGGCGGCAGATCTCGGGCAGGTCTGCAGCCTCGTAACGCCAGCCTCTGGGGCAGGGCGCCAGCACGTTCAGGAAGCAGGGTCCTTCTGTATAGATGGCCTTGTGCGCCTTGTTGTGCAGGTCACGGAAGTCACCCAGGAAAGTGGTCTGCGCTACATAAGGTATATTATGTGCAGCCATGATCTCCGTCAGGTTCTTCTTGTTCTGGACCTTTCCGGGGATCTCAGTTCCCGCCGGTGAGGTGGTGGCATCTGCGAATCTCGGTGTGGACGAGGCCCGCTGGATCCCTGTGTTCATATATGCCTCGTTGTCATAGCATACGTAGACCATGTCGTGGCCCCGTTCCATGGCGCCGGACAGGGACTGGAGGCCGATATCGTAGGTTCCCCCGTCTCCGCCGAAGGTGATGAACTTGTAGGTCTCCTTCACCTTGCCCTTTTTCTTCAGTACATTGTATGCTGCTTCAACGCCGGAAAGCGTGGCGCCGGCATTCTCGAAGGCGGTATGGATATAGCTGTCATAATAAGCGGTATTGGGATAATTGAAGGTGGATACCTCCAGACATCCGGTGGCATTGCCGATCACCGCCTTATCTCCTTCTTCCAGGGCCCTGAGCACACCGCGCACTGCGATCCCCGCGCCGCATCCGGCGCAGAGCCTGTGGCCGCCGGCCAGTCTTTCCGGCTTGTTCAGTTCACGTTTCAGATTATAAGCCATAGTTTATTCCTCTATTTTTCCGCGCTGCCGTCACGCACGCCGATGTAACGATAGACTTCTCCGACTTCTCCGCCGCTGCAGATTTCCTCCAGATCCCGGAAGACATGGAAGAAATGATCCACAGTAACGTCTCTGCCGCCCAGTCCGTAGATATAATTGACCAGCGCAGGTCTCTGCTCCAGATCGTACAGGGCGCTGCGGGTCTCCGCGAACATGGGACCGCCGCATCCGGAGAAGCTCTCCGCCTTGTCCATGATGGCTGCCGCCTTCACTTTTCCCAGCGCCTCAGCCAGTTCTTTGGCAGGGAACGGGCGGAAGACCCTGACCTTGACCAGGCCAGCCTTTACACCCTCTTCCCGCAGCTGATCCACTGCGGCTTTGCCGGTGCCGGCGCTGGAACCGATGGCCACCACGGCCATTTCCGCGTCCTCCATACGGTATTCCTCGATGAATCCGTAGGACCTGCCGGACAGTTCCTCAAACCGTCTGGCCACATCCAGAATGGCGGTTCCCGCTTCCTTCATGGCCTGGGCCTGGGCCCGCTTGACCTCCATGTAATAAGGCGCCGTTCCGTAAGGTCCCACCGCCAGCGGGTTTTCCGCGTTCAGCAGGTATTCCTCCGGTTCATATTCACCCACGAAATCCCGGACCTTCTCATCTTCCAGAAGCTCGATGTTGGCCACACCGTGGCTGGTGATGAATCCATCCTGGCAGATCATGACCGGCAGCCTGGTGGCTTCCGTGATCAGGATCCCCTGAATGAAATTGTCGTATACTTCCTGATTGTTCTCGGCATAGATCTGCAGCCAGCCGGAATCCCTTGCTCCCATGGAGTCCGAATGGTCATTGCCGATGCTGATGGGCCCGGTCAGAGCGCGGTTGGATACTGCCATGGTGATGGGCAGTCTGGAGGATGCCGCCACATACAGCAGCTCCCACATATAGGCCAGTCCCGCCGAAGATGTGGCGGTCACTGCCCGCGCCCCCGCTGCGGACGCGCCGATGCACACCGACATGGCGCTGTGCTCTGATTCCACGGGAACGAATTGGGTGTCCACCAGACCGTTGGCCATGAACTGGGAAAAATACTCCGGGATCTCTGTTGACGGTGTGATAGGAAAAGCACCGCATACATCCGGATTGATCTGTCTCATTGCTGTGGCAACCGCTTCGTTGCCTGACATTCGTTCTCTGATGGCCATTACTTCTCCTCCCTGACGTAATCGATCGCGTCGAACGGACAGACTGTGACACAGATGCCGCAGCCTTTGCAGTGATAGAAATCAAAATCCGTCCGCCTTCCTTCGCTGACCGGAATGGAACTGTCCGGACAGAAGGGAACGCAGAGAAGACATTGTTTGCATTTATCTTCCTTGAATACTGGCGTCATGACGCGCCACTCCCCGGTCTGTACGTACCGGGATGTAGCCGGTTCATAGATCTCCGCCCCCAGGGTGATATCCTGCCAGCTGATGGTCTCGTTGATATCTGCCGCTTTCATTTTTTTCATTCTACTGTTACCTCATCCAGCGTCTGCTGCAGCGCTTTCATGTTGCCCTCGATCACTTCCGGCTTGGTGCGGAACTTGTGGCCGAAGGATTTACGCATATCATTCGTAAACCTTGTGATGTCCAGAACGCCGCTTGCCTTGACCACTGCCGCCAGCATGGGCGTATTGGGGAAATTCCTGCCCAGGGTCTCGGTGGAGATGCGCTCCGCGTCCACGACGCAGAGTTTCCCGTCATATCCGCCCAGCATCTCACGGATCTCCGCCGCGGATTTCTTGCTGTTGATGATCAGGATGCCGCCCTCCTTCAGTCCTTTCAGGACGTCCACCGTATGGAGCAGTGTCTCATCCACCACCACCACATGATCCGGGGTATATATATTGGAATGGACCGTCAGTTCATGATCCGAGATCCGATTGTAGGCAGTAATGGGCGCCCCCATCCGCTCCGGGCCGTACTCCGGGAACCCCTGTACGTACTTGCCCGAGAAAAAAGCTGCCTCAGCCAGCAGCAGGCAGGCTGTCTTCGCGCCCTGTCCGCCCCGGCCGTGCCATCTGATTTCAGCGGTCTTATCACTCATGTTGATCATTTCAGGATCCTTTCTGCATGCGAAAAAACTACCAGTATAGCTTACCGCAGACCCGATGAGATGTCAATCTATACTTGTGTTTATTTCACAATTATTCGTGTATTTTTTTGTGTACAATCACTATGCCGGGTAGATAGTGACGACCTCATCGGAGGCTACCGCTGCCCGGATCAGGCCCTCGCAGTCCAGCTTCGCTTCAGAAGCCAGGATCTTCTCCAGTTTGGGCTTTGTCACCGGATGTTTGGGAAGGAACACGGTACAGCAGTCCTCATAGGGTTCGATGGACTTCTCATAGGTCCCGATCTCTTTTGCAAGATCCATAATATCCACCTTGTCCATGCCGATCAGCGGACGCATGACGGGCATGCTCACGCTGGCATCGGTAACCACCAGGGCTTCCGCGGTCTGGCTTGCCACCTGCCCCAGATTTTCCCCGGTGATCAGCATGCCGCAGTCATTGGCTTTGGCCAGTTCCTGGGCGATCTTCATCATGAAGCGCCGGACCAGGATCGTGGTCTCCTCCGCCGGACAGTTCTGTACGATCTGTTCCTGGATGGGCAGGAGATTGATGACATGCATGCGAAAACGGCCGCAGTAGGTGGCGACCAGAGATGCCAGTTCCTCCACCTTGGCCCGGGCCCGTTCGCTGGTATAGGGATAGGAATGGAAATGCACCGCTTCGATCAGCATCCCCCGCTTGGCCATCATCCAGGTGGCCACCGGAGAATCGATCCCGCCGGACAGAAGGGTCATGCCCTTGCCGTTGGTTCCCAGGGGCAGACCCCCGAAGCCCGGGATCTTATCCTGATAGATGTAGGTCTTATCGTGCCGGACATCCACGAAGAGCCTGCAGTCAGGATGATGAACATCCACCCGCAGCACCTTGCAGCCCTTCAGCACCGCAGCGCCGATCCGGCGGCTGATGTCCGGGGACTTGACGGGGAAATTCTTGTCCGCCCGCTTGGCTTCTACTTTGAAGGTCTTCACGCCCCGTTCCTCAATGGCTTCCAGCATGTACTGCACCGCAGCCGCGCCGATATCCTCCATGGTGCTCTCGCATTCCGCCGCGGGGCTGATGGACGCCACGCCGAAGACCTTCGAGATCTCCCGGATGATCGCCTGCTTGTCCAGGCTTTTGTCCGCCCTGACGAAGATCAGTCCTTCGTGGCGATAGACGGAAACGCCGTCGAATTTCTTCAGCAGCTTGCGGATCCGTTCCGCCAGCATCCGCTCGAAATACGGCTTGTTCATTCCCTTCAGCGCGACTTCGCCGCACCTGACGATAAAAATATGTTCTTCGTTCATATGTTGTATTCTCCCGTGGATTATCAATGATTACCGAAATGATCCCAGCCGCCGGAACCGTTTCACCGCTTCCGCCGTTTTCGCCGCCGCCATCTCGATATCTTCCTTCGTGTTAAAAGCGCTGAGACTGAACCGGATGGCGCCTTCGATCTCCCGGTCGCTGCAGCCCATGGCTGTCAGCACATGGCTGCCGCCCTTCTTGTGGGATGAGCAGGCAGAGCCGGTGGATACATAGATCTCATCCTGTTCCAGCGTGTGCAGGATCACCTCGCCCCGCACCCCGGGGAAGCTGACATTCAGCAGGTTTCCGATGCAAAGGCTGGCCTCTTCTCCGGTTTCACGCGGGGAGTTCAGCACCAGGTCCGGGATCTCTGCTTCCAGGCCCTTAAGCAGATGGTTTCTCAGATCCGCAATGGCCCCCATCCTTTCCCGGCGGTCTTCCGCCGCCAGCCGGGCCGCCAGTCCCAGGCCCGCGATGGCCGGGACATTCTCCGTTCCGGAGCGGAAACCTCCTTCCTGTCCGCCGCCATGAAGATACACCGGCAGATGCAGCCCCTTTCTCATGAAGAGAGCGCCGCTGCCCTTGGGCCCGTGGATCTTATGCCCGCTGACGGCGATCAGATCCGCCTCCCGGGGCAGCCGGATCTTGCCGAAGCCCTGCACGGCGTCGCAGTGCAGAAGAGCCGGCGCGTGTTTTCGCGCCATGATCTCCGACAGCTCCCGGATGGGCATGATGGTCCCGGTCTCGTTGTTGACCTGCATCATGCTCACCAGGATGGTATTTTCATCGATGGCGTCCTCTGCCGCCTGCAGATCCGGCATACAGGCGCGGTCCACACCGATGCGGACCACGTCATAGCCTTCCTCCTCCAGGGCCCGGAGGGTCTCCAGCACCGCCGGATGCTCCACCTGGGTGGTGACGATGCGTTTCCCCCGGCGCCGGCCAGCTTTTGCAGCCCCGAAGAGGGCTGTATTGTCCGATTCGGTGCCGCCGGAGGTGAAGACGATCCGGTCTTCCGGCCGTCCTGCCGCCTTTTCCAGCTGTTTTCTCGCTTCCTTCAGCAGCTTCTCGGCGTTCATTCCCATCCGATGCAGTGAGGACGGATTGCCGAAGTTCTCCGTCATGCAGCTGATCATCAGATCCGTAACGCGGCTGTCCTGTTTCGTTGTTGCGCTGTTGTCAAGATAGATCATTTTGTTCCAGTATCCTTACGCCAGAAAAACCGCCACGATCCGCGCAACGGTTTTTGCTGTGATTTTCTTTTGGTTTCGTATTGTCTTCTGCGGCGCCCGGCGCCGCGGCGCTGAGCTGTCGCTCCTGCTATTTCGCGTAGTCGATCGCTCTGGTCTCCCGAACGACGTTGACCTTGATCTGTCCCGGATACTCCAGCTCGGATTCGATCTTCTTGGAGATGTCTCTGGCCAGAAGCGCGATGGCGTCATCACCCACCTCATCCGGCTTGGCGATGATACGGATCTCTCTGCCGGCCTGGATGGCGTAGGATGTTTCCACGCCCTCCGTGGTGTTGGCGATCTCTTCCAGCTTCTGAAGACGCTTGATGTAGGACTCCAGGGTCTCTCTTCTGGCGCCCGGTCTTGCCGCCGAAAGGGCGTCCGCCGCCGCGATGAGCACTGCCTCGATGGACTTGGGCTCATAATCGCCGTGGTGGGCTGCCATGCCGTTGATGACCGCGTCGGATTCCTTGTACTTCTTCAGGACTTCGATGCCGATATCCACATGGGTACCCTCTCTCTCGTAGTCCAGGGCCTTGCCGATATCATGCAGCAGGCCGGCTCTCTTGGCCAGGGTCACATCCAGTCCCAGCTCCCCTGCCATGAGTCCTGCCAGCAGAGCCACCTCCACGGAGTGCTTCAGTACGTTCTGTCCGTAGGATGTTCTGTACTTCAGTCTGCCCAGCAGCTTGACCAGCTCCGGATGGAGGTTGTGGATGCCCACCTCGAAGGTGGCCTGCTCGCCCTCCTCCTTGATGATGGCGTTGACTTCCCTTTCGGATTTGTGGACCATCTCCTCGATCCTTGCCGGATGGATCCTGCCGTCCACGATCAGCTTCTCCAGGGCCAGTCTGGCCACTTCTCTTCTCACCGGGTCGAATCCGGAGAGGATCACTGCTTCCGGGGTATCGTCGATGATCAGATCGATGCCGGTGGCATTTTCGATGGCACGGATGTTTCTGCCTTCACGGCCGATGATCCGTCCCTTCATCTCGTCATTGGGCAGGGGCACCACGGAGACGGTGGATTCCGCCACGTGATCCGCTGCGCAGCGCTGGATGGCGCCGGTGATGATCTCCTTCGCCTTCTTCTCCGCGTCTTCTCTGGCCTTGTTCTCGATCTCCTTATAGAGAAGGGCCGCGTCACTTCTGGCTTCCTTTTCGACCTTCTCCAGGATGATCTCCCGCGCCTGGTCGATGGTATAGCCGGAGATCTTCTCCAGTTCCTCCAGTTCCTGTTTCAGAACCCGCTCGGTCTCCTGCAGTTTCTTAGCGATATTTTTTTCTTTGTTTGTAATGTTTTCTTCTTTTTTTTCGATATTTTCCAGTTTCCTGTCGATCGACTCTTCCTTCTGGATCAGCCGACGCTCTGATTTCTGAATCTCATTTCTGCGTTCGCGGATCTCCTTCTCCGCGTCGTTTCTCTGCCTGTGTGCTTCCTCCTTGGCCTCAAGGACCATTTCTTTTCTGATGGTTTCCGCTCTGTTCTCGGCATCCAGGATCAGGTTGCGGGCCTTTGTCTCCGCATTCCCGATGGTCTTCTCGCCGATGGATTTTCTTAATATATATCCAACCAGTACACCTATGGCAAGCGCAACCACCCCGATAATGATCGGGATTACTACCGTCATGCTGCTATTTCCTCCTTTTGTCTCTCCTCCTGACACTGCGGTCAGTTCTTCAGCTTCTATATTTTCAGCTTCTGTATTGTCAATGATTTGCTATGAAACTTGAAAAATATATATAAAAGTATAAAAACATACACAGTTATTATATGGTAATTTTATTGTCCAGTCAATGTATCAGCAAAAAATGGTAAAGAAAAGGAGCTCTGATTTCGAGCTCCCGGACAGTTCTGATATGAAAAAAGTATTTTAAAAGGCCGGCTGTGCATCCTGCGAGATGATACGGTCTGCGATCTGCTGCAGCAGCTGATGCAGAGGCGTCCCGGTCTGTGTCGCCACAGGCACGCCGCGGTTGGTGGAGATCCGGATGTTCTTGTCCATGCGGATGAATCCCGCGATGGGGGTGGTGGTGTTATTGACGATGGACATCATATCCGGAACGATCCCCTCCTGGATCAGATCCACGTCCACTTTGTTGACCACCATCCAGCTGTCCCGCATGCCGTGATCCAGCAGCCAGGAAGCCAGGGTATCCGCATCCCTGAGAGACGCGATCTCCGGTTCCGTCACGATGATGGCCTGCTCCGCCGCGCCCACGGATGCCTCCAGCGGTTCCCCGATCCCGGCGCCGCAGTCAATGATGATGTAGTCAAAGTACCTCTCCAGAATATCGCACAGGGCCTGCATATGACGGGCGGTGATCCTCCGCTCATCCTTTCGGGGCGAAGCTGCGATGAAATACAGATTGTCGAATCCCCGGACCTTCAGCAGGGCTTTGTTCAGCTTGCAGATGCCGGTCAGCACGTCCATGATATTGAACACCACCCGGTTCTCCATGCCAAGATAAAGGTCCATATTCCGCATCCCAAGGTCCATATCGATCAGGGCGACACGCTTGCCTTCTGCCGACAGAAGCGCGCCAAAATTAACGGCAAACATGGTTTTGCCGGTCCCGCCTTTTCCCGATGCGATCAAAAAAACCTTGCTCATTGGATCTTCCGGAGTCAGCCCGCGAAAGCCTTCACGGACCCCAATAATAACGTACCTTAATATTTTGCATATTTTTGGGCAGTTCGTCAAGGGCAATTTTCCTTTGGCATCAGGACATTTCCTTCTTTTGGCCCCCGGATCAGACCGGGATCCCGAAGTCGGCCCCTTCTTTCTTCATGCTGACATAGACACCATCGCCGATGATGATGTGATCCAGCACAGGGATCCCCAGGAGTTTTCCCGCCTCCACCAGACGCTCCGTGGTGGCCCGGTCTTCCCTGCTGGGGGTGGGATCGCCGCTGGGATGATTGTGCAGGAAGATCACCGCGCTGG
>ODAI014256359.1_pt1 | contig 10099 bp, 6 predicted proteins | sample 1539321 | NCBI WGS metagenome assembly ODAI01 (sample SAMN02144231, study PRJEB22623) | gut metagenome | biome: sheep rumen | host: Ovis aries | place: New Zealand | reverse complement strand
TTTCGCCACGATGACGGGGCGACGATGTTTCAGAACATCCGCATGAACGTCTTTCCGTTCATCAAGAACCTCAACGCCGGGCGCGAGTCGGCCTACAGTCGTTTCATGGAGAATGCCACGTTCCTCATCCCCAACGCCCGAACACTGCTGAAGGTTGTCGAGGGTGTTGACGGTCTCGACATGAACAACCGCGACACCATGGGCGATGCCTATGAGTATGTACTCGGAAAGATGGCAGCATCGGGCACCAACGGCCAGTTTCGCACACCTCGCCACATTATCGCCATGATGGTGGAACTGATGAAACCTACCATCAAGGACACCATCTGCGACCCGGCTATGGGCAGTGCGGGCTTCATCGTGGAGAGTGCGAAGTATGTCAAGGCGCATTATGCCGACGAGCTGATGAAGCGCGAGAACCAGGAACACTACCGTAACCGCATGTTCCATGGCTTTGACACCGACCAGACCATGCTGCGCATCGGTGCCATGAACCTGATGCTGCACAGCGTGGACAATCCCGACATAGAATATAAGGACTCGCTGTCAACCGACAATACCGACAGCGACCGTTATACGCTCTGCTTAGCCAATCCGCCATTTGCCGGAAGCATCGACAAGGAGGTCATTGCCAAGTCGCTGACGGCCATAGCCTCGACAAAGAAGACGGAACTGCTCTTCGTGGCACTCTTCACCCGCATGCTGGAGCTGGGGGGCCGTTGCGCCTCCATCGTTCCCGACGGTGTGCTGTTCGGCACGTCAGCAGGGCACAAGACCATCCGCCGTGAGCTTGTTGACCACCAGCGGCTGCAGGCCGTCATCTCCATGCCCAGCGGTGTGTTCAAACCTTACGCAGGTGTGAGCACCGCCATCCTCATCTTCACCAAGACCAATAGCGGTGGCACTGACCGTGTGTGGTTCTACGACATGCGGGCCGACGGCTTTTCGCTTGACGACAAGCGAAACCCCGTCAGCGAGAACGACATCCCCGACATCATCCACCGCTACGAGCACTTGGATGAGGAAGAGACACGGAGCCGCAAGGAGCAGAGCTTCTTCGTTCCCGCCGACGAGATACGCCAGAACGACTACGACCTCTCCATCAATAAATATAAAGAGGTGGAGCGCGAGCGTGTAGACTACGAGCCGGTCAAGGATATTCTCGCTAGATTGAAGAATACAGAGGAACAGATATGCTCAAACCTTAATACACTAAAGAGTTTGTTGCAATCAAGCTAAATTCTAGAAAATCTAGAAAATCTAGAAAATCTAGAAAAACTAGAAAGCCTACCCCCCAAAAAACAGAAAAAATGGAGCAAGAAGCAAAGAAAATAGAAACCGTCCTCCGCAAGCAAACCAACTGGAAGCAACTCTGGTTCTACCAGAAGACCGTGGTGCTCTATCAACTCACCTACGTCTTTACCCGCCGCTTTCTCCCAGCCTACGGCGACCGCACCGTTGACCAGATGGTACAGGCGGCGCGCTCCGGCAAACAGAACATCGTGGAAGGCTCTGCTGATGGCGTGACATCCATGGAGCTGGAACTGAAACTGCTCAATGTGGCTCGTTCCAGCATTCAGGAACTTCTGGAGGACTATGAGGACTATCTGCCATCGCATAAACTGACAAAATGGACGCAAGGGCACCCGCGCTTCGATACAATGCTCAAATACTGCCGCTCACATAATTTCGTAGCCGACTATGAACGGTTCTTCAACAAATGGACTGACGAGGAGGCTGCTAACACAGCCATCACGCTCTGCCGAATGGTGGACAAGATGATGATGAGTTATCAGAAAAAGAAAGAAGCGGAGTTTATTACTGAGGGCGGTATCCGCGAGCGCATGACCGCCGCACGACTGAACTACAGAACCAACCAACGGGAGGCTATTGACGCCCTACAGCGTCAGGTGCAACAACTCATTACCGAAAACAATCTGCTAAAAGCGGAAATCAGCAGGATCAAGGAGGAAAACAAATGAGAGAGGGATGGACATATAAGAGATTGGGGGAGGTATGTGAAGTAGAATATGGTACACGTGTTGTAAAACAGCGTGATGGTGGCAATGTCTTTCCTGTTTATGGTGGAGGTGGTGCTACCTTCAAAATGGACGTTTATAACCGTGAGAATAGAGTCGTTGTTTCACGATTTGCGATGTCTTCGAAATGTACTCGCATGGTGAAGGGAAAATTCTACTTGAATGACAGTGGACTAACACTTAAAAGCAATTCGAATTCTTTGTTGCAGATATATTTAGACACTTGTATTCTTGCCTTAAACGACAAGATATATACATTAGGTCGAGGAGTCGCCCAAAAGAATTTGAAGGTTGATGATTTATTACGATTGTCCATTCCAATACCGACACATGAAAGACAGCAATCCATCGTTGCGGAACTTGACAAGATAAACGAGTTGATTGGGCTGAAGAAGTCGCAGCTGAGTGACCTCGATAGCCTTGCGCAGAGCATATTCTATGAGATGTTCGGCGACCCGGTGGAGAATGAGAAAGGATGGGAGGTGAAGAAGTTGGGTACAATTGCTGAGTTTAAGAATGGTTTAAATTTCAGCAAAAACGAGTTTGGTTTTAGTTGTAAGTTCCTTGGAGTATCAGATTTCCAAGATAACAGGACCATTTATTCAAATTCATTAAGTGAAATTCATTTGACTGAGAATATTTCTGAAGAATACATGCTTCAGACAGGCGATATAGTATTCGTGAGATCAAACGGCAGTAAAGAACTTGTGGGACGTAATGTTCTTATAAAAGTAGATGAACCAACAACTTTCAGTGGTTTTTGCATTAGATGTAGACTGGCAAATGATGATTGCGATACCGATTATCTTTCTTATCTATTAAAAGCTCCTTCCATGCGCCCTATTATAACAAACTCTGGAAGAGGTTGCAATATTTCCAATCTGAATCAGAAGATTCTAAGCACATTGCCAATCATCTCCCCCCCTCTTCCCCTCCAGCAATCCTTCGCCGCTCGAATCAACGCCATTGAGCAGCAGAAGCAGCGGATAAGAGCATCGATAAAAGACCTTGAAACCTTGCTGTCATCGCGGATGCAGTATTGGTTTGACTAAAAACATAAAACGACGATATGGGAAACTTTGATTTCATCAAGCAGATACCAGAGACAGAGGAACTGCAGGAATACTGCAAGCAGGCAGAAAGGACGCAGAAGATGTCGCCAAAGTTGAGTGTGCTGAACTGTCGCTTGGCCTTGGAGTGGACGATGCTTCAGGTGTTTGCCATGAAGCACATCAATGCCGATGGGCTGTCATTGTCGCAGATGGTGGACCACGATGAGTTCCGCATGTTCATCGGTGCCGACCCTATCTTCTGGCGCGACATACGCTATGTGCGGACGATGGGCAACCGTGGTGCACACATAGAGCTGACACCCGACAAGCGCATCACCGAGCAGCAGGCCATGTACACGCTGATAGACCTGCACTACGTGCTGGGCTACATCTTCCAGTCGCTGCGCTTGGTGAACCGTATCAAGCCCTTCGACCGTGAGATAGTGGGCAAGCGCGAGCGTATCACCGTGGTGCAGCCCGTGCGCCAGCCGGAACCCAATCCGGCCTTTGTGCAACAGGTGCCGGCAGACAATGTGGCAGTGCCGAGAGAACGTGTCACGATGCCAGAGAGTCCGCTGACGGAGGCTGAGACACGCCACCAGTTCATCGACATGCTGCTGACAGAAGCAGGATGGGAGGTGCAGCAGGAAAAAGGTGTGCTGAAACCCAGCAGTGCCTGCATAGAGGTGGAGGTTCAGGGGATGCCCGACGGTAAGAAAGGCTATGTGGACTACGTGCTGTTCGATGCCGCCCTGAAACCCGTGGCACTGATAGAGGCTAAGCGTACCGCCGTCAGCATTGAGGCCGGACGGCAGCAGGCAAAGCTCTATGCCGACTGCCTGGAGCGCCGTTATGGCGTACGACCTGTCATCTACCTGAGCAATGGCTATAACACGGAGGTCATCGACGGGCTGGGCTATCCCTCGCGTCAGCTTTATGGCTTCCACTCGGAGGAGGACTTGCAGGTGCTGCACCTGCGCCGTCGTGAGCGTGACACCATCAGCGACCTGAGTGTGCGCGACGAGATTACCAACCGCGAATACCAGAAACGCGCCATCCGTGCCGTCTGCGACCATCTGGCACGGATGCACCGCTCGTCGCTCATCATCATGGCCACGGGAACGGGCAAGACCCGCGTGGCCGTGTCGCTGACTGATGTGCTGATGCGCAACCGCTGGGTGAAGAACGTGCTGTTCCTGGCCGACCGCACCGCATTGGTGAAACAAGCGAAAGTGAAGGGCTTTGCTAAGTACCTCAGCGATGCCACCTTCTGCGAGTTGAACGACATGGGAGCCGTCGGCGATGCCGAGAAGCGCAAGCAGGCCCTGGAGGCCCGCGTGGTGCTGAGTACCTACCAGACGATGATTAACTACGTGGAGGCTGATGACAAGCTCTTCTCCATCGGACACTTCGACCTCATCATCATCGACGAGGCACACCGCTCGGTGTTCGGCAAGTATGGAGCCATCTTCGACTATTATGACTCGTTCCTTATAGGCCTGACAGCCACGCCGCGCGACGAAGTGGCCCGCTCGACGTTCAACCTGTTGCAGATGGATCCAGAACAGACTTTTGCATACGAATACGAGGAAGCCATCAGCGACGGCTACCTGGTTCCTTATCACGGCTTTGTGCGCAAGAGCCAGGTGATGGAGCAGGGTTTCCGTGTGGCCACGATGGCTGTCGAAGACCGAGAGCAGTTGCAGCCCGTGTTCGACTACGAGAAGACAAAGTACGACCTCGACCCGTCGGAGGACTACGAACGTGACATCGAGGGCAGCGAGATATTCAGCTACATCTTTAACATAGACACCATCGACAAGATGCTGCAGGACTTGATGGAGCATGGTCTGCGGGTGCAGAGCGGCAACGTCATTGGCAAGAGTATCATCTTCTGCTATAACCACCAGCATGCCGAGCTGGTGGTAGAACGGTTCAAAGTGCTCTATCCTGAGTTAGGTGATGATTTCTGCGCTCTCATAGACAACTACGTGAACTATGCCCAAACGCTCATAGACAATTTTGAGAAGCGCGACGAAATGCCACAGGTGGCCGTGTCGGTATATATGCTCGACACGGGTATCGACGTGCCCGACATCCTGAACCTCGTGTTCTTCAAGCCCGTGGTCAGCAGCATCCGCTTCAAGCAGATGATTGGCCGCGGCACCCGGCTCTCGGAAAACATCTTCGGCTATGGACAGGACAAAACGGAGTTCTACATCTTCGACTGGTGCAACAACTTTGAATACTTCAAGCAGAACCCCAGCGGCACAGAGGCCGCCGTGGCACAGTCACTGGCCGAACGGCTCTTCTGCATCCGCACAGATATTGCCTTTGCCCTGCAAACGGCAGAACACCAGGAGAACGAAGACGAGAAGGCACTGCACGACGAGTTGAAACAACGGTTGATGGCTCAGGTGGCCGAAATCAAGGACACGATGATTAGCACCCGCCGCGTGTGGCCGACGGTGACGAAGTTCCGCGATGCTAACAGCTGGATGAGCCTGTCGGCCCTTGACGTACAGGAACTGAAGGACATTATTTCGCCGCTCATCGTCAGAAAACTGACGGACGAGAGTGCCGAGAAGTTCGACCTGATGATGCTGAACATAGAACTGGGCAAGTTGTGCGAAGAGGTAGACACCATTCTTCCCGAGAACCGTGTGTTTATGATTTGCAAGAAGTTGGAGGAGAAAGCCACCGTTCCAGTCATAGCCCAGCACCTGCAAACCATCCGCGACGTTCAGAAGCGTGGATTCTTTGAAGATGCTTCGTTACGACTGTTGGAGGACACCCGCAAGGAACTGCGTGAACTGGTGAAGCACCTGGAAAGCGTGCAGTCGAAGAAATTCACCTTGAACATAGAGGACATCGTTACCGATGGTGGCCAGACAGAGACCGTCAGCCTGAGTGGCAACACCTATCGCCAACGCGTCATTGACTACATCAGTGAGCATCGCAACGATGAGTTGTTCTGCAAGATCTTCCGACTGGAACAGCTTACGCCGGATGACATCAGCCAACTGGAGCATGTCATGTGGGAAGAGCTGGGAACACGCGAGGACTATAACCGTTACACGCAGTCGGACTCGATGAACGTGGCGATGTTCATCCGCTCGGTCATCAAGGTTGACCGTCAGGTAGCCTTGGAGAAGTTCACTCATTTCCTGAACGGATCCACGCTGAACGCCCGCCAGATGGAGTATCTGAAGAGTATCATCGCCTACGTCTGTGAGAACGGTGACATCGAGCCGCAGACGCTGATGAGTGTGTCGCCCTTCAACGACATCAACATCATCGACCTCTTCGACGACAAGGCCGTCCACGTCGGAAAATACGTGAATATGTTACATTCATTGATAACAGCTTAATAATAGTTTGTTGGTTACAAGAAAAAAGAAAGTAATTTGGAGCTAATTTTCATTATTGTTATAATCCTCATCTTCATAGTGGCCTTCGGTTCATCAAAAACGAAAGATGAAAAAAAGGAAAGAAATGAGAGAGTGGCAGAACTCTTAACGCGCGAATACAAAAAGAAAGAGGAGGAACTGACAGCAAAACGTGATGCCATATTAGAGAATACGGAAGCCATGAAAAAGGCTGAGGACGATGCCTTCCAGCCTATTGCCGACAGCGACATGCTGATAACGAAGGGCACCTTTGAAGAAATGTGCCAACTGCTGAAGGACACATGCAACATGGTGATGGACGCTTGCAGGGAAAGCGAATTCCAGAAATATGTGTTGGGCATCAAGGAGGGTAATGACAATATAGATACCAGTCAGGAGATGTTCGCCAGTCTGAAGTTTTTCATTATGAAAGATGTACTGCGAAACTATGGACGTCTCGGTCATAGATACTATTCCAGTGGCGGTGGCGGAAAGAAAATATGCACAATCAATTATGAAACCCCTGAAGGGCAGCTGCTGTTCGGCATCGTAATGCAAATGATGAGGCTCGACGATAACAAACAATACCCATGGGAGGAGTGCAAGACCGACATAAAATCGCGTTATCAATACACTTGCGAGATAAGAACCATCGCTACAAAAGCACTGAATGAATACGCCAACGCCAATGTCAAAGCAACGGCCAGCAACGGATTGGATGATTTTGCATTCTGCATCATCTTTCATAATTACAGTAAGGAGTACGAAACCGCTTATAGAAAGAAGATGCTCCGCATGGCTACTGTTATTGCCAATGCTGACGGAAAGGTGAGCAGCGTGGAAAACGAATGGCTTGACAGCATCATGAATCCTTACGGGAGTGATGACTCGTCGGATGCAAAAAAGGAAATAGAGAATCAGTTCCAACATCGGTTTCATGTCGGCATCAGGCAGGGACTGGCTGTGCCGTAAGAAACATCTTGAATTACTGGTCTGTGCATTTGGTGGTTTGCAAAAAAAATCCTATCTTTGTGGGCGCATAATGAACTAAACGGGGAAGGATATGATGGGAAAGAGAGTTATATTGGTCTTTCTGATGGCTGTGGTGACCTTGAGCGTCTATGGTCAGAAGGTGACTGTGAGTGGCCTGGTGACGAGCCTGGGGGACGGGCGGAGCATCAGTGGCGCAAGCGTCGCTGCTGAGGGTTGCGGCGTGATGGTGGTGACAAACGGCGATGGATTCTTCACGCTGAAGACCGACAGTTTGCCAAGGGCGGTTGTGGTGTCGCATCTGGGCTATGAGTCACAACGGGTGGAGCTGGGCAATAGCCTTGACGGACCGCTGAAGATTAGCCTGAAGCCAACGGCCATTCTGCTGAGCGAGGTATTGGTGGTGGCCAATGACCCGCGCGAACTGGTGATGGCTGCCATTAGGAAGATTCCAAAGAACTATAGTCTGCAGCCAGAACTGCATCGTTGCTTCTACCGCGAGACGGCCATGAAGCGCCAGCACTACATCTGCGTGGCCGAAGGGGTGGTAGACATGTATAAGACGGCCTACGGTCATGGCACGGGGCGCGACCGCGTGGCTATTCGCAAAGGCCGACGCCTGCTAAGCCCACGACAGACCGATACGCTGAGTGTAAAGGTGATGGGCGGACCTGTTGGGCCTGTGCAGCTGGATATGGTGAAGAACCTCGAACTGCTGTTCAACACTGATGAGCTGGACCTTTATGAACTGAAGATGGAACTGCCCGAAATGATTGCTGACCGTCAGCAATACGTGGTCAGCATAGCGCCGAGGGCTACGGTGGAGTGGCCACTCTATTTCGGAAAACTATATATCGACCGGGAGACCCTGGCCTTCTCGCGCATTGACTTGTCACTGGATATGAGCGACCGCGAAAAAGCCACCCGCATGATGCTGGTGAAGAAACCGGCGGGAGTGCGCTTCCGGCCAAAGGAGCTGTCGCTGCTGATTGACTATCGCCTGGGCGACGACGACCTGTCACGAATCAGCTATGTGCGCACCACTTTCCGCTTCAACTGCGACTGGCGCCGACGGCTGTTTGCCACGTCGTTCACTGCCGTCTGCGAGATGGTGGTCACGAACACTCAGGGCGGCCCCGACGTGCAGCCTATTCGTGGTCGTGAGTCGTTTGACCAGCGCGATGCCTTCTTCGATCAGGTGGCTTTTTTCCGCGACCCGGCTTTCTGGCAAGATTATAATATCATAGAGCCGACAGAGTCGCTCGACCGTGCGATTGAGCGCATCGTCAAGAAATACTGATGGTCAGTGGTATGCCAATGCAGCACCAATAGCCGTACAGTACTCAGAGTACTTGGGGATATGGAAGCGCACGCCGTAGAGCTTTTCTAAGGCGGGGAATATCTCCTTGCATTGCGGTAGCAGCGAGAGGTTGCCGATGAGCACCATGTCGCGGCAGTCGGTGCCCTGTGCTGCGAGAACGGCGGCAGAGCCTATCGACTGCAGTACCATGGAGATGATGCCGCAGGCGATGTCCTCCTTCGACGCATCGTTGTGGGCCCGGGCAAAGATGCTGGCCGTGGCCTCCATCGGCAGACCGGGCAGCGGCTGAGCAGAGATGTCGCCGATGAGCAGGTTGATGTTCTTGATGTCGCCCTGCATGGCCAGTGCCGACACCTGCTTGATGTCGCTGGTGTTCAGCATGATGCGTGATAAGCCCTGAAGTGTTCCTCCACCGATGCCAATGCCTCCGATGTGGTAGATGTCATTGCCGTTGCACATGACGAAGCTTGTTCCTGTGCCCATCGAGACCACGATGACGTGGTCGAGCTTCGACTCGTAGCGAGCCCCCAGTGCGTCGGCCATGAACTCGTCGCAGCGGCTGGTCTGCACGCCGTAGACGTCATTCTTCACGTATGCGGCGCCTACGCCTGTCAGCATCACGTGCTCCACGTCGCTGAGCTGGATGTTGTTGTCGTGAAGATACTTGCCGAAAGCCCCGTAGAGCGAGGTGATGGGGTCGGCGGCGGTGATGCGAATGGGGGCTGTGGGCTTGCCGTCGCGCAGACCCACGATTTTCGTAGTTGATATACCTACGTCAATTCCAATAATGATTCCCATAAGTGAGGAGTGATAAGTGATAAGTGATGGGTGATAAGTGATAAGTGAGGAGTGTTTATAGTTTACCTTGGTCACCCAGATAAGAGTCCTTGAATCCGAGGAAGTAGAGCACGCCGTCCAGGCCGAGGCTCGAGATGCTCTGCTTCGCGTTGGCCACGACGCGGGGCTTGGCGTGGAAGGCGATGCCGAGGCCAGCCTCGCTAATCATGGGCAAGTCGTTGGCACCGTCGCCGACGGCAATGGTCTGTGCAAGGTTCACCTTCTCCACCTGCGCGATGAGCTTTAGCAGTTCGGCCTTGCGGTGCCCGTCGACGATTTCTCCCACGTAGCGTCCAGTAAGCTTGCCGTCCTCGTCGACCTCAAGCTCGTTGGCATAGACATAGTCGATGCCATAGCGGCGCTGCAGGTATTCGCCGAAATAGGTGAATCCACCGCTCAGAATGGCAATCTTGTAGCCACAACGCTTCAGGATGGTCATCAGGCGGTCGGTGCCCTCGGTGATGGGCAGGT
>ODAI010007496.1_pt1 | contig 10099 bp, 8 predicted proteins | sample 1539321 | NCBI WGS metagenome assembly ODAI01 (sample SAMN02144231, study PRJEB22623) | gut metagenome | biome: sheep rumen | host: Ovis aries | place: New Zealand | reverse complement strand
TGCCGACTCTATCGCCTTTAAGAGTACTGCCACGCGCGACATGTGGCTCGACCTGACACGCAAGGTGCGATACATCATGGAGCAGGACAGGATGTCGATAGCTCAGGCTCTCACCATCGTGCTTGAGCAGTGCAGGGCTTCGCGTTTCTTCCTCACCGAGCAGCATGCCTGGGTAATCATCAAGCACACCCTTTCTCGCATGAACTGCCGTGCACCCTATGGCAGAGCGGCATGACTCCCTATGGCAGGGCTTTAATCCCTTTTACTCCTTTTATTCCTTTTTATCCCTTTATCTCATGGACAAACACTTTGTAACAATCACCATCGATTTTGATGAAATTCTCAACTATGTCTATGCGCAGAGTGCATGGCATTGCGCTTACAATGAAAACGAGCGCATTCTCACTAACGATAATCGCAACATGCTGTTAATCAAGCTTAAGGAAGGATATGCCGACTTGCGTGACCGTGTCCTCGGCTACTTGGATTTTGACAACTACAACCCCAACGTCGATTCGCGCAACATCATCATGAAGTTTGCTTTTAGGCATGAGCAGCCACTGGGGTTTGACTCCGCTCTGCACGACACAGTGGTGGCTTTGCTGGCGCATTTCATTCTCATGCGTTTCTATGGAGAGGTCGACCCTAAGGGAGCTAAGTATGGCAGCAGCATCTTCAACCTCGAGTGGAGAAGGTATAAATCAAAGCTGATGATAGTCTTTGCTCACGACGAACTGTAAAAAATGGAGGGTGTGTCAAAATTCTGGCACACCCTCATTTGAATCTATTTGAAAATGTCATCGATGGCTTTCTCAAGTGCCTTTGCTCCTTCTTTGGCGGCCATCTTTGCTCCGTTCTTGATAAGCGTGTCTACTTCGTCGGGCATGTCAAAGGTCGACTCGGCACGGTCTTCGGGCGTCACTTCTTCTTCTTTGTTCTCCTCGGGAATAGGAGCAACCTCGGTATTGTCCTCTTCTATCTCTTCATCGCTCGAGAAAATGTTGCCAAAGCCAACGATGTCGCTCACGCTATTGCCAAAGGCTTCTTTTAGTTTCTCGTCTATGAGGTTTTTGTCAAAGGTGAAAACATGACCCATGATGCCAAACGACACTCTCGATTTCTCGGCACCATTGTCTATATAGCCCATCGAGAACAATACATAGTTGTCAACATCTACAATCTTGTCCACAAGGCCGCGGATGAGGCGCGTCGAACCTGCCTTGACAATGCCGCCTATGATGCCGGTGCCACCAAGGTCCTCAACGGTCTCGCTAACCCACGTGCGAGACTCTTTGGTGATGGCGCGGCAGTGGTCGTCACGGCTGGGATTGGTGATGGCAAGGATGATGGCAAGGATGCCAACTATCAGCAATGTCACCCACAGCGCGGTGTGGCTCTTGCGAGGCTTGGGAGCGGGTTGGTCGTGGGTGGGAAATGGAGTGGTGTGTGACATATCGTTCATAGCGGGGCGGGGAGCCCACTGGGGAGGCTGAGCTGGTGAAGCTGTAGCATCGGGGACTGGTGGTTGCGCACCATCAACCCGAGGAGCATAGGCAACAAGGTGCTGAAGTTCAGCTACGTTCTCGGCAGTAGTCCAGTCGGCCATGCCTTCGCGCCACACTGGTGTGTCGGGCATGATGCTCATGTTGGCAAGTTGCTCAATGCTGAACGGACCCTGTTGCTGGTCATTCATGATTACAAAAAATTCCATAGTACCTAAAACATTTTAAAGTTAAACAAAAATATTACAGAATTTATTTTCGCACATTAGATGCCACAAATGTATTGAAGTTTAAAACACTATAGCAAATAATGTGCCACTTTTAACTATAAATTAACCAAATAACACCCGTAGCGACCCTCGGGCATCTAATCATATATTGCAGATTCAAAAAAATATTTTTACCTTTGCCCTCGATACATTATGAATATTGTTTAACCTCTGTCCCACTTGGGGCATATAATCATTAATGACTATGAAACGAATCACAATTAATCATGTTATAATTGTTATGGCACTGTTGCTCTCTATGGCAACAACAGCTATGGCGCAGACCGTGGTAATACCTAACGGACTCACTGGAGAGGCAAGGCAATACTATCCCGATGCCGTGATGGGCAACGCTCAGGCACAGCTCGTAATGGGCTATTGCTACAAGACTGGCGAGGGTGCTCCCATGGATCACAACCAGGCCGCCTACTGGTATCGAAAGGCTGCCGAACAGGGCGATGCTATGGGCATGTATAACCTCGGCGTGTGTTATGAAGAAGGTGTGGGAACTCCACAAGACGATGCACAGGCAGCTTACTGGTTTGAAAAATCGGCTCAGGAAGGCGACAAATTCGCACAGTGCAGCATTGGAAACTACTATTTCTTTGGCAAGGGTGTGAAGCTCGACTACAAGAAAGCTTTCAAATGGTTTGAGAAAGCCGCAAAACAAGACTTCGCACCGGCTCAGCGTTGCCTCGGCATGTGCTATGACGAAGGCAAGGGCACCAAGAAAAACAGCAAGAAAGCTGTAGAGTGGTACCGCAAGGCTGCCGAACAGGGCGATGCTGAAGCACAGTTCAACCTTGGGGTATCTTACCTTGAAGGGGAGGGAGTTTCCAAGAACCAGACCGAAGCTATCTCATGGTTGCGCCGAGCTGCACAGCAAGGTGATGTTGACGCCCAGAACACGCTTCGTGAGCTTGGCTCAAACTGGTAATCACCGGCCTGATATACCGAAGGACATGAAATAAACGAGCAAGGCAATAACGCCCTGCTCGTTTTATCATTCAGAGTAATCTCAGTACCTGTAATTGTAATCTACTGAAAACTGATTACTGAAAACTGACTATTGAAAACTACTTGTTGTACTTTACAACATCAAATCCCATGCGCACACCATTAAATTGAGAGGCCAAGTTCCCTATTGAGCTCAGGGTGCTGTTGCCCGACATGTTGCCTAAGGCCTGAATTACACTCTGAAGCATCTTCGACTCCATGGTGATTGACAGGCCGTTGGCGGTGCGAGTGACAAATGAGGCAATGGTGCCTACTTTGGTCTTCAGGTTGAGTTTGCCGCTCGATGGGTCAAATGTGTAAGTACCATTCAGCGGAAGGCCTTTAAGATAAGCCTCAAAATTGCCGTTCTGGTCAAAGGCAAAACCGGTGTTGTTGCTGCTAAAGCCCAGGCTTTGGAAAGCAGGACTGAGTTTGTTCTTGATTTGGGTGGCTGCTGCCTGACCTCCGGCTTGGGCAAGTAGATTCTGGCTTGTGAATGCGCAGCCGGGCTGGGCATAGATCCAAGTGCCAACGAGTTCATTCTGGTTGAGTTTTACGTTGCCGATAACCATGTTTGCCAAACTTGTGGCGGTGTTGTCGGTAAGGGCGCTGCCAAAGATGCCGCCAAGCATTCCGCCGCCCGAGCTGGCCATGCCACCAAGAACGCTACCGAGAACACTGCCAAGCACGTTGCCTGTGGTGCTGGTTGTTGTGGTGCCCATCCCTAAAATGTTGCCGAGCAGGCCTCCGCCGTTGCCGCAACTGCTGAGCATTAGGGTTGCCGATAAAAAGAGTGAATAAAGGGTTTTTCTAAACATAATGTTCTGTTTTTAAATGTTATGAATTAAATGAATTGTTATATTTATGACCGCAAAAATAAAAAAATAATTAAAGAAAACCAATTTTTCAATCTTTTTTTTATTTGGTTTGGCGCAAATGTCTTTAGACGTGTTGTTTGTAGAAGGATTTGTAAAATTATTGAACCGTTTTTGACTGTTTTTTGAAAAAAATGTTGTATCTTTGAAAATTCTATATATTATAGATAATAGCTTTTATGCTGAAGTTAACGTTTTTTTGGTTAACCTTGTTAATAGTGACTTTTAAACATAACTAATCAAATACTTTCTATGAGACTTAAACTTTTTATGCTTCTTTCGCTCCTTTTGAGTTTCAATGCTTTGGCTCAAACGGGGCTCAGGGGCGTGGTGGTTGACTCAAGAACCAACGTTCCGGTGGCTGGAGCTACGGTCTTGCTCGATGAGCAGGGGTGTAGTGCCATTACCGGACCAAGCGGTGACTTTGTCATTACCGATGCCCGTCCGGGCAATGACCGTATGCTCATCTTCTGCTACGGTTATCGCGACCTGGCACAAGATGTCGTTATCCTTAACGGCGTTGATGATTTGGGATATATTAGGATTGTCCCTTCTTCGTCCGAACTGGAAGAGGAAAGCGAGGATAATACCGAATTGATTCTCACTGAATCAATGCTTGAGGATGAGGAAGGTAATGCTCAGCAAGTGGGGGCGTTGACCGGTGCTACCGACAACCCCTACTACAAGGCTACCAACTACAACTTCAGCGCGATGCGCTTCCGCATTCGTGGTTACAACAATGAGTACAGCCAAACCTACATCAACGGCATCAACTTTAATGATGCCGCGCGTGGACGTTTCAACTACTCGATGATTGGAGGTATGAACCAGGCTTTCAAGAGCCGTAGCGTGGGATATGCTACCGAGGCTACAAGCTTTGGATTTGGCGACATTGGTGGAGCTACCAACATCTTCACCCATGCCAAGGACTACTCTCCCGGCTTCCGCGGCAGCTTGGCTTATACCAACAGCAACTACCGCTGGAGGGGTATGATTACTTATAGTACAGGTCTTACTAAGCAAGGCTGGGCTCTCACTCTTAGTGCCATTGCTCGTTATGCCGGCGAGGGTATTATTCCAGGATCGTTCTACAACAGCTGGGGAGGGTTCCTGTCGTTGCAAAAGGTGCTCAACCAGCAGCACTCGGTGTCGCTCACTGTTTTTGGAGCGCCTACCAAGCGAGCCAGCAACGCAGCTACTTTTGACGAGGCCTATAACCTTGCACACAACAACCTCTATAATGTGAACTGGGGTTGGCAAGAGGGCAAGAAACGCAACGCTAAGGTGGTCGACACTTTCGACCCTACCGCTATTTTAAGCTGGATTTGGACTCCCAAGACTGGCACTTCTCTCACCACGGGTCTGGCATTCCACAAGTCGTTCTACGCTTCGAGCGCTTTGAACTGGTACAACGCTCGTGACCCAAGGCCCGACTATTATCGTTATCTCCCTTCTTACTATAGAACTACCAGCCCCGAGACTGCCGACCTCTTTGAGTGGGAATGGCTCAATATGGAAGAGAAACGTCAGCTCAACTGGGCCGAGCTATATCAGGTGAATTACCTGAACAACTACGAGTTTGAGCAAGGTGGTGAGGACAAGGGCTCAAGCTACGTGATTGAGAAACGACACAGCAACCAGTTTAACTGGATGCTCAGCAGTAACCTTAACATGCGCATCTCTCCTGTTCTCTCTCTGCAGGGTGGCGTGAGCGCCAACTATAGCCGCTCGTCTTACTACAAGACTATGAAGGACTTGCTTGGCGGGCGATTCTGGCTCGATGTTGACCAGTATGCCGAGCGCGACTTCCCCGATGATGCCGATATGATGCAGAACGACTTGGAAAACCCGAACCGTCGCATCCTCAAGGGTGACCGCTTTGGCTACGATTACAATATAAACTCTATTACTGGACGCTTGTGGCTGCAGAATGTCGTGAACCTGAATCGATTTGACATCAATTATGGTGTTCAGCTGAGCGCAACGTCTTTCCAGCGCGACGGTAAGATGCGCAACGGACGTGCTCCCGAGAACTCCTTAGGCAAAGGGGAAAGTCACAGCTTTATCAACTATGCCGCCAAGGCGGGCATCATCTACAAGATTGATGGACGCAACAACATTCAGGCGCATGTCTACTATGGCACACGCGCTCCTGAATATTACAACGCTTACATCTCGCCACGCATCAAGGACGACGTGATTACCGACCTCAAGAGCGCACGCATCCTCTCGGGCGACATAGGTTATGTGTGGAACTATCGCAGGTTCATGGGCTCGATAACTGGTTTCTGGACTGAATTCTGGGACATGACCGAGCGCACTTCTTTCTACGATGACTATAACAGCACTTTCGTGAACTACTCGCTCACTGGTGTGCAGAAGGAACACAAGGGTATTGAGATTGGGGCTGCCTATAAGATCACTCCTTCGCTCACTCTTAACGCGGCGGCGACTTTTGCACGCTATCAGTACAAGAACCGTCCGTTGGGAACAAGAAGCTTTGAGAACGGTTCGGTTGCCGATGTTACTCAAACGGTTTACCTGAAGAACTTCTATGTGAGCGGAACTCCACAGGAAGCCTATAGCTTAGGATTCAACTGGAGCGCGCCTAACCAGTGGTTCTTTGAGGTTAACGGCGTGTGGATGAATCGTTCTTATGTCGACCTGTCGCCCATCCGTCATGAAGTTCTGCCCGAACTTTACACCGTGGCTGGAAGCGAGCAGGAACTTGAACAGATGATGCGCGATATTGGCAAACAGGAGAAACTCAACGAGGCTTTGATTATCAACATGAGCATCGGTAAGATTATATATCTTACCCGTTCGGCTTCGCTCAACCTTAACCTGAGCCTTAACAACTTGCTCAACAACACCAACATCCAGACGGGTGGCTATCAGCAAGGTCGTTTCGACTATAAAAATTATACCACTGCCAAATTCCCCAACAAGTACTACTATGCACAAGGCTTCAGGATGTACTTTAATGTGGGCGTGAGATTCTAATAAGACACACATTTAATATATTGAAATAATAACAAACAAGATATACACTATGAAACGTTTAAATTTATTCCTCAATGCATTGTTGCTTATGCTCGTGGCAGTGGGATGTAACGAAGACTTCGATACACCACCTATGGTGGTTCCTCACGCCGAGCATCAGGCCAACATGACAATAGCCGAGTTCAAGGCTAAATACTGGCAGGACGGTCGAAACTTCATCGACACCTGCAAGGAAGACACCTACATCCACGGATGGGTGACAAGTAGTGATGAGGAGGGCAACATCTATAAGCACCTCTACATCCAGGACGAGACTGGCGGTCTGGGTATCTCAATTGATGCTAACAGCATCTGCAACACTTACCGTGTGGGCCAGGAAATCGTAATCAGCATGAAGGACTTCTGGATTGGTAAGTACAATGGTGAGTACCTCATCGGTAAGCCCGAGTGGTATGCCGCACAGAGCGTGTGGGAGGCTGGCCGTATGACTCTTGACCAATTCAAGGAGCACGCCGAAATCAACGGCTTACCAAATCTTGACAAGATTGAGCCCGTTGAAGTGAATATTGGCGATGTAGTTGGCCACAGCGACGCTGAGACCCAGCTCAAATATCAAGGACAATTCGTTATTATCCGCGATGTAGAGTGGGAAGGTGCCGATGGCGAACTTCCATTCAGCGAGAGCTCCTCGTCAACAACTCGTAACATCAAGGACGAGGAAGGCAACGTGCTGGGCGTTAACAACAGTAACTATGCCAACTTCCGCGGCGATCCACTGCCATTGGGCAGGGGCGATGTGCAAGGTATCCTCTACATGACCGGTAGCGATAAGTGGGGTCTGTATCTGCGCGACACTAACGACTGCATTGGATTTGACACCGACAACAAGGGTTATTTTATCAATCCATTTACTGTGCCCGAAGCTATTGATTTGCAGAACTCTGGCAAGAAGGGCTGGGTAACTGGTTACATTGTGGGTGCTATTGCTCCTGGCGTAACACAAGTTACTAGCAATGAGGATATCGAGTGGGAAGCTCCCACTACTCTCGACAACACTCTCGTGATAGCTCCAAGTGCCGACGTTCGCGACTACAGCAAGTGTATCGCAGTTGCTCTGCCACAAGGCTCGAGCTTCCGCCGCGATGCAAGCTTGAAGGACTACCCCGATTTGCTTGGCACTCAAGTTTGGGTTAAGGGTACTCTTGCAACATTCATGGATATGGCAGGTATCACCGACAACACTGGTTCAATCGACGAGTACAAGCTCTCTATCATGACTGGTGGTGTAACTGAGCTCTATGAGGACTTTGAGGGCTGCGTTAAGAACGGCTCTATGCCCGATGGTTGGCGCCTTGTCAAGACTATGGGTGACAAGGACTGGTACATTGATGAGTTTGAAAGCAACAAGTATGCATCGGTTACAGGCTACTCTGGCAAGCAACCACCATATGAGGCTTGGCTCATCACTCCAGCGCTTGACATCAAGAATGCCGGACGCAAGGAATTCAGCTTCATGAGCAAGGTTCGTTATTATCGTGGCACCGACCCAATGGAGGTTTACCTCATGTCGACCAATGATCCAACCACAGCCGAACTTATTAAGCTTGAGCCAACTTTGGCATCAGCTGCCGATGGTGGACAGTCCGACTTCATTAGTTCGGGTGTTATCGACCTGAGCCAGTATGAGGGAACTTACTGCATTGGATTCTGCTATAAGTCTCAGCAGCAAGCAAACTACACCACTTGGCAGCTTGATAACGTTAAGTTTGGTGGCAAGGCTTTGCTCCAAACCATCGACGACTTCGAGACTATGAACGGCGGGACTCCAACCTCGCAGACCTCGTTTAGCGACCTGATCTCTAACAAGGGATGGAAGGCCACCAACGCTGGTCTTCTCAAGGGTGGTCCTACTGATGCCGCTCCAGTTTATGCTATGATTGGCAAGAAAGAAGATGGCAGCGACAATTGGGCTTATGCAGTGCATTTGAATGGTAAAACCACTGCTCCAGGCCGTTTGCTGTCGCCTTCTATTAACGGTGGTATTAAAACTATCTCGTTTAGCTACGGATATGTACTTACCGACAGCGGCATTCACTTCCAAGTCAATATCTATAGTAATTCTTCGGCTAATCCAGTGCTGGTTAAGACCATCACCATCCACAACGAAAATGCTGTCAAGGGCACTCCTTATCACTATATGGAGGAGGTCAACATCGGCGCTGGCGACCTTATGATTGAAGTGAAACCATTAAGCCCGTCGCAATCTACTAGCAACAAGGACCGCTTCGCAATCTGGAACATCATGTGGGAGCCCATGTGATTCTACTAGCTGGTGGCCCATTGTGGCAGGCAGTTTAAAGAGACGCAATCCCTTGCAGCGTGATATGTGCTGCGAGGGATTGCTGTGTTTTGCATCTTTAATGTTGCATAATTTGCTAAAAAAGCATGATTGTTATATATTTGTAAGTTGAAAAATAAGCTTTTAACTTTTTGATGAATTTATAGTCTAATAAATTAGATGTCAGAAGTTAGAGATTAGACATTAGAAAACTAATAACAGAGCACTAATATGAAACGAGGGAAGAGAATTTGTGAGACACTGAAAGGCATCAGGCGAGAAATTGCCGAGGCCAACGAGATAGATTACCAGCCAGCCGAATGTACCCACGAGGGCGACTGCGCTGGTACGTGTCCCAAATGCGAGAGCGAGACACGGTGGCTTGAGCGCCAGCTGCGCTCGCGCCAGGCGCTTGGCAAGGCAGTCACCATTGCTGGACTTAGCGTGGCACTTGGCGCCATGTCGTCGTGTAACCTGATAGGTCAACGCACTGTTGGGGTTGTTGAGAACAGCGATAGCAGCTTCAGCTCTAAGCCCGACACCACCTGCACTCGTATTATAAAGCCAAACGCATCAACCAACGATGACGTGGATGGCTATCTTGATGACTCCGACACCACTTTCACCCCTCTGCGCAGCGGCAAGGAGAATGTGTCTCCCAAGGGCAATGATGATGAGGAAGAAGTGCTCATGGGCGAGGTGGCAGTTGATGAGAACGGCAACGAATATGGACCTTGAACTAAGGCCGAGGAAATGACTAACTGCTAACAAATAACAACTATTATGAAACAAGGAAAACATATTTGCGAGACGCTGAAAGGCATTAGGCGAGAAATTGCCGAGGCCAACGAGATAGATTACCAGCCCACCGAGTGTACCCACGAGGGCGACTGCGCTGGCACTTGCCCCAAATGCGAGAGCGAGACACGGTGGTTGGAAAAGCAACTAAGAGCTCGTCAGGCGCTTGGCAAGGTAGTCACCATTGCCGGACTTAGCGTGGCACTTGGCGCTATGTCGTCGTGCTCTCCTAAGATTTTTCAGCCCGACGGTATGGTTATGCCACCACCCGAGAACGGTACTAAGGTTAATGCTCCAGCTGCCGCTACCAAAGGGGGC
>ODAI010292591.1_pt1 | contig 10101 bp, 7 predicted proteins | sample 1539321 | NCBI WGS metagenome assembly ODAI01 (sample SAMN02144231, study PRJEB22623) | gut metagenome | biome: sheep rumen | host: Ovis aries | place: New Zealand | reverse complement strand
CTTCTAAGATTGGAAGAGAGTTATAGCTGATGTACATACCGACTTTTCGGTTTTTATATTTTGCCAAGATTTCTCTGGCCAGCCATACATCATGATTCCCCTGTACAACCTGTATATTAGAGTGTTTTAAGATTTCAAAATACAGTTCTACAGGTTCGTCTCCACGGTCAAAAATATCTCCATTTATAATCAAAAGATCATCCTTCGAGAAAGCGATCTTGTCCAACAACTCCTTAAACCCGGAAAAATCGTTATGAATATCTGACACAACATAAACTTTTCTATTGGCTATTTCCAGATTCATTTCCCTCCTCATTCTCATTATTCTCATGCAAGTTCAAAATAATCCTTTCACTTCTTCCTTGCCGCTCCTCATAGGCAAGAAGAAAGAAGTCAAGGGTTCCCTGCCCCTTTGCCAGGTCCATGGCATATCGGAGATATTCCTTGTCCTCTGATGACGGGAGGGACTCCCAATCGACTTTTTCAAGATACATCGGGGATACGTGATCATGCATAAAGTCGCCTTTCTCATTCATAAAGTCCACTGTAATGGAGGCGTCATAGAAATCAGCAAATAATCCGTCCTCCACCCGTTTAAGAAATCGTTCCCAGTCTTCCCGGGATTCCTCTACAATACCGTAAACTTCCCGACCTCCACGCTTCATTGACACCAGATCTCCCCGGTCAAATGGATGGGGCAGAGGTATGAACAGGTTTTCAAAGCGTTTCGGATCCGTCTCATCTGTGTTCCTACGTTTATCAAAGGATATGCCTCTCACATAGTAGTAGCGACAGATTTTTCCTTCATAGGTGGCATTTCCCACATCTCCCCCATCGTATTCTCTCCTCTCAACTTTGATATTATCCTCACCGAACAAACCTTTGTTAAACACGGAAACATACTCGGAATCCGGGAGTTCTCCATCTACAATGAGGTATTTATGGATTTCGAATCTTTCATCTTGAAATTTTTTTATCCCATAGCTTTCCGCCTCGACGAAATGCCTGAATATGCCGCAAACCTCGTCAAGATCATATTCTTTATCATGATGCTCGATGACAAAAACATACTTTCCTTCCGGATTGGAAATCAGGAGATTCCACTCCTCTTTATCATATTCGACGCGCTCCTCAATTTGTTTCTTAAGGGTTTCATCTGTAGTTTGCGCCATCAGGCCACCCAATTTCGTTATCCTAAGATTCGGGTCATCCGTATAAAGCTGGTAGCAAAGCGTCGCCAGCTCTCTGTCACTCGGCTTATAACCGACACTTTTCAAGTATTCCTTTTCTGTTTTTGACATTCCCTCTAAATCATCTAAACTAAAGGTCATATTTACCCCTTCCTTTATTTTTAAATACTTCCACTGTCCATTGTTTTCTTTATTATGAACCAGCATTCATACTCTTTCATTAAACTCTTAGTTCAAAGGAACTGTTTTTACGTACTTTTCAAGATACTCTTGCGCACTTAATTCTCTTCTTGCTTTCCTTTTTTCTTCAATTCTTTCTAGCGTTTTTGCAGCACATTTGTCGCAAAATGTATCTACTCTTCCGGGATATACTTTTTTTAACGAGGCCTCTGCTCCACACATTTCGCAGGTGTGTGCACTTTTCTCTTCTGCCTCGCGAACAATCGCTGCAATATCCCTGCGAAGTTTTATCTTATCTTCATCATCCTCGCCATTAATACCCGGGACAGGTCGAATACTTGTACCGGTACCGAGATTATCAAATGCTGCAATTCCACAGGGAGCATCTTCGTATCCGTAATAGAACCTCAACGTTCCAAACTTCTCCTTAATCTGAGCCGGGACAAAATCAATTGGAACACCGGCTTCTTCATATCGCTCCGTTATCTTTCTGCAGCAATCATGCAAAATATCATACCAACCACTGGAACACTCGCACCCATAATGTCGATAAAGATTCTTTTCCTCCTCCACAGGATTTTGTTTCATAAATGGAAATTCTTCCTGTAACTTTTCCTGCCAATTGTTTTGCATACGTTTTCCTCCCGAATAATACATCCTTAATTTGACTTTACACCTGTATTATGACATTTTCTATGTTCAACATGTTACATATATATAATTAATAATATGTCTTCCAAAAAAAATCCATAATACTATTGTTATTTCTAACACTAATATTATGGAACGATTTATATTTAAATGTTATTCTTCTATGCACATTTGTCCAAATCCTGTTTTTTAAGAGCATTTACTACGTACTCTAAACGCGGCAACAGCTATATTATACTGCTCAATATTAGTGTTGTCCCTCATTTCTAGCATTCGTTCTTTTATACATTTCGTTAAATCATCTTCACTTACAAATAATCCAATGGTACAGTTCTTATGCCATGTTTTTTCAAACTCCTCTATACTTTTGGGTGCGCATCCAGCAGCCTCTAACATCCATAAAATCAATTCTTTACATTTGATTTTAGAATTGACTACAGCATAAAATGATTCATCTAGGTTAATCGTCCCATCCAATAAACTCCTCAAAGCCCACGATTCCAAAAAATGAAATCTCTGATTTGGCTCTCCTTCACTATTACTTGTGCTATGTCCAACACACTCAGCATATTGAATATACTTCCCTCTTTGATTATGCTTTTTTTGCTTAATATAATCTTCTGTAAGGCTATAGTTCTCTTTACACAAAGAATAAAATGCCAATCCCTCTCTAACAGTTAATACATCAATATTTTCAAACATTTCTTTTATTTCTTTTATAGTTTCCATAATATTCTCATTCTATAGTATTAGTTCTGCTTCATCCAAGGTATTTCGCTACTTTTTACCTCTCTGCCTGACTCGGACTCATAAATATGGAACTTTCCTTTTTCGAGCAATTCAAGACTACATATTTCTCTAGTAGTTGCTATATTATCAATTGCAACATAATCATGCGTTATACCATGAACCTTACAAAGCTTAAATCCAAGAAAACTATTTAAATCTGGAACATAAGCACAGGTTTCTTCAATAACAAGCTCGCCTTTCTTCCTTTTATTTTCTCCACACTCTGTATTAACCTTCTTCTCTTTATAACTAGAACTCCAGCTTCCACCACCGGAAGACGATTCTGAGGAAGATGAGATTGCACCACCTTCACCGTTGCTACTTACGAGAATCTTAAATCCAAATATAAAGAGGGCACCTATTACTACAAGAGCCACTCCACCAACCACACCAGATACTAATGGAATAACATTTTGAAGAAATAAAAAGAATAAAGGAAAAATAATATACGCACATGCTAAAGCATATCCCATGTAAACTACCATTTCTTTACATCCGGCAGTATCGATAATAAAAACTAATAGGAAAATAAGAGTTGCTATTGCAATTCCTCCGTATATAATTACAATAATTCCGGCTTTCTCTTCTAATCCCTTATAAATCTGTAGAATCTGTTCCTCCGAAAACACTCGAAGCCCTACATTAATGAACATATCATCTGTTATATTTGGTAAAGCAATAACAATACCGGCAACAATCAAATCAATAATCATTGCTATTCGCATTCCAATTTCCCTGTTTTTGAAATAATTAATAAGAATTAAAATAAATTCCGCAAGGAATAAAGCCAACAAGACTTTTCCTATTACACCGGAAATCATCATACTCGTTGTCCCTGTTGTAAAACTATCACGAATTCCTTTAAATCCATTCTGTTTAATCATTTCTAATTGAAGAGAATAACCACCACTCGTAATAAATTTAATATAAGCAATCACACCTGTAATTAAGGATACTAAACCAATCAACATTGGGATAATGGACCCCAATCCATTAATTGGATTATCACGAAAACTCTTAATAGATTCTTTTGCATTTCTAGGTATTGCTTTTATTGCTTTAATTATCATTGTCGTTTTTTCCTCCGTATCAAAATATAATAGTATTCAGGTTTATCACTATTATGTATTATACTTTTTCTCCATCTTCATAATTCGTTTTCTAATCTCTTCCCTTACTTTATCATCCATGACCTCTACTACCTCTGAATACTGCATTGCCCAAGAAACAAGCATAAACGGTGAGGTTGTTACATCCACTACTTCATATCCTTCCTCACAAGTAGCAGTCTTCGTTCGATTAATTCGGAATTCACCAAACCAATCTCGAAGATGATTATAACGATATCGCCAATCTTTTGTTATCTTTATACTGATACGCCGAGTTTTTGAATCACGTGTATCAAACGCCATATTCATATGCTCATTCATGTACTTACCCGGATCCCATTTATCCCGACCAGGAAGAGTCTTTATCTCACGAATCGGTCGCATAGGAACCGGCATGTTATTTACATCTCGTACAATCTCTATGTCCGACATGAGATCAATACGATAATGACAAGCAGACTCCCCATCATTCCACGCGCCAATCACATAATAATTATCGTGATAAACCACAATATAATATGGTGACATCACAAGCCTTCCGGCACTACCGCTTTCATCAAACTCACGATACTCACACTCAAAATCATAGGCACCAAGTCGAAAACAAACTTTTGTATACTTTCCAATAGCATCTTGAAGTATTCGAATATTCTCTGAAACTCTTTTTTCTGTATCGCCTTTCTTACTATAGGTTCTGCTATATATTCCATACGGATCAAACTTTAAACGTCCACGGACCTTATCATAAAAAGGCGATTTATAGTACTTACTTGCCGTTCCAACTATTTTGCCAATTAACTCTTCTTTTTCATCCGGTGCAATTGCTGAAGACATAGCAACGGCACTTATTAAATTATCTAAATCGCGATTGCCAAAATCATGAATATAGCGAAGTCCGGTAATGGTAGGTGCTTTCCCTCCCTTTAATTTGTTTAATTCCTTTTCAAGTTTCTCCTTATCCGCACCTTTTCGGCGCAACGCTTTTCGAATCTCATTGATTCGATTTCTAATCATCAGAGGATTCTCATCCGCAGGCTTATCGTAGCCCTCATATTTTATCTTATAATCTCTATCATTTTCTTCGGCGTACTCTATCGGATTAATACCTAACAGAATTTGCTCTATTGTGTCCGAAAGAGTTTTTCTGTTAGATGTCGTTGAAATCTCCGAAAAAACATCCTCCTGTTTCACTGGATGTTCTTCATCTGATATCTCCTTTAAAACTCTTAACACATCAAGCGTTCTTTGCTCCGATATGTACTGGGCATCCTGATTCGGTCGAATCGACTTCTTCTTTTTCTTTGACTTTGGTATGCTTTGTTTTGATGAATTCTTTTTCCAATCGACGGGCACAGTTTCGTTAGCAATAGCCTCTTCTTCTGCGGTCCCATAATATGATTTCAATTCACTTTCAAATAAATCGTCAAAAGGAATCGATTCTCTTCCAAAAAAATCCAATTCTTTTTTTATTTCTCCGACAATACACGAATAAGCATATGTAGAAAACTTAGTTCCAAACTCGGCTTTATACTTTCCTGCAGCTATTGTTAGTCCAATATATGCAGCCGAAAACACATCATCCTTAACCCAGTCACGCTTTTCTACAGGAACCCTTTTTAAAAATTCCCACGCAAGGCTCTTAGCCAATTCCATATTTTCTTCAATTAATCGTTCAGGTGATATTTGCTTTGAATCTTTTTTCATGATATATCCCCTCATCATTTGGTTATAATCCTATCATTTTATTAAAACTATAACCATAGAAATGTATAAGATGTTGCAGATATTTAACCCTCAAACCCCATAGTTATTTTATCAGATGTATAATTATCATCTTGTTCCGGAATATCGTCCTCTTCAATTGTAGTAAGCACGTCCTTTGATATTTCTGTAGCCTTCATCGAATACACCCTCTCAGACATATTCATTTCCGCTTCTTCTAACATTTTTCGAACATATCTACCATTTCCATAGTCTTTACTATTTACGATTTTCTCGTAATTACATTTCAATTTTTCCATGGCGCCTTTTGTAAGCTTTAACTGTTTCTTTTCCGCCATTAATCTAGTGATTTCACAAAGTTCCTCTACCGTGTAATCCTCAAAGTTTACATGAAACGCAATGCGAGATGACATTCCGGGATTTCGGTCTAAGAATTCTTGCATTGGCTTTGGATAACCGGCAAAAATTACAATAACGTCCTCTCTGTGATTCTCCATTTCCTGAACGATTGTATTAATTGCTTCATCGCCATAGCCGTTATATCCATCGCAAAGAGCATAAGCCTCATCGATAAAAAGTATGCCTCCTCTGGCATCTTTAAATCTTTGCTTTACCTTAAGTGCTGTTTGTCCTACAGCACCACCAACCAAATCCGATCTTCCTACTTCAATAAAATTTCCGGTAGGCATAATCTTTTCATCCTTTACAATTTCCGCAACCAATCTTGCAACTGTAGTCTTTGCAGTTCCAGGGTTTCCGGTAAAAACCATATGAAGTGATGCTCGATCCTTAGTAATACCGTTTTCCATACAAAGTTTTCGAATCTTAAAACTTGCCAAAGCTTTATGGATTACTTCTTTTACAGAAGAAAGTCCTGTCATGGCGTCTAACTCTTTTTCAGCTGTCCCCGGCTTACGTTCGTCCTTTAATCCATCCTCCAATTCGGCAATGTCTTGTTTGGTAATCAAAAACAATTCCTTTTTCTTGATATCCGCCACATCTCCTTTTGCTTTTAACAAGCGAACCGACTGTTTTCGCATGGCATTCTCCAAAAGATTTCTCACATATCTACCATTGCCGAAGTTTTGTGCATACCTTTTCTTTTCAAAAATTAACCGCGCATCATCCACTGCTTCCTTTGTGGCAGAAAATCCTTTATGTGCAAGCATCATCTTAAATATTTCCGTAAGTTCATCCTCGGAATAATCCGGAAAATCAATCCAATAAGGAATTCTACTCCTAAGGCCCTCATTTTGTTCAATGAAGTATTTCATACTATCTTCATAGCCCGCCAATATCAAAATCACATCATCCCTATGATTTTCCATTTGTGTCAGAAGCTCAGTTACGCAAGCACTTCCATCTATCTCATATGCTTCATCAATAAACAGCACACCACCTTTTGCCTCCTTAAAAGACTCTTTAATTACAATAGCCCCAGCTAGACCACCGCAATCTACTCCGCTTCTTTCTACGAAAATGCCGCTTTTAAGTATTCCCTTTTCCTTTGCAATGCCCGCAAACAATCGGGCAACCGTAGTCTTTGCGGTCCCTGGATTGCCGGAAAAAATCATATGCATCGTACTTGTCTCATAACTATTTCCCTTACGTTTTTTTCTCTCCTTTTCTACAACATCAGCAGCTATTATTTCATTGATTCGTTCCTTTACAATTGACAAACCAATCATATCTTGTAACTTATCATAACTAGATTTGGCATTTTCATCACGATCTAAAAAGAAGTCGTCTGTTAGTATGTTTGAATACGCTCCATCAGATTCTTTGTTTATGCACCAACTTCCAAATTTTTCAAATGCTTCCATTACATCTGTCTGAGAAAAGGTGTCTCCCGCATACTGTTGCATAAATTCCTTTACATAGTTTGCATTTTTTGCATCTTCAGATTCCTCAACCAAATCCTCTAGATACGCTACTGCATCTGCTCTGTCTCCACTTCCCTCGCGAAGCAAAACAGGCACCACATACTTTCGCAATCGTGGCAAAAGCGAATACGAGAATCCCGGTTGGTCCATATTATAAAGGAATACAAACAGGCACTGATTTCTATAATGTTTTACGATTTTTAAAAGATGTTCAACTATTAGTGTATAATCCGTTGGTGAACATCCTAATTTTTCAGTCAAATCAAAGGCAACAATCCCGCCATAATTATGTTCGACGATATCATCAAATCTCCCTAGCATGCCTGACTTAGACGAAATACCAGCATCAATTTCACTAATGATGGTTAAACGCTTACTAATAATACGATTAGCTTTATACAAACTCTCAGTCAACATTTCCGCCATGTCCACCCCAACATCCATGCTTCTGGCTGATATAACATAGTGAACCATATTCCCAGAAAAAGTATCGTCAACTTTGTGTTCTTTAATGTTTTCAAGCTCCTTCAAAAAGCCTGCATCATAGATATTTTCACTTTTTCTCTTATGTTCAGAAATAATTCTTTCATCGTACGAAAACTGTAAAGTGCTAAAATCACTCGTATAGAAATCTTCCAAATCAGTTCTCTTTAAAAAATTGAATCCGTGATGCTCAAAATCTCTACGTCCTGCCTCTATATGGTTATCAAGACATTCCATTGTTGTAATTTCATATGGTTCATCCTTAGATTCCTTAATCTGAAATGCGTCTTGTAACGTGCTTAATATATATCTATACGCTTCTGCCATAGTTTCCATATGCTCATCAAAAGAAAAAGAAGCAAAAAGACAATTGTTTTCTTCTCGATAAACAAAAAAAGCCACGCTATTTCTTAGCGTCTGGTTCATATAAGTATTTAACGCCTGTATATTATTTCCATATCCATATTCCCGAAGGGAAATCTTTGCCTTCTTCCCGATTTCTTCTGCTGTCGTTTTAAAATAAGTATTGTAGTATCGCATAAAACCCTCCAAAAAATAGTAAAGATATTATGGTTCTAGTCTTGTACAATTTTACCACTTTTTGTATTCATCTCATATCCTTGTACATAATCACCTTTTTGATCGGCACAACTGACCTTTTTAGAACGCAAAAATCTCCATAACACTTACGAACATTTTCTATAAGTATTATGAAGATTTTAATGTTTAACATGTTGAACTAACGAATGCGGTTTTCCTTTTTTCAAGAAAATCTATCATATATATCAAAGCTTCTTTTATCTCATTTTCCTTTGTAAGCCATTTTGCCTCTTTTGTAGGCAAGCCTTCTATCAAAGGAATTATATCTTTCACTTCAGAGTTTTCATTTACAAATCCCATTTCCAGATGTTCTCTTCGAATCCAATCTTTAACCTTAGCCTCATCAACTTCACCAGATTCATCTAAAAAATATTCTCCAAGGCTTTCTTTTTGAAAAATGTAATAAAGTGAAGCCGGAACTAACCCCAGTAATATTTTAGCCGTAATGCCTGTAGTCATCATTTTTATGGTTCCTCCTGTAAAACTATCAGACAAACCATCTAATCCATTTGAGTTAATATTACCAATCTGAGAGGTATAACCTCCACATTAACAATAAACATGATGTAAGCTACAATTCCGCTAATAATAGATGTCAGGCAAATTGCCATCGGAATTAGAAACCCAAGATTATTAATTGGATCTTCACCAAATCCTTTTATCGATTCTCCTGTTCTGCTTACTAAATCTTTTACCTTCGTTTATCATTAGGTTTAGTTGTATCCTTTGATATGCACCTCAATTATGATTATTCCGTCAATAAAGCACGTTTAAAGGTAAAAAATTCCAATATATAAATTATAACGAATATGGTCAACAAAAAGCGACGTGCCCTGCACCCTGCAAAGCACGCCACTTAAGCTTTTAATTCAATTACCTCCCACTGACTATTCCTATGATGGTAACAACAATCTTCTATTGTCTATATTTCAAAATCCTCTCAAACGCCCTTTTTTCCATATACAGAAATAAACCCTCCCGATTCTATCAAACAACAGATATATTGAATCTGTTTGCTCGATAAAACCAAGAGGGTTTTTACGTATTTTATGCAATCGAGAGTATTCTCTTTTTACTTTCTTCTACAATTGGTCGCAATTTGGTCGCAATTCTTTAATTATTAATGTCGCAAGTATTGATTTTGCAAGGTTTTTTAATCAATTCTCTTCAGCGTCGGGAAGAGTAAAACATCGCGAATGGCTGCAGAGTCGGTTAACAGCATAACCAAACGGTCGATGCCGTATCCAATACCACCTGTAGGCGGCATACCGATTTCCAGTGCATTTAAGAAATCTTCATCGGTGTGTTCTGCTTCGTCATCACCTGCTGCTGCGTTGGCATCCTGTGCTGCGAAACGCTCGCGCTGGTCGATCGGGTCGTTTAACTCTGAGTATGCGTTACACATTTCCCATGTATTAATGAAAAGTTCAAAACGCTCTACCTTGGAAGGATCTGACGGTTTCTTCTTTGTCAAAGGAGAAATCTCAATCGGAT
>ODAI014044376.1_pt1 | contig 10102 bp, 5 predicted proteins | sample 1539321 | NCBI WGS metagenome assembly ODAI01 (sample SAMN02144231, study PRJEB22623) | gut metagenome | biome: sheep rumen | host: Ovis aries | place: New Zealand | reverse complement strand
TTGAGGTCGGCGACAACGATATTCGCGCCTTCCTTCAAGAGGTTGCGGGCAATTCCCTCTCCGAATCCCTGCGCGGCTCCGGTAACAATCACGGTACGGCCTTCAACACGGCCATATGAAGTGGTCGCCGCGACTTTCCGGCGATAATTCTCAACCTCCCAGTTGTCGATAAAGTCAATCTGGCGAGGTGTCATAGGATGGGCGCCCCCGAAGTTTCCGGCCAGAGCGGCTACTTTCATGGAATCGAGGAAAACGTCGGTAATGACCGCTGCATTCTTGGGAGAGTCCCCTATTGCCACCAGGCCTATACCTTTGATAAGCAAGACTTTGGGAGTATAGCCACGTTTTGCGGCATAAGTCTCTATCTTCTCCCCGGCCTTCCTGATGATAGCTTCAGGGCTGGCGGCAGCTATATAGACATATTCGGATTTGCAATAGACTATCCCGTCCGGAGTAAAAGGCTTCATGACCGCCTTGACGGAATCGGCGGATTCAAGGAAAGAATCTACAAGGGCATTTGATGTGACTTTCAATGTCTTCAATCCCCTGCCGCCTCGGCTCAAAATGGAACGGATGGCAGGAATCACCTTGCATATATCAGCAGGAGAGACCTCAGGTTCAGTTTCTTTAGTCTCCGGGCACTGTTTCACGGCCTTCTTCAAGGTCTCCATTATTCTGTCGTAGATTTCCTCGACTTTCTCCGTGGAGTCAGCGCCTACGAATATGCCATGGTTCTGGAGGAAAATGACCGAAGGCTCATGCCCCTTCTCCTTCTTATAAGCCTTTACCTTTTCGTATACCTTCTTGAACAGGGTATAACCGGGATCGGTGTAAGGGATGTACAAAGCCTCCGGGAAAAGTTTTCCGCAGACGCTCCCGGCTTGGACCGAGCACATCAGGCCATTCACCATGGTAGGATGAAGGTGGACCACATATCTGGCCTCCAGGCAATTGTGAAGGGATGTCTCTACGGAAGGCCGCCTGTCTTTCGTAATGCAGGCGGCCGCAAGGTCATCCTTGACCTGGGCCTCCCTTTCCGAAGGATCCTTGCTGTATTCCTTCTCTCCCATAGGATTGAGAAGAGCCCTGTCGAGGACAGCGAAGCCATCCTCGCCTATCGTAGCAAGAGCGTGGCCGCTGGCCTTCACCCACAGCCTGTCAGCCGTCTTGAAGGATGTATTCCCCCCTCCGGCGATGACCATGGACGGGTCGCCGCCGTACTTGCGGGAAATTACAATCAGTTTGTCAAGTTCGTTCATGGTCATTTACATTACCGTACCGCAGATAAGGGCGTCCCCGTCCTCCACGGACTCCAGTCCGTTTTGGTGGGCAGCCACTTTGCAAGCACCAATATAATTGATTTTCTTGAGTTTGCCAGTAAGGTCCCCAAAATCCCTCGTACGAAGTTTCACCGGCTCCATGACAGGAGTGTTATGCTCGGACCCGAAGGTGACCGTGAAGCCCTCGTCCACAAGGTATGAGGCATAGCTTTCAAGGACGCCAACCGAATTTCTCGTGGTTATGAATTCACAGGAACGGATTCCTCTCTTTTTAAGGGTATCCGCACATTTTTGCAGGTCCTCCTCAAAATCGGTGAATTCTCCCTTGGCATTGTCGGCCAGGAACGGATACGTCGGGATCCCTCCTGCGGCAAGGATGATATCCCTCACCGTTTCAACGGGGAGGAAGGCCTTGGGATCCTCAGGCACAAAGGCGGCGCCACCAGCCTTAAGGAGCCTGCCTCTGATCTCATTCTCCACGGCAGCCACATCGTGCACAGGGACGGCCAGCGGTTTCCCGCCGAACAGTTTCTCGTAGAACGACAGCCTGTCGGAATCTGAGGGATAACGCGATTCGACGGCAAGGCGCAGGGCCTTGGCCAGATGCCTCTCGCGGACGGACCCTCGCGTAAGATTATCCCTTATTTCGGAAAACGAGAGACCGAATCCGGCTTTCACCGAATCCAGGAGGACGTTAAGTTTCCCGCACATCCTCTCCACCTGGGCGTTCGATTCCGCCCGGACCTCGGCAAGTTTCCTCGCTTCCTCTCCCTTTAGGATTACCGGATAGGCAAGGCCTTTCCCACTGAGGTAGGTCCTTCCCGGATTGTTGGGATCGTTGACTCTTACGCCACCTGCCTGGTCCTCGGTACTGAGCGATATGAATTCTATGTTGAACAGGGGGAAAAGATGCCTCGCATTGCACTCAACACTCCACTCCCTGTACCCGTCCATCGAATAGAAATCATTGATTCCCACTACCTTCACCCCCTCCTTCACTGCCATATCCAGCGCCTGGGAGACACTGTCGAAAGCACTGAAGGAGTAAGGGGTGTGCAGGTGGGCGTTGACGTCAACGATATCCATGGATCAGACTCCCTTCTTTGCGCGGATAATCTTCTGGGCTGATGTCTGGTTGCTTGTGGGCACCCAGTCTTTGAGAGGAACTATCTGCTCGTTTATGGCATCCAGGAACCAAGTCGCCTGAGGGAAGAAGGACTCCTCGAGCTCATGGCAAGGGGTGATCCAGTTGCGGGAACCAAGCACCACGGGAGCTGCATCGAGGTCGTCGAAGCAGAGGGTGGTGATATTGGCAGCCAGGTCGTTGAGGAAGGAACCGCGGGCGCAGGCATCGCTTGCGATTATGATGCGGCCGGTCTTCTTGACGGAGGCTATCACCTTGTCGTAATTGAAAGGAACGATGGAACGAGCGTCGATGACCTCGGCCTCCATTCCGTATTTTTCCTTGAGCATGTCGGCTGCCTCGATGGCCTTGTAGAGCGTGGCACCTATGGTAAGGAAGGTCACGTCCTTGCCCTCCCTCTTGACATCGGGCTCACCCAGAGGGATTTCGTAATACTCCTTGGGAACACCTCCCTGATGGAACTTCTCGCCTGTTCCGTAAAGCCTCTGGCTTTCGAAGAAGATGACGGGATCCGTTCCCTGGAGGGCAGAATTCATAAGTCCCTTCGCATCATAAGGGGTGGCGGGGAATACGACCTTCAGTCCGGGGATATGGGCGCAGAGCGAAGTGAAATCCTGGGAATGCTGGGCTCCGTACTTGCTTCCGACGGAGACGCGGACCACTACCGGCATCTTGAGGATGTTTCCGGACATGGCCTGCCACTTGGGCAGCTGGTTGAATATCTCGTCACCGGCGCAGGTGATGAAGTCGCAGTACATGATTTCAGGGATCACGCGGCCTCCGCACATTGCATAACCGATTGCCGTTCCGACAATTGCAGCTTCAGCGATAGGAGTGTTGAAGAGCCTGTGGGGAGGAAGTGCCTCGGTGAGTCCGCGATACACTGCGAAAGCTCCGCCCCATTCGCGGTTCTCCTCGCCGTATGCCACGAGGGAGGCGTCTTTGTAGAAACGGTCGATGATGGCCTCGAACACTCCGTCACGGAAGTTATAGGTCTTGAGGCTTGACGCTGGTTTCCCGTCCTTGTCCAGCCAGAACCTCTCCTTGCCCTCTATCTGCTTCACCCTGGGGCATTCTTCCATGGGCATGTTGACATCAGGCTTGGCATCGCTGAGCGAGTCGGCGCTGCCGTTGGAGAACATCATCTCGCCGAGGAGTTCATCCTTTCCGACAAGGTCCATCCTCGGAGAAAGTTCGAAATCGATGGCAAGCTTGTAGTTGGTGAAGATATTGTCCTTCACGTAAGCCTGGATTGCGTCGAGGGCTGCCTGGTCGCAGACCCCGGCCTCTATGAGCTTCTTGCCGAAAGCCACGATGCTGTCTTCCTGCTCCCACGCGGCAATCTCTTCCTTGGTCCTGTAAGAGGACTGGTCGCTGGGAGAATGTCCGCCGTAACGGTAAGTGACGATATCGAGAAGGGCGGGACCTTCCTTGGCCTCGAGAAGGGCCTTCTTGCGGCGCATGGCGTCGATGACGGCAAGGGGATCATAGCCGTCAACCCTCTCGGCATGCATGTTCTCGGGGTTGAATCCTGCTCCCAGACGTGCCTGGAACTTGTATCCGGCAGTCTCACCGTTGGGCTGGCCGCCCATAGCGTATTGGTTGTCCATGACATTGAAGAGGACGGGAAGGCCTCCCTTCATGTCACCTTCCCACATGGTCTTGAACTGATCCATGGTCGCGAAGGTCATGCCTTCCAGCACAGGACCGCGGGCATAGGAACCGTCTCCCAGGTTGGCCACCACGATACCTTTCTTGCGGTTGACCTTCTTGTAGAGGGCTGCGCCCACTGCAATGGAGCCGGATCCGCCGACGATGGCGTTGTTGGGATAGATACCGAAGGGTGTGAAGAAGGCGTGCATGCTGCCTCCCAGCCCCTTGTTGAATCCGGTCGTACGGGCAAAGATCTCGGCCATGGCTCCGTAAAGGAGGAAATGGCGGGCGAGTTCCTTCACATCCTTGCCGTCATAGCCTTTCCTGGCAACGGCAAGGGTCGCCCCGTCCCAGAATTCCTCCATGATTTTCATGAGCTTATCTTCCGGAAGTATCTCGATGGAACGGAGACCCTTGGCGAGGATTTCGCCGTGGGAGCGATGCGAGCCGAAAATAAAGTCATCGGTGTCGAGGGCGTAGGCCATTCCTACCGCCGCAGCCTCCTGTCCGGCCGAAAGATGGGCGGGACCGGGATTGTTGTAGGCCACTCCGTTATATCCTCCGGTGGTCTTGACAAGATTGAGCATTGTCTCGAACTCCCTGATCACCGCCATGTCGCGGTAGATGTGAAGGAGATCTTCCTTAGTGAAATTACCCTCGGCCAGTTCCTCTTTTACAGTCTTTTTGTACTGCATCACGGGAATGGGGGCAATCTTTATCTCATGCTCCTCGGGATAAAGGGTTTTCTTGGGATCGACGTAAATTGATTTAGGCATGGTATAATTGTTTCTGTTATCTTATCTATTTGACCTGGAAGGCAGCCTCCCTGATGATCTCAGAGACTGTAGGATGAGGGAAGATGACCTCCTGGAGCTGTTCCAGTGTCATTTCGGACTCTATGGCAAGGCATGCGCCATATATGATTTCAGATGAAGGATTTCCGAGCATGTGGACACCGAGGACCTCATGGTATCTCTTTCCGACGATGACCTTGCAGAGGCTGGGATCGGTACCCTCGTTTTCAGCCACATAACGGCCGGCGAATGTCATCGGGAGTTTGACGACCTCATAATCCTTGCCGGAAGCCTTGGCCTGCTCTTCAGTAAGGCCGACTCCGGCCACCTCGGGATTGGTATAGACAACGCTCGGAACAGCGTCATAACGCATATGGTCCTCACGGCCAAGTATGTTGTTGACGGCGACTACGCCCTCGCGGTATGCGACATGGGCGAGCATGGGGGTTCCTCCCACGCAATCTCCGGCCACATAGACGTTGGGAATATTCGTCTTCATGCGGTCGTCAGCCTTGATTCCCCTCTCAGCCTCGACGCCGAGATTCTCCAGGCCGATGCCTTTGATATTGGAACGCCTTCCGATGGAAACGAGAATCTTGTCCCCGGAGACTTTCTGCACCTTGCCTTCCTTGTCCTCATACACGACGCTGTTGCCTTCGATGGCGGTAACCTTGCATCCAAGACGGAAGTCGACTCCCCTCTTGGTGTAGATTTTCTGGAGGGCGGAACTGATTTCATTGTCGAGAGGCCCGAGGATCTTCGGCATCATTTCGATGACCGTAACCTTGGTGCCTATGGTGTTGTAGAAAGCGGCGAATTCGCTTCCGATAACACCGCCTCCGATGACTACCAGTTCCTTGGGCTGTTCTGTGAGGGAAAGAATCTCACGGTTGGTAACTATCACGTCTCCTGCTTCCTTCAGTCCGGGGAACGGAGGGACGAGAGCTTCCGACCCTGTGGCGATCAGGAGGTTGCGGGCAGTATATCTCTCCCCTGCCGCGGTGACCGTAATTCCGTCTGCCCCCCTGCCTTCGATAAAGGCCTCGGCAGGAACGACATTCACCTTGCTGGTTTTCATGGAATAGCCGACTCCCGAAACGAGTTTCTTGACGACCTTGTCCTTGCGGGCGACTATTTCGTCGTATTTGACGGACGGATTATCGCAGTACACCCCGTAATGGCTTCCTGTCTTACCATAATTATATATCTTGGCGCTGTAGAGCAGGGTCTTAGTAGGAATGCAGCCTTCATTGAGGCATACGCCGCCAAGAGCCCTTTTCTCGAACAGGACCACATTGAGCCCTTCTTTTCCTGCATGTTCGGCCGCCATGTATCCCGCAGGGCCACCGCCGATAATTGCCAAATCAAATATTGCCATGATATAATGTTTTAACTAAAATTCAACTTCAAGATTCCCTATCTGGTCTGCTACCTCCTTGAGGAAACGCGTAGCCAGTCCTCCGTCAATTGAACGGTGGTCATAAGTGAGGGAAAGGCCCATGTAGGGAACGAATCCGTAGACACCGCCGCCGAGGTCCGCCGGGCGCGGGACTATCGTACCGACACCGAGGATTGCGGTCTGGGGAAGGTTAAGGACAGGGGTGAACCACTCCACTCCGTACCCTCCGAGATTTGAAACCGTGAACGAAGCCGCCTCGGTAGCGATGAGGTCGGGGCTGATCGACCCCTTCTTGCAGTCATCTGCCAGGGCCTTCAGCTGCTTGCTGAGTTCGACTATTCCAAGGGAATCGGCATGCTTTACGGCAGGAACCATCAGTCCCCTCTCCGTATCCACGGCACAGCCGAGGTTCACAACGTTGAAAAGCCTCATGGCATCACCCAGACAGTGGGAATTCACCTCCGGGAATTTCGCAAGGGCCTTAACTACAGCATAGCAGACGAAATCATTTATGGTGATGTTGGTATCAAGCTTCCCGTCGGCGTATGCCTTCTTGGCCTTCTTGCGAAGGGCCTGTACCTTCCTGGCATCAGCCCCGAGCATATGGGTGAGCTGAGCGGAATTCTGGAGGGAATTGTACATCGCCTTCGCAATGATCTGCCTGATGTGGGGCAGTTTCTTGACAGTGAATTCTTCACCTTCGCCGGCAAGTCCTTCCGTATGGGAGGGTTTCCATACCTTGAGGTCCGAAGACTTCACCATGCCTCCGATTCCGGAACCCCTTGCAGGAGCTTCCAGGCCTCCCTCAGCCATCATGGCCTTTGCGAGACCGGATCTCGGGGAACCCTGGGCAGCAACGATATCCCTCTCGATAATCCTTCCATGAGGGCCGGTGCCTGCAACCTGGGCAGTATCTACACCCTTCTTCTCCGCAAGCCTGCGGGCACGGGGAGAAACAGGAGCTCCGGCGACAACCTCACCGGCAGCAGGGGCATCCGACACGGGCTTTTCCTCTTCTTTTTCGGCAACCTCAGCAGACTCCTGGGGAGCGGCGGATGGAGAAGCCGACGGAGCGAATTCATCAAAAGCCTCTCCAGGATTTCCAATGACCATTACGTTGGTAAGGACGGGAACCTCGTCATTCTCATTATAGAAAATGGCAAGTACGGTACCCTCTACCTGGGATTCTTCGTCAAAAGAGGCCTTGTCGGTCTCATAGCTGAAGAGCACGTCACCGACGGCCACAGTGTCGCCGACCTTCTTTTTAAATTCGGTAATGATGCAACTTTCAACGCTTTGCCCCTGTTTGGGCATAATTACAACCTTAGGCATAGAATTTTAGTGTTTATTCTTTTTTTTTCAATCTTCAAAGTTAGTCATTCCGAATGATAAAACAATGGAAAAAGTATAAATAACGCCAATGCGCACAATCCTGAGCCGTTTTTTCAGAATTGTGCGCACAGCATTTTCCCTTCTCAGGGAAGAGTTCCGGTCTACATCTTGTAGAACTGCTCCCAGCCTTTGCGAGGAGGAAGTCCGGCAAGCATGGCGTTGGCGAACTCGTTGTTCGTAAACTGCTTCGTCCTGGGATCGAAGAAAAGCTTGGCATTGAGCCTCTGGGCGATGACTCCGAGGCAGAATACCTGGGCAAGCACGCCGCTCACCTCGAAAGGAGAACGGGTCTTCTCCAGGCCCTGGCAGGAAAGGAGGAAGTTCTCGAAATGGTTCGAAGGGCTCTTGGGCACCTCGGGAAGGTGTTTCATGGCCTCGATGCCTGCCTCGTTGGGAATGATGGACAGCGGAGTGCCGTGTGACGCTCCCTTGAAGATGAGGTCCTTGGAGTACAGTATCCTTCCGGGCTTCAGCTTGCTAGCGGGACCGGTATTCTGGCCGGAAGCGGGGATATCGGCCGCAGCTCCTGCAGCGTCCCAATAATGCTCGGGAAGAGGGGGAAGGTTGTCAAGGCCGTCATACCATGTGAGGTCGCACGGAGGCATGCCATTCCTCTGGGGGAAGCGGAACAGGATGGTGGACGAATAAGGGTAGAAGAAGTCGTTGTGCCCGTTGGCGTACTCCAGGCTTATCTCATACGGCAGGCCGAGCTCTAGGAATTCGTGGACGGTGTCGAAAAGGTGGGCTCCCCAGTCTCCGAGGGCTCCCATACCCATGTCATACCAGCTGCGCCAGTTGCCCTGATGGTAATTGATGTTGTAGTCGTGCCAGCCGATAGGTCCGAGCCAGGTGTCCCAGTCCATATTCTTGGGAAGCGGCTCGGCAGGGAACGGCTTAACCATCTTGGCATCGTAGTTGTGCCAGCGGCGGGAGTCGTTCATATGGGCGGTGACGGCAGTGATATCCTTTATGATACCGGCCTCTTTCCAGGTCTTGAACTGGAAGTAGTTCTCTTCCGAATGTCCCTGGTTGCCCATCTGGGTGACGACGTTGGGATGCCTGCGTGCGGAATCCATGATAAGTTCGGCTTCATGGAAGGTGCGGCAGAGAGGCTTCTCTATATAGATATGCTTGCCCTGGTCGAGGCAGAGCATCACGATAGGGAAATGGTCGAAATCAGGAACGGCGGCGGCGACTGCCTCGAACTCATTCCCGCATTTGTCGAACATCTCACGGAAATCCCTGAACCTCTTGGCTTTGGGATACATCTTCAGTACGGCCTCGCACTGGGGTCCATCAAGATCTACATCGCAAAGGGCGACGACGTCCACCATGCCGGTATCGGCAAATGCGTGGATTATCTGGTCACCGCGATTTCCGATTCCAATGTAGGCGATCTTCACCTTGTCTTTACTTTTGGGTCCCTTCCTTTCAGCGGCCGCAGCCACGAAATCGCCGGGAGCGAAAGCAAGGCCGGCGGAAGCGGCAGCCATGCTCTTCAGGAAATTTCTACGGGTTAACATTTCTTTAAAGGTTTGTTGATTAGATTTTCAAGTTCATCCAGTTCCTTTTCTCCGGAGTGGAAGGAGAATGTAAGGTCATAGGAACGCTTTTCCATGGGACGGAGCACAGTGAGCCGGCCTGCATTCCTGGGATCCAGCCTTCCACCCACGAAACAGTTGCCTGGCTCCATCGCGGCGACATACTCGCCCTGGCCCATCTGTTTCCACTGGGTAAACACCGGAAAAGCATTCTTGTCGAACGTTAAGGCCTCGCCGATCCCGATTCCGCGATTGACATAGGCAACGGTTACGTTTCCGTCCTCGTCAGAGGCAAGTTCATGATAGAACACCTGCTCGGCATATCCGGCGGTCGGTTCCTGCATCCTGAACCACGAGTCAACCCCTTTCTCCGCTTCCGCATCCCTGGGAATGACATTCAGCGAAGGTGCAAGGAAGCGTGTCCCGGCATCGAGCAAGGGCCATCCGACGTTGCAGTGCATAAGCACCATCATGGTTTCATCCCGGAAACCGAGGTTTTCAATCTCGTTCGAGACATGGATGGAGTTTTCGCCGAACCTGCAGGTAACGGTCCTCGTAAGCCTCAGGTTCTCACCGAAGAAAGCAGCCTCCCTCACGGTTCCGCGAATCTTCGCAACAGGAGTGCCGTCCTCTATTTCAACCCAGGCGCCGACATCGGCGGCAGGGAGGCTTCCTACACGGCCGTGGATGCCGAAGGACTCCCCTTCCACCTCGCTCGGATTGCCGACATTACGCAGTCCGCATGTCGTCATCGCGCCGGCGGTGAACACCCGGAAGAAATTGTCCCCGGATGCGTTATAGGCGGGGGGGGCCCTCCCCGGCTTGCTGAAATAAATGCAATTCAGGCCCGTGAAGGTTCTTGCTGCTCTTACGGCGCAGCGGGCGGCGACGACGGCGGA
>ODAI013791903.1_pt1 | contig 10103 bp, 7 predicted proteins | sample 1539321 | NCBI WGS metagenome assembly ODAI01 (sample SAMN02144231, study PRJEB22623) | gut metagenome | biome: sheep rumen | host: Ovis aries | place: New Zealand | reverse complement strand
CGCTGCACGAAGCAGCGCAGGAAGTTTCCAAAAGCTTGCACGATGCAAGCTGCTAAGAAACTTCCGCAGGGAACAGGGGGTTCCCTTCCTCTTCCTTCCCCAGTCTCAAGCGAAGCGATCAAATCTGTATCATCTCGAGCGAAGCGACTTTCTGCCGGTGATCTTATTTATCAGTGCGAGTATGGTGCCGGTGAGCAAAGCTGAAAGGAGAGTGCCTATCCCGACGCTGCCGGGATTTCCGTTTACGACAAGGCAGATAGCGGCAGATACCGCGACTATGGCGATATCAAAACCTACCTTCACTCGCGGAAATTTCCAGTGGAACGCCTCAGATATCGCACTTACTATACCTTCGCCGGCGAGAGGGATTATGTTTGCGGGAAGATAAAAATGAATGCCGATCGCAACAAGGATTATGCTTATAAGCTGAAATGCGAGCTGCACCGGAAAAAATTCTGTTTTCGGGATAAGTCCCACAAGACTGTTGCAAAGTGTGGTGAACCAGCCGAATATGATTCCCGCAGGTATCTGCAAAAGCATCACCGGTCTGAACTTCTTCCTCAGCAGTATGAACTGCATAAGAACGAAAAACGCGTGCATTATCATAGTGCCGAGCCCCATTTCAAGCCCGATGCACAGCGTCGCAGCATAGGGCAGCGAACTCAGCGGTGATACACCGAGATCTGACAGCACAGAAAACGCAATTCCGGCTGTCATTATGAAAAGCCCGATAAAATACATCACCAGTCGTTTCGGAAGATCCTTCGGCAGTCTGGTCTTTTTTGTTCTGTCTCCGGAACTCATTTTATCACCCGCAGATCTCAGCTATTGCTTCCGCATAGATCACAGCGTCCTTCAGAAGCTCTTCGACCGTTATGAATTCATTTGCCCCGTGCATGTGATAGTCAGTATCTCCGCGCTCTGCTCCGAACGCAACGCCGCCCTTGATGTTGTGGACGTATGTTCCGCCGCCTATGGCGATGCACTTTCCTTTTTCTCCCTCGCATCGTTCATATACGCTGAGAAGCTTCCGGATAAAATCGCTGTGTTCATCTGTGATATGCGGTTCGTCCCCAAGAAAGCTGTCAAATGTGCAGCCGGCTTTTTCAAGTGCCGCTCTTTCTGCATCTTCCACCTTTTTCAGCGTCGTGCAGGTAGGAAATCTCACATCTATGCAGCCCTCACAGCTCCCGTTCTCCATGTTGAATATGCTGAAAACAAGCGTGAGCGCTCCCGAACGTTCGTCTGTGCATTTCAGTCCCATGTGCTCTCCGTCATTCTCATCAAACGGCATGATCTCTGAAAGTCCGCTGATAATATCCTTCTGCGCACCGTCTTCAAGCGGAAGTGCCGCCAGCAGCTTTATAAGCGCAGTAACAGCGTTGTGACCGCTTTCGGGCGTAGAAGCGTGCGCAGAATGCCCGGTGCATTTTATCAGATAATTACCGTTCTGATCTTCAAATGTGAACGTAACATTTTCCGCGGTACCGGACACGGCATCGGCTATCTGCTCAGCCGAAATACCGCTGATGATGCACTCCGCACTGTCGGGTACAGCGTTCGGGATATTTCCGCCGTGAAAATAAATTATGCTGCCGCCGTCGTATTTTCCGGAAAAGCGCGAACGCATCATTCCTTTCTCGATATTGATGATCGGGAAAGAAGCGTCCGGTGTGAATACATTCTCCGGAAGCCTGTCCTTTGCGAGATAAATGTCAAGATCTCCCGAGCCGTTCTCCTCATCTGTCCCGAAAATAAGGCGCACACCCTTTTTCAGCGGAATACCGAGATCTTTTATGCATTTCATTGCAAGAAATGATGCCGCAAGCGGTCCCTTGTCGTCGATAACTCCTCTGCCGTAAAGTATGCCGTCTTTTTCGACCATAGTGAACGGGTCGGTGTTCCACCCCTTCTGACCGGCGGCAGGAACTACATCAAGGTGGCACAGTATTCCGAGAGCAGGGAAGGAGTCGTCGGGGCAGAGATCGGCAGTTCCGACAACATCATAGCACAGCTCTGTCCTGAAACCTTCTTCCTTGCAGAACATTATCATTCTGTCAAGTGCAGCCCGGGGCATTTTCCCGAACGGCGCTCCCGGCTCAGCTTCTCCCTTTACGCTTGGTATCGAGACAAGCTCCGACAGTACCGACAGGAGCTTGTCCTTGTTTGAACTGATATAATTTCTGATCTTATCATGCATTTTATTGTTCCTCCGATCGTTTTTTTATAGGTTCCCTATAGGCTGCAAACCATTATATATTCCTCGTCGTTCTCACCGACGATCTCAAATCCGACTTTCTTGTACATTCTTACTGCATAATTTGCTTTCTGAACGGCAAGAGATGCTTTTTTGTAACCGCTTTTTCTGAGCAATCCCAGCATTTCACGCATAAGCTCCGTGCCTGTACCCATGTTACGGTATTCTTTATAGAGCGATATCGCGAATGACGGAGTATCGTCATCTATATGACCGTAATCATTCATTATCCTTACCCATACCGCACCGACTATCTTATCTCCGCAGACTGCCGCAAGACATCTGTCGTCCTGAAGTTTCCCGAAATCGCGGATATAGACCTGTAATGCTTCTTCTTTTATGATATCTTTCGGGGGCGGCTGAACGCCCTCCGGAATGAATATCGCTTCATACAGGAAATCTTCCAGCAGCGGATATTCTTCGGGCATCATTTCTCTGATCGTTATTTCTGATCTATTCATTCGCATTATCCTCATAGTTCTCGTTAAGCAGCGCTTTTATGCAGGAAAAGCGGTTTGTCTTCTTGTTGTTTTCTACCATTCTTGTCACAGCTTCACGGCTCCCGACGATAATAAGTATCTCCTTTGCGCGCGTGACTCCGGTATATAGCAGATTGCGGTAGAGCAGGTTGTTTGAATACAGCGTCAGAGGCATTATGACCGCCTTGTACTCGCTGCCCTGACTTTTGTGTATCGTTACGGCGTATGCATGATCGAGCTTGCTGAACATCTCGCTTGTATAGACTGATCTTCTGCCGTCGAAATCAATATGCAGAAGTGAATTGCTGACATCGACCTCAAAGATGATCCCGATATCGCCGTTGAAGATACCGGTGCCGCTTTCTCCGCCCTTTTTCCATACAACATCATAATCGTTCTTTATCTGCATTACCTTATCGCCCACGCGGAATACCGAATCGAAGAACCGTATCTCCTTCTTCATGTGTGACGGCGGATTCAGCGCAAGCTGCAAAGAGCGGTTAAGCTCCTTTGTTCCGGCAGTTCCCATTTTTGTGGGGGAGAGTACCTGTATATCGTCTATGGGAGAATAATCATAGGTTTTCGGAAGTCTTGTCCTTGCGAGATCAATGACCAGCTTTGCGGTCTCCTCATCACTCGCGGTATTCATAAAGAAGAAATCCTTTTTGCGCTCATCGAGTTCCGGCATCTCGCCGTGTACTATTTTGTGAGCATTTGTGATGATAAGGCTCTGTGCCGCCTGACGGAAGATCTCTTTCAGTTCGACGGTCGGGATAAGCTTTGTGGCGATCAGATCGCGCAGGACATTTCCGGCACCGACGCTCGGGAGCTGGTTTGAATCTCCCACCATGATGAGTTTGCTTTCGAGCTTTATTGCTCTTAGCAGCGCTTCAAACAGCAGCGCATCTACCATTGACATCTCATCAATTATGATAATATCGGCGTTCAGCGGATTTTTCTCGTTGTGCTTGAATTTCGGCTTTCCGCTTTTTGAAGAAAAATCCACTTCGAGCAGTCTGTGTATCGTCTTAGCCGGTCTTCCGGTAAGTTCGGACATACGCTTTGCTGCACGTCCGGTAGGAGCCGCAAGCAGAAGCTTTTTTTTCTTCATCTCGCAGATCTTTATGACTGCGTTCAGGGTAGTTGTCTTACCGGTTCCGGGACCGCCTGTGAGAATGAAGATGTTGTTTCCGAGTGCGGCATTTATTGCGGCTTTCTGGAGATCTTCATAATGAATGTTCTCTTCCCACTCTATACCGGCGATGTCATCGGAGTAGTCCTTATCAAGCGGAGCCGAGAGTTTGAGCATAGTCGAGATCTTCTTTGCGATATATGTTTCTGCGTTATAGTATTCCGCAAGAAAAATGTACTGCCTGTGTATCGTCTCTATCTCGCTGAATATCCCTTCACCGATGCCCTCAAAAAGAGCCTTGTCGAAATCATCTTCATCAATGCGTATGAGTGAGCAGACGACCTCACAGAGCTGAGTCCTCGGAACACAGGTATGACCGGCAAAGCTGTTTTCGCGCAGAACATAAGTTATGCCGGCTTTTATGCGGTTTGAACTGAACATTGAGAGTCCGAGATCGGCTGCCATTCTGTCGGCTACCGAGAAATCGACCGAAAAGTCCCCCTCGCAGAGCAGATACGGATTTTCTTTGACATTACGGACGCTTTCTCCCTCATAGACTTTCCAGACGAGCGAAGCGGTGAGCGGACTTATCTCATATTTCTGAAGGAACTCGATTATTGTCCTGATACCTGCGATCTTTCTGAATTCAGTTCCGATGTAAAGCGCTTTGTCAACGCTGATGCCTTTCAGCGCGGTAAGCCGCTTCGGATCGTTCTCTATGATATCGAGGGATTCTTCTCCGAATGATGCTACTATCTTTTTTGCCATTGCGGGACCGATGCCCTTGATTATGCCGCTGCCGAGGTATCTTCGTATCTCTTCGGCTGTAGTCGGGAGTTTTCTCTCGCAGGTGACAGCCTTGAACTGCTTTCCGTACTTGGCGCTTGCTCCGTATGTTCCCCTGAGAATGAGGGATTCGCCTTCGACGATATCGCCGAGGGTGCCGACAACAGTTTCGGGCGAACCGTCAATATCCATCATAAGGACTATGTACCCGTTATCGGGATTTTTATAGATTATTTCTTCCGCCGTTCCGCTTATTGTGAGCAGTTCTTCCGTTGTTCCGGGCATTTTTCGTTCTTCCTCTTTTTATCAGTTCGGTAAATCTTTCATACAGTATATGCAGTATCACATAAGCGCCGAAAACACCGCAGAACACAGTAAGAAAGAAGAATACAGTCTCCATAGCGCACCTCCGTCCGACAGTTCAGGTAATTCAGTATATGCGCGGTCGGAATATGGAGCCACAACATTATTATACCCCTAAATCCCGTAGTTGTCAACTGCGGTACGGCGGACAGGGTGAAATATCAGAAAAGAAAATTTCGGAATATTTGATAAATTGCTTGATTTATTCTGAAAAATGTTATATAATAAAGTGATATGTGCAGGTAATGCCGTACAATGTGAAGTTAAAAACAATTAATTGCAGGATCATATTCTTACGGAGGTACTTATTATGAAATTATTCAGACGCGCCGCATCAGCTGCCGCTGCCGCAATAATGATGCTTACATCACTTTCTTTCGGTGCGTCCGCACAAAGCTCGACAGAAAAGCTTTCAGAAAGAATGCTCGAAGGTTCGCTCACATTTGAGGATTATATCGATGTTTCTGATATTGTGAAAGAAAATGGCTGGGATATCAATAAACTTGCCGACATGATGGCTTCTGCCTATCTTTATGAGCCTGAACTTTTCTTTCTGAACAATGAACTCAATGCTTATTATAACGGCAGCAGATATTATATACAGCCGAAATATACGATGTCAAAAAGCGAATATCAGGCTGCAAAGAAGAAATTCGATGAAGCTGCCGAAAAAGCTGTTTCCGGTATAACCGACGATATGACAGATGTCGAAAAGGCACTGTATGTGCATGACTATATTATACTGAACTGCGCTTATGACAACAACAAGAAGAATTATGATGCCTATGACTGCCTTGTTGACCGCACCTCCGTATGTCAGGGATATTCTCTCGCTTACTGCTATATACTCAGAAATTATCTGGATATAGACTGCTCGATAGTATATTCCGACAGCATGATGCACGCCTGGAATTATGTAAAGATCGGAAAAAACTGGTATCATGTCGATCTCACAAAGGACGATGCAAATTCGGTCTATAAGAATAATTCATACGATAATTACGGCTTTGTCATGCACGAGAATTTCCTTCTCAGCGATACGGGGATCAGAAATACCATTGAACCTCATTATGACTGGAAGATAATCAATGATCTTCCTGCCGCAACGGAGACTTCTTATGATAAAGCGTTCTGGAAAGGCTGCAACTCTCCGCTCGTTTTTGACGGAAGCACCGGTTATTATATTACATCTGAAAAAGCTGACAGCAAGATCAATGTTATTATAAACAGCTATAATTTCAAAACAGGAAGATCAAAGAAGATACTGAAGGTAGGCGCAAAGTGGTTCGTGCGCAGAAATTCAAGCGGCACCGAGACATACCCTTACGGACAGTACTTCTATTCCGCAGCATGGATGTCGCTCGCAAAACGCGGTAACAAGATATACTTCAATACAAACAAGTATGTGTATTCATACGACATTTCAACAAAAAAGGTAAAGAAGATCTATACGCTTGACAAGGGTGACGATCAGATCTTCGGAATGATGTTCGTAACCTCAGACCGCCTTCGCCTTGCATACAGGACAGATATGACGTATCCCGAGAAATATATTACTCTGAAATTCAACTGACAGGACGGGACCTGCTCATAACTGAACGATACGCAGATCGTATCGGAATGAAAGGAGTTGCACCCTGACGGGCGCAGATTGAGAAAATGGAAATGTTATCCGAGTTATCCGAAAAAAATTCATTGTTCGGAGATATACCGTGCGCGGCGGCAATATATGTGTATGACAAGGGTTATGCGCGTCTGACATGGGCAAATGAAAAATTCTTCTCTCTTTTCGGGTGCACAAAAAAGGATTATTTGAACATAGAGCCGAATGAGTTCGGTTTCAGAATGCTCGGTCTTGAATATTCTGCATCGGTCGTTGCGCAGATAGAGGCACTCAGCCGTAACTGCCGCAGTTTCGCGCTCGATGTTTCGACAAACAAGCTCGACGGCTCTCATATTTCGCTTTATGCGGAAGTATCTATAGATACGGTGCAGGCAGGAAACCGCTACAGCGTGCTGCTCCACGATGTCTCTTCCATGAACGGTGAGGCAAAGCACAATTCTGATATGATAGATATGATGTTCTCCATCATGGCTATCTCTGCCGATTACATATTCAGATATGATCTGGCAAGCGATAATATAGAGCTTTTCAGAAATGTAGGCGGTACATTCGTCAGTGCAATGTCGGTGTATGACTTTGAGAATGAATTTGCCGCAAAAAATATGATATACGAAGACGACGAAGAGACTTTCGGCGTTATCTGCAACAATCTCAAGACCGGTATCGACAGCGGAGTTTTCGAGCTTCGCATGAAATTCAGCAATGATTCTGATTTCAGGTGGTACAGGTTCACTATCAAGACCCGCCGCAGTCAGATCGACGGAGAATATACCGGTGCAGTCGGAAAGATAGAGGATATCAGTACCATAAAGATAGCAAATCAGCGCCTTATAGACAAGGCTGAACGTGATCCGCTCACAAAGCTGTACAATAAGACCGCAACAAAGACGCTTATACAGAGCTTTCTGCGTACCGACAGCCGCGATACTTACGATGCGTTCATCATAGTCGATGTCGATAATTTCAAGCAGGTGAACGATACTCTCGGTCATCTGTTCGGCGACAGTGTTCTTGTTGATATTGCTCAGGAAATGCAGGATCTTTTCCGTGCAAATGACGTTATCGGACGTATCGGCGGAGATGAGTTCATCGTATTCCTGCGCGGAATGAACCATAAATCACACATTGCCTCAAAAGCGAACGATATCTGCAAAATATTCAACCTTATCTATAACGACGATGAGGGAATGAAGATCTCCGGAAGCCTTGGTATCGCGCTGTTCCCTACAGACGGTGATACATTCGATGAGCTGTACAAAAAAGCCGATATCGCTCTTTATACCTCAAAGCGCACCGGAAAGAGCTGCTTCAACTTCTATACCGAAGGAGAACAGGCTCCGGCAGAAGAAAAGCCGGTATCGCGTGTAGAGCGCTATCAGAAGGGAATGGATTTTCTTACCGGAAGTTCGGGATTCGGCAGCGATATCCTTTCGGGTGCATTCGATATGGCAGAAGCCGGATTTGATATGAACGAGGCAGTGAACAAGGTTCTTGAAAAGACCGGAAAGCATTTTCATTTCAGCCGCATCACAGTTTCGGAGATCTATCACGAGATCGGGGTTTTCAAGGATACATATATCTGGCGCTCAAAGAGTTCGGATGCTGCACGTTCGGATATCATAAGGTTTTCAAGCAAGGAGCTTAATGAGTTCTGTTCATGCTTTGACAAGAACTATATCCTCACAGTCTCGACAGACGGAGATTCGCTGCTGAAAGAAAATGCTTATGTTACTTATCTTAAATCAAACAAGATAGGTTCTTCGACAGTATGCGGATTTTTCAGGGGCGGAAGACTTGCGGGAATGGTGAGCTTTCAGGATTCGGCAGGATCATACCGCTGTTCGATAGATGAGGTAAGAGTGCTGAAAGAGCTTACAAGAGTGGTATTCTCGTATCTGATAAAGCTGCGTGATTCAAGCGATGCGAGGGAGCCTGCCGAATATTCGGCAAACTATGATGCCCTGACCGGACTGATGAACTACAACAGCTTCAAGAAAAGCGTTATCAAATTTATGGAAACGGCATTCGAGAATGACAAGTTCATATTCCTCATGGCGGATTTCTCGAATTTCAGTTACATAAACAGCCGCTATGGCTACAATGAGGGAAACGAGCTGCTGAAAAGCTTTGCTTCAGCATTTTCATATTTTTCCGACAAGATAAGATATATCTGCCGTGCCGAGGCTGACAGGTTCTGTGCTATGGCGGAGTATGAGCCGAATATAGTTTCTACATTCGAGAACTTTACGCGGCGGTTCACACTGAACCGGAATCTTGCCGGCGGAAGCACAAGTTTCGGCATAAAGATGAGTGCCTATATTCCGGATATGACATCTGCATTTGATTTTGACTGGGCATTTGACAGTGTAAATCTTGCGCTCAAATTCTCAAAGACTCACAATATCGCAATATGCAGCGTGTTCAAGCCGGAAATGAGGGAAGAACTGAACCGCACGATAGAGATCGCGGCTGATGCAAAGAAAGCGCTGAAAAACAGCGAATTCAAGGTATATTTCCAGCCGAAGGTATCTGTGTCACAGAATAAGATAGTAGGCGCAGAAGCACTTGTGCGCTGGGTGAAGCCGGACGGAACGATAGTTACACCGGACAGCTTTGTTCCGTTCCTTGAAAAGAACGGTTATATAGTGCAGATAGATTTCTTCGTATATGAAGAAGTGTGCAAGTATATCCGTGCTAAGCTTGACGCGGGAGAAGAAGTACTGCCGATATCGGTGAATGTATCGAGGATACATATGCTGACAAATGATTTCAGCGATCAGATGCTTGAAATGGTGAAGAGATACCGCATAGATCCTTCGATGATCGAGCTGGAGCTTACAGAAAGCATATTCATTGCAAATGAGGACGCTGCGATAGAAGCGCTTATGGAGCTTCGTGATAAGGGCTTCAAGGTATCTATAGATGATTTTGGTTCGGGGTATTCGTCACTTTCGCTCCTGAAACGAATGCCGGTGGATATTCTGAAGATAGACAAGGGATTTTTCGACAGCGAAACAATAAACGGAAATGATGATATCGTACTTTCAAGTGTTATAGACATGGCGGACAAGATGCACATTGACATCATCTGCGAGGGGATCGAGACTGAGCAGCAGGTGGATTTCCTCAGAAAGAGCAAGTGCGATACAGCTCAGGGATTCTATTATGCAAAGCCCATACCCGTCGATGAATTTGAAAAGATCGTTTCTGACGGACTTCACGAATGAGCGGTCGCTGCGCTTGAGAGTCTTGAGAAGTCGCTTCGCTTGAGATGATACAGATTGGGGCGCCGCCCCAACCCCCGCTTCTTTTCGGACGCGAAAAGAAGCAAAAGCGACATGCTTCGCGCTATAGATAACAAGTATCTGCATTTATAACAAATTAAGGCACAGAGCAGTTGAAAAGCTCTGTGCTTTCTTTATGTGAAGAATCTTTTCAAGTTCCGCGGAGCGGGATTTGCTT
>ODAI011792663.1_pt1 | contig 10103 bp, 11 predicted proteins | sample 1539321 | NCBI WGS metagenome assembly ODAI01 (sample SAMN02144231, study PRJEB22623) | gut metagenome | biome: sheep rumen | host: Ovis aries | place: New Zealand | reverse complement strand
ATAAACACCTCCGGTGCTTTTTCAAAATTGTTTATATCAGCACAGCTATCTATGCCTTAGTTCACGAATAAAATTCGCTAATTTCTGTATTGCCAATATCATATTGTTATATAGGAATATACGTTTGTACCGTCTTTCTATGCCTTTGATACCGTGATTTCTGTATTGCTCCATCGCATCAAGACGCAAGTGACCATATGTAGATGGCTTACACAAATTAGAGTGACTAAGCTGTACACGTTTACGTGAAACAGGGTGCAGTCTAAGCTGTTCACCATAAATTTCCAACAATTCTCTTCCCTTAATAGAATTCACCAACAAGCAGTTCAAATAATCCGAATCGTACAATACACCACCTTGTTGAAACAACTCAGGATAGTCCTGCCTTGCTTCAAAATAATCACCGATAGTAATATCACCCGGCTTGTCATCATTCGCATATTCACAACGATAACACTGATCTCTATATGAATCGCTATGCAGGAACAGATCATAATAACTTGAATGTGATGCCGGTATATTCATATCACCAGAGCTATCAGTTTTTCCTGAAAACTGATAACTGATAACCCCATTATTTTTAGATCTGAACTTCAAGTCGGAAAGAGCCTCATGTTGAAAACTCGTTTTTTTAAGATAATCTCTAAATAATTTAATACCAGGAACACCATGACAAATCAAGTCAATTGTAAACAGTGCTTCAGTGCTAATATGCCGAGCCTCAAGATATCGATAGAGTGCTTTTACCTGACATGAAGTTCCACAAAACAATACAGCGTTATCCTTTTTCAGGTAATCCTCTATCGAACTATAAACTGCACTGCAATCACTCTCTACATATTTAGAGCCAAGTAACAAATCAAGCTCTTCTTTCTGCGTTATAACCATATGCTTCACGTCAACCATGCCATCTTTAAATGACAATCTCGCTCCGGCAACCACACCGCCATTTTCGAGAAAAGCATTTGCAAGGCAAGCGAACACACCACCTGATGCGGCTTTTAATCGCATTTCTTTATTGATACAATAAGCTATGTAAGCATTATGCAGAACAGTTATGTGTGGCTTGAAATTATCTCTACATACTTTGGTACATAAACCACATTGAATGCATTGATTCTCATCGATGATTGGCAGTCTAAATCCAAAATCTGAATAAGTGATAGATATTGCTTCTTTGGGACAGATTGCCGCACATACCATGCAACCAGTGCATTCCTTTTCACTTTTTAATCTTTGCTTTGGCTTTACGTTATTTTGTATCGGTAATGCACCCAACAGATATCTGCGAATCTCATCAGTTTTTGTTTCTCTGACTGTATCGAAATCGGGGATAAATGTCAATAACTTTCCTGGAATACTATCATCATGTAGAAACCGATCACTGCACTGATAACTCAAAAGCAAATTACTGATTCTTGTGCTTTGCTTATTGCTATGTCCATAAGCCCGATCAAATGTCACGAAACGCTTATTAAAAATAATGGAAAAATGGGAAGTATGGAAAGAATCCGTACATACAAATGAAGCATTTTCAATTAAAGAGACATAGTCATAAGGTGATCCGCTTACAAAAATGCGATCCGTTAACTTATTATACTCATCATAAATATTAGCAAAACAAACAACCTTCAACTTCAGAATAGCAGCAATCCGATTAATCGACTGAAGGGCATTTATACTTGGTGTTCCGAGAAAATGCACAAAAATATAGTCATCAAACCTAATGGAGCTTGCTTTCGCAAAATCATGCCAGTCGGATCTATCAAGTAGCATGACTGGATCAGAAAGAATGGGTACTATTTTACCAGTCAGATCATATATGATGTGCTGTCCAGACTCTTCTCTGACTGATATCTTGTTAAACTTTTCGATGGATTTTTTGAAGTGTCTGGCGTTAAACCTTTTAATTGTGTCCACACCAAAGCTGGGACATAGTGCAACTTTCTTTTCATCAGGAGAAAATTCTAAAAAGAAAAATGGTTGAACCAGATATCCGCCGCCCCAGATCTGATCACTACCAGCGATGAAATAGTCATATACATTTGCAAAACGCTTATCTTTTAGCAGACTGTATTCTAATCCCCTCGGTTGTAAGACAGTCTCGCAAAACCAATTTAGCTGAAACTTGGATTCGCGCGTAAGACTTTTGCCAGATGCACTTATACTCCTTTTTATTTGCTTACGATTCTTGGAAAACCCCCGATACAAAAGAGTGTAGAGAGCAATTTTAGAGAGGTATTTGATACGGCTCTTGAGTTTTTCATAACCATAACTATATTCATACAGAACATCGCATTCATATCCATTTTTCTCTAAGAACGTTTTCGTGGCATAGCACTGTAACGCAGAGCCATAGTTATCACGAAAAAATGTAACCAAACCAATTTTTAGTCTCACTCGACCGCCTCCTTTCCTATTTCTTCAGAGAAGAATTAACCTTTTCTGCCGAGAAGTTTTCTGATTCTATTTGCTTTATCTGTACCGAAAACTCGATAAAACCACTTTGCAATCTTTCCACGCATACGATCATTTCTGCTGATCCAGCTTGCAGCATAGTGGTGGATAGAAACAGTATTATCTGTAATGTGCAATTTACCTGTATCCATGTCCATCGGATTAAAATACTCAGTTGGATAAATGGTCGTCCCTTCTATGATTTGAAGTGTGTTATCGCGTTTCATTCCATGTGAACACAGAATTTCAGTTTCTCGATCACAGACAGTTAGTATATTCAATGAGCCGTCCTTACTAACAAAGCTTGACCGTGCATAAGAATCAAGCATCAGCTTGCAAATCAGGTCACCAGACACAGCCCCTCTTATAAGTCCGCTGTTGACTCTGTTGTTGTTTTCAAACCCGACAAATGTTCCGTTAAGCTCATCAAGTGATTTTAACAGCTCCACATCGGTATCCAAATATACTCCACCGTAGTGATACAGCACATAAAACCTGCAATAATCAGATACAAACGCCCACTTTTTAGCTTCGTATGCTTCCCTGACATAGTCACAACAAGTAACATCAAATTTGTCTTCATTCCATTCCTTGATATCATAATCAGGACAGAACTTTTTCCAGCTTTCTATACATTTAAGTATCAGTTTAGGCTTGGGATTTTTTCCAAACCAACAATAGTGAATTATTTTTTGCATAATCGCACCTTATTCTTTAATCAATCAGATTCAGTTCTTCTTCCAGAATTCGTATGGAATCAAATGATTCCATTCAGGTCTCAAAATTTGAACAACTATAAAATATGTCAACATAATCGCACATGATAAAAATGCATAAATTCTCTTGTTTTTGTTTTTCATATTTATGAAGACACTAGGTAATTCCACCACTTGTAAAATGAGTAAATATCCATTTGCTCTGGCTATTAAATTCATGCCAAACGATAAACTTGTGGTTAATACGCATATAATAAAAATCATCATTCTTTTTCTATCTTCATCACTTCGATTGTCTTCATATGCTATATATGAAAAATAACAAAATATAAGATCTCTTATCAGTTCATATGTAAGTGCTAAATAACCAGTTCCAACTCTTTCGCTACTAAAATATGCAGTTCCACGAGGTATAACCAATAATAGTAATCGATTCATTACTCCAGATAATGAAAGAAGTACTAAAACCGCTGATAACAAAAATACTGTCTTAAATTTGTTAGGGGTAAACTTGTATAAAAAAAGAAAAAACAATATAACAGCAGTATAATGAAACTGCATGGCTATTAGTATAAATACGCAGGAAATTATCTTCTTGTCTTTTTGTAAAAATATGTAAGCGGGAATACATATTGACATAGCAATTCCTTGCCTAATTGTATTTGTATAGCATGAAAATACAAAGATAAAGGTTAGACAGGTAGAAATAAGACAGTTTTTAGATTCTTTCAGAATAAATATAGCTATGCTTATGTAACAAATACTCGCACATATGATTAATAAAGCTTGCCCATCATTGCCAAATATACGGCTGATGAATAAATTAAAGTATTGGTATCCCTTCTCCATATAAAGAGAATCCATTACACCATAATTAGCAATTCTTCTGAATACATTTATATAAGTATGTGTATCATTACCTATATTAATTGAACGAAAAGCTGTCAAAACCCACAGTGCAAATATGATAGCAATCGAAATAAAACGATTGCTTTGAGTTTCACCATTCTCAGTATTCGGATCAGAAGAACCATCATTCATAACAATTTGATTGCAGCCTAAAAACACTATGAAAAATAATAAGGGAATTATAACTATGAATGGATTCATGTTCTCACTCTCCAACTGAATTGCAATTTCTTATTATCCTACCATATAAATCTAAATTATGTCTTGCAATTATTTTCCAAGAAAAAAGGGTATTAATGAGCTGAATAGAACTATTTGAATATGTCGGATACTTCTTGCTTAGAGCTATTGCTTTTTGTATTCCACCCGCTATTGCGTGGGATTCAGTCTTACACCCCCAACCAGCTTTTCCGTTTTGAATGATTTCGCTTAATGTAGTACCTTCCGTTACGAGGCAGGGCAATCCATAACTCATCGCCTCTAATATTCCCATCGGCATTCCTTCAAACCGTGACGTTTGGATGAACACATCAGCATTAAGCAGGATTTTTTCCTTTTCTTCCCCACTAACTTCATGATTAAGGAATACAATATCCTGAACTCCTGCATTATTAATCAAATCCGTTACGTGCTGAAAACGCCCCTCGGCATCAGGGCCATACAAATGAAATGAGCAGTTATTTTTCCGCAGATAATCTGCTATAGACTGAATCGCCTCTATCATCAGATCCAATCCTTTATGGTAAGCATCTAACCGTCCAATATAGACAAATTCGGTTCGATCCGAGTGAAAGTCTGTCTTTTGTTTATTCGGAATATTGATTCCATTCGTTCCAATAAATTTCTGTTTTCCGAAATGTGTAGATTTCTTTTCAGCTTCAGAGAGACATTGAATGGCCACAGCACCGTTGAAAAACGAATTAAACATGAGGAAATTTGCCACTTTCTTTTTGAGCCATTTCTTTTTTTGAGCTGCGTCGGTTAATTCACTATGTGGAATAATTACATAGGGGATATGATGCTCTCTTAATTCTTTAGAAAGCATGATGTACTCTTTAATATAAGCTTCATGAAAGACAACAATATCTGGTTTATTAAACGGTGCTTTTAAATCCGAAATGCGCTTGATGTCCTTATAATGATACTGGGGGGATACATCATTAATCTTATCATCTAAAACATTATATAAGCCAACAGTCTCAAACATCTGCTGCGACCGGATGTGCTCCGGAACAACGACGCATACTCCGTTGTAAGGGTTGTTTTTTATTGCCGCAATATGTAGTATAATCATGTAACGCCCTTTTTCACAAATTCTTTTTAATGTCAGATGAACAGATTCCGGGGGTTCGCTTCAATCTGACAACTCGTTTATTATGATTATTACACCACTTTTCCACTTCATCGAATCTGCCTCCTCTGTGATCTTCCCCCAAGGCAAGTATGTCAAAGTCGATTTGTTCGAGTGCTTCTTTGCCAACAGTTTGATACACAAGAACTTTATCAACAATTCTAAGTGCTTCCAGCATCTCAACGCGTTGTTCAGTAGTATATAGCACCTGTGCATCAGGTTTGAATTTCTTGATATAATCGCCGTCTTGTACTGCTACAATTAAATAATCGGCATACTCCTTGCACTGCTTAAAAAGTCTTAAATGACCGAGATGAAAGTAGTCATATACGCCAAAAGTAAGAATTTTCATGTGAGCCTCCTGAATTTAAATCAATTTTTTCTCATCTGAGAAATCAGTGTATGGAGTTGAATTTACGGACCAGTCTGATGTATGCTTATTAATTGGTCTCTTGCTTGCAGGTGGCGGTGTCATATAATCTGGACCAAATTGAATTCGCAAGTATTCATCTATATTTGCAGGCACTTTCAGTTTCAACCTTTCAAAATCTGCATATACAGCAGGAAACATCACCTCTGTTGGAAAAACCGAGCGTGTAAATGAGCGTGTATCAATAAAACCATGTGTAAATCTTGTATTTTGCTTTTGATACTTGTATGCGTTTTTCAAGCCATTCTTAAGAATAAATCGCGTAGGAATCATCTTACTTATAAATAACATGATCTTATCCTTGGTGTTCTTAGCAACGTACCCTCTTGTCTCCAAGCCTTTTAAGACTACCGCCTCAGACCAAATATATTGAAGCACTTGTTTGGATTTCGTATCAGCGCAGTTATGGAGTATGAATATATCCACAAATACTCCTTGGTGCATTTTCCAGCCAGCATAGGCTTTTTCTTTTATTTCGCTCCCGTTAAGCCTTATTTTAGCCATCGTAATCATTGTCTGATTATGATATCGAGTTTTACCCCATTCTTGAAGATAGTAATGAATATGATCTCCTTTTTTTGAAAATGCTCTTCTAAATCGACTGTAATCCGTTTCTGTCATATAGATATCAATATCATCATCCCACGGAATAAAGCCCCTGTGGCGGCGTGCTCCAAGAGCAGAACCAGCCATTAAACAGTAGTCAATATTGTTTTTTGAACAAAAATCATCAATATATACCATGATATCCAAAAGCTGTTCCTGGAAATCCTTGATCCCATACTCATCCTCAATTTCATCTCTCATGTATCGAAGGTCACTCATTATTCTTCTCCTTCATCAGTCTAAATATTTTCAGCACTTTTGTACTTATGATTCGTTCTCTGCATTTCTTAAATCCTGCTTTTTTAGCCCCTTTAATTGACGCAACATTATCTTCTCTTATAAACACATAATATGTAGCATCAGTATTTCTTCGGGTTATGTAATTCAGCATATATGGATATAATCCTTGACCTCTGTATGATTCAGGCGTATTACAGGGACCTATGCTATATTCTCCCTTTTTAAGAAATGCGTATTTAAAATTTTTGGGTATAATGTATGCTGAATGCATAATCGCCCCCTTGTTTTTATCCAATATGCACAAGTGAACTGTTTTACCAAGGGTAATAAGCGATATGTAAAATCTAAAAATTGAAGTTGATACGTCTTTCGTTCTCTCCCAATCAGCGTATAGATGAAATGGATGCGGTTTGAACTCGTTTATAATGCAATTATCGTTTAAAGTTCCATTATACATAGAGCCACGATGGTATTTATACAGCAAATAGTACATTCGCTTTTCCTCTTTTCATTCACTCTCTCGCAAATTTTTGAAACACCCAACCACGCAGTTTATTCGGCATTAGTTTTTCCACAATTAATCTTTTGCCACAATTCATTAAGTATGTTGGAAAGTCAATCATCTTTTTTTTGAGCATAAGTTTTTGAATTCCGATCTCACTTCTAAAGTATTTTTCTCCACCACGCCGCTGATACATATCTGCACCAACTCGTGTATATACTAATGTATCCGACAAATTCGCAAATCTATAATTTTTAAGGGCGAGTCTTATCCAAAGGTAATAGTCTTCGTTCCAAAACCAGTCTTTGTAGTTGCCTGCTTTAATTATGTCACTCTTTTTAAACATAACAGTCATGTGATTAAAAGGGCAACGTTTCTTCATGAATTCCTTTAATTCTCGATTAGTTTGTGGGACCACTCTCTTTCCGATGATTTCATCTGGAGATGTTATAAATTCCTCAATCTGTCCTCCGAGAATTGTAATAGATTGATGTTTCATAAAAAATCTAAGCTGTTTCTCGCACCGATCTGGCTTTGAAATATCATCAGTATCCATTCGTGCTACAAGTTCATTCCTGCAGGCCTTAAGTCCAACATTTAAAGCTAATCCCAGGCCAAGGTTTTTCTTATTAACTATGATATGAAACAGTTCAGGATACTTCTCCGTGTACTCCTTCACAACTGCATACAACTCTTCTGTAAGAGGGCCATCCTCAACAAGAACAATCTCGTCCGGTTTCACCGTTTGATTAATCATGGAATCTAAAGCAAGACGAAGGTATTCCGGATGTTCTTTTTTATATAATGACATTAATACGCTGTATTTTTCCATATACTATTATCCCATCACATACTCTTTAGCTTCTTGCTGCTTACGATCATATTCTTTCTTATCCACTCTTCCGATATCGAGCAGATAATCACCATAATCCGCAGCAGTAGCCATATTATCCTGTGTAATGCCTTCCTTCTGGAATACCTTCAACACGGTTTTTATAATAATCTTCGCATCACCCATAAAAGTAATGCCATTTTCTATGTAGTCGATATCATACTGTAACTTGTTATCCCAAGACAGTCCATTTCTTCCATTACACTGCGCTAATCCCGTGAGCCCCTGTCTCACAGTATGTCTCTTCCTCTGTTCCGGAGTCATAAATACCATATCTCTAACGAGCTGCGGACGAGGTCCCACAACAGCCATATCGCCCTTAATGATATTGAGAAGCTCACCCAGCTCATCGAGGCTGGAGGCTCGAAGTCGCTTTCCATAGCTTTTTAATCTCTGGTCATCCGGAAGAAGATTACCTTCCGCATCCCGTTCATTTGTCATTGAACGGAATTTTATAAGCCGAAAGATGCGTTCACGCCCAGTCCTTGGATCAATTCTTCCGGGACGATCCTGCGTAAAGAAAGGATTACCTTTCATATTGATAGCACCGGCTATGATTAAATAAAGCAATACCGGGCTCATTGCTATTGTCGCACCACAGGAAAGAAAGCAATCAAGAGGACGTTTGATAAATCGTTCATAGATACCTGTAGGCTTTCTGAAAAACTTAGCCCTTTTATACTTGATCTCATCTATGCGTTCTGCAATGAAAGCGATTACGGATGCAAGGGCAGCTAATCCAATTATAATTTTTATGATCCTAAGTAATACCTTCATTCAAACGACTCCTCATATAATTCACTCAAAACAGCTCCTGATGATCTCAATAATAATGTCCTGCTGTTCTTCCGTCATGTTGATGTCACTCGGCAGACAAAGACCTCTGCCGAAAATATCTGCGCCAATATCAACACACCCATTCTCAGCAATATATGCGTTGCTTCTTGCTCTGCCATTTCCAGCGCATGTGATAAACGGGTTACACCTGTAGATCGGCTGCATATGCATCGGCTTCCAGATTGGTCTGCCCTCCGCATTGTACTTTGCCAATGTTTCGAGAATCTCGGTAGGACATGTCTTGCCCGGCTCATGTGTGTACAGCGCATCGGAATCGCTTCGTACTTGCCGGCACATCGCCTCTGCGTCGATCAATGCACACGACAGCCAGAAATTTGGCTCGGATACAGTACTGTCATACGGATTCATGGAAACAGGCAGACCAGCAAGTCCGGACCGATAGCGTTCATAAATCGCCTTTTTGCGTGCAATATGTTCCTCCAGATAGGGAAGCTGTCCTCTCACGATGCCAGCAATGATATTGCTCATGCGGTAATTATAACCGATCTCCTCGTGCTGATACCACGGCGCCGCTTCTCGGCTCTGTGTGGACCATTTGCGTACTTTATCAGCATCATCTTTAGAATTTGTAAGGAACATACCACCAGAGGAACCGGTGATGATCTTATTTCCGTTAAAACTGATGCAGCCATAATCTCCGAGCATACCCGTCTGCTTGCCCCTATATACTGCGCCGAGAGACTCCGCCGCATCCTCTACGATCAAAGCACCGTGTTTATCAGCTATCGCTCTGATCTCATCCACCTTACCAGGAGTGCCATAAAGGTGAGCGATCACAATGAGCTTCACATCGGGATAGATCTCAAAGGCCTTCTCTAAAGCCTTCGGATCCATGTTCCATGTGTCTGGCTCGGTATCTATATATACTGCCTCGCCATCCTCGTAGGCGACTGGGTTCACAGTTGCATCAAAAGTAAGATCGGAGCAAGTGCTGCAGCAACATCGCTTCCGGATCTGTATTCCGTTTCTGTATCATCGATCACCAAAACCACTGGTGTGGTGATACTTTCAAGTTTTATCAGCATTATGTGTCACTTCCTACTATTTAGTCTGCGCCGAATTATGAGATAGACAGCATACCCAAGTAAGCAGCCTGCGGTATTATTGAATACATCATCGAATTCCATCAGTCCTCTGCCGGT
>ODAI010470503.1_pt1 | contig 10103 bp, 11 predicted proteins | sample 1539321 | NCBI WGS metagenome assembly ODAI01 (sample SAMN02144231, study PRJEB22623) | gut metagenome | biome: sheep rumen | host: Ovis aries | place: New Zealand | reverse complement strand
TCTCACAGCCGATTACAATTTCGTATTTATCGATAGCCATACAATCCTCAAAAATAACCACAGATTACACAGATGAACACAGATTTGTTCTGTATAGAGAGTGGGGAATATTTTTCCTTTATATTCTAGCAAATTTCAAAGGGAAGTTGTAGTGGGTTTAGGGAGAAAAATTCGACATGACGCAGTTTCTTATAGGGAAATTACCAATCGGGATCTATATCACCATCTATTAGGATTTTCCATGCCCTATCAAATGGAATTTCTTTTACATCAATAACTATGGCGTTTTTACTAAGGCATAAACAGGCTATCTTTTTAAAATAATCTTTCCCCTTATGAAGAGTACCGACAACAGCATCTATCGCGAAATGATTGCGAAGCAAATGAAGCTGATAAGTTTCTTGATAGGCTATAGTATTCCATTGCAATTCCCATTTGCTTTCATTATCAACAGTGAGATAAATATAATTTTGTCTATGTTCATCAGTAGCATAGCAAACCTCCTTAAAATTATCACAGTTAAAGCCTATAGTGTTTGCTAATTCTCTGTTAAAAGCATCGAAATCATATCTATCATCTTTTTTATCAAAGTTTGGAACCAAAGTATTTTTTCTGTTTAATGATTCTGAAATATTCTCAGTTTCATGAATTGCTTCAAATACTTCCATATCTGTATAAAAATCTGGGTGAAACCAGTTCTTATTTTCATGTTGCTTCCATTTCGCATAGGATATGACTTTGTTCTGACCTGGAATTTGAGAAACAGCGTTTTTCTTCATTACAGAAACAAAGATTATTTTCTCTGTCTCATAACATGCATGAATAACATAATCTTCCGAAAGATTCAATTCTGAAAATATTTCTTCTCTTGTCATTTTTATCCCCCTTCTTCTTAATAAAAAATGTAATGTACCATAAATGATTGCTATTATAAAGGTTCTGTCTGCGATGCTGCAACATCTTTATGAGAGGGTAAAAATCTTCCGCTGGAACTGTAATGCCTGCGCCAGTACGGTTCGTCGAGTGCGCTCACGACAACGCCTGTCCTTGGGCCTTTGCTTGCGGAGTTGATAAAGATTTCCCTGCCATGCAAAGAGCCTGAGCCTTCGTATTTACCAAGATAGATTCCAACATGGTCGATTTTGCCGAACCTGCGAAAAAAGACCAAATCACCCGGCTCGCGCTCGCTTGCGGAAATGCGCTCAATGGCGGCATACTGCTCGTGTGCCGTGCGCGGAAGCTGCACCTGAATGCCGTTTTTTGCCGCATATCGTACAAAGGCAGAGCAATCTAATCCACGCTCAGGTGATTCACCGCCAAGCACATAAGGAATACCGCGAAGCGTCATGCTGTAATCAATGAGCTTTTGCCGAAGCGCGGATGCCTTTGTCATGTCGATATTCGCATAGTCAAAAGAATAGGGAACAGCCCCGCCACCCCGCCTCAAGCGACTGAAATTAAAATCAAGGTTGACTCCGTAGCGGACGGCAAAACGCCTGATTTCAGCCCAAGTCTTGTTCAAAAAGCGGGATGCGTTCTCCATAGCGACTTTTGCCGCGTTCGTGAGGTTCTTTGCAGACCCGCTCTTTACGATTTTTGCGTTTATCTGCGAGTCAATGTCCTCAAACTGGGCGCGGCTTCCGGGAATTATTTTTTCTACCACATCAAAAGCAACTGTTTTTACCGCACTAAGCGCCCCGCCAACATCAAAATTGAAAAAATGAACCGCTACATAAAAAACGATGCCAAGCAACAACAATCGCTTTATAAGTTTTCGCATATAAGTGCCCCTTTTAGACAAAAAGTTTCGCAACTTTGCTAATACTTTCTAAAGTCACATATTCGTCTACTGAATAGCGGCCGTCTTCCATCAGTGTCAATTTGAAAAAGCGGATTTTGATATTATCGTATGCCGTTTCTTTGTCATTTGCTTCAATTTTTCTGTTTTTCAAATATTTTTCTTCCAGGTCCTTGATGTTGGCATTTGGAGGCAAATCGATTTTTGAACCATTGCCGAGAGTCATAACATAATACTTGCCGGGGCTGATGGTTCGATAGTCTATAATCAGCTGCTCTCCGCCGCACATTTCGCCGATGTCGAAACTTTGGAATTTTAGTGAATCCATTGAATCATTTTTTTCATCGCTCATATGATAAATCCTATTTATATTCTCTTTAACCTCTTACAAAAGTATAGGAGATTCCAACAGAAGGACATATTCGCCAAGTGTTATGGAAAAGAGGCTCATACGGAGCAACTTCTTCATCTCCTTCATATATTTCCTTTAATCTGTAAATCGCATCACAATTCATAAACAGACCAATTCTTTTTGATAAATTAAAAAACAGAGTTCCGCTTGCACCATAAGAAGTGTAGCTATAATTTTCAATTTTGTCGAACCCTACCGTACCATATAGGCCTATAAAACAATAATCATTATGAATCGGGCTAAGCCCCAAAGAAACAGTGCCTCCAAAAAGCACTGAAGTTTTTTCTGAATATTTAACGAAATCCCAGCTGATATTGCCTTTAGCACTCACATAAGTCCAGCAGCCTACGAGGTGAGCTGACACACCTACGGGGAAAGAGAGCTTATTCAATGTTTTGTCAGAATCGGTGGTGAGGTTAAAAGGTGCGTTTGCACCTAAAGCAAAAGCGGTCACAGCTTTGTTTTTTCTTTTTTTAGCTTTTATCCTTTCTTGCTTTTGCCTTTCTGCTTCTTTTTCCTGCGCAATGTTCTCATTTTCGTCTTCAATTATATCATTAGCCTCTTGTAATTCGCCCAAAAAATCATCATTGCCTAATGAGTCCAAAAACGAATCCTGCAAATCTTCATTTTCTTGCGCACTTGCAAAAGTGAAACTCAAAAAAACACATGCAAATACCAACAGCAATTTTTTCATTTTATTTTCTCCTGATTAAAACTCTTCGTTTGACAAAGCGGCATCAATTTCTTCCCAAGTAATGCCGTATTCCGCCATTTTCGCTTGCAGCTGCTCTCCGCTAGAAACGAATTCAGAGATAGTATTATCATGTCGAACCATGATTTTTTCGCTTTCAAAGAACAATTTGACGATTTCCCTTGCGCTTTCTCCCGCATTATTTGTATAAGAGTAGTCCTTACCGTTGTATCGGCAATTCCATTTTTCAGAAGAATACTTTTTTGATATGGTATCCGAGTTTCCTTTTATATCATAAACACCGGATGCATTCTCTTCCCAGCAAACTCCAGCTCGTACATATGAAATATTAGCTTGCTCCAGTCCTTTTGAATATCCAATAAACAGATATTTGCCATCCTTATTTTGATTAAGGAAAGTGAAATCAATTCTTTTTTCGATGCTTTTACTTGTTGTAGAGTAATGAGAATCCAAAGCAGAGTAACAAACCCAGTTGTTCAGCGGAGATTTTTCCAGCCGGGATTTTGCAAGGAAAGGCTCACGACGATTTACGACTGTCTTTCCGTCGCTATAAATCTGAATTTCCAAAGCATACAGACTTTCATTATCAAGATACGATTGGCTTCTGTAGACCGTCTCTATGCCGTCTATTTTCTGTTGCGATGTTACGATATTTTTTTCCGAAAACTCACCGTACTGCCTGTGAAGAACATCCATTGACGGAGTTTCCTTGAATTCATCCTCAACGGCATATAAGCGGTTATCAGTAAAATATAATAATGTTTTTTCAATATACGGTTTACTACCACCGTGCGGAAAATATTCTTCATAATAATTATTTACACCCCAACCTTTGGTGTAGATTCCGATGAAATATACATCGCTACTGCTACGGAGTCTTGTCAACTTCCACCCTTTTTCCTTGCTTATGTTTTCTGGGCTTGTTCCCCATGTATAATTGCCGTATTTCTTATATCCAGTCTGCGGTCCCATCACAGCGTTTATCATGGATGAGGTGCAACTCGTCAACAGCGTTAAAAGAAACAGACCAAATGATACTAAAAAAGATTTTTTCATATTGTTACCTCCAATTAGAACTCTTCGTTTGCCATAGCAGCATCAATCTCTTTCCAAGAGATGCCGTATTCTGCCATTTTGTCGAGCAAGCCTGCGGTATAGAATTTGCGGACTAAATTCTCTCGGCGAAGTGCGACAGTTTCATTGTTCTTGAATCTTTCAGTAAGAAGCCGGGAGCCCTCTTTCTGATTCCATACGAAAGTGAATTGTTCCCTTCCAGCCGAATCCAAATCTTCTTTCCAATAATCGTTGTATTTTCTTGAAACAGTACCTTCTTTCGATTTTATATCGTATGTACCTGTACTATCCGATGTCCAGCCATCATTCCAATGCACACCCGCAATAACTCTTGAATTTGCAGCCACATCGCATTTTTTATAGCTGATAAACACAAACCTGTAATCTGTTGAAAATACCCTGAATATGTACTGAGTATATCCGTCAAAATCATTTCTCCATTTCGTAACCTTCCATGCGTTGTTTACACTGGAAGAACTCGTTTTATTTTCTGTCGATGTTGTCGAGGTAGTTTTTACATTTGTTGCACTTCCGCTTGTTTTTTGTAATGGAAGTGCTTTTGCAGCTCCTACTGCACTCTGAGGCTGTTTTTTCAGATATTCGTCTTTTGCTATCGTCGGACTGGAAATTGCACAAAGTTCGCCAGTCTCTACATCAACAATACGGGCTTTTACAATAATGCTGTTTTCCAAGTCCTTCAAATCGCCAAAACAAACGAAATCAACACCTGCAATCATACCAATGTCTTTAGCCGTCTTTTGGTTCACATAGCCAGTTGATTGAAATTTTTGCTCTTTCAGAATTATTTCCAAATTTGCCCGCTCAATAATCTTGATTTTACCAGTAAAAGACATTGCCTCTGTCAAAGCATCGGTAACATAATTGTCAACAAGAATATTTCCGTAATCAGTTGTAAGAGCAGAAAACGCAATGCTTGGCTTTTCCTTGCTTCCTTTTTCTTGAACCAGTGTATTTGCCATATCATCTGCCACTTGTTCCAGTTGTTGGGCTACGATTGACATTTTCCGTGTCTTTGAATTCTTACTTTTTGCCAATTTTTGCCCCGCAAAAGAAATGCGGCTGTATACGTTCCAGTCATACATTTGTGCGGCAACTTTTCCGCTGGAATTTGTTTGGATAATAATCGACAGACTTGAAACAGAACCGTCACTTTCTCGAACGGCATCAGTATATTGCTTGCCAGCTAGATAGATTCCCTGTCTGCTGAAATTTCCATAACGGCTTTCCAGTTCTTGTGGGGTAAAATCAGTAATAGTCAGAGTTTCTGATACAAAAAACAGTTTTCCGTTATAATAATGAAATTGAAGTGTAGAAACAACTTTGTCTTTGACAGTTACATTGTATACATCGACAGTTTCCGAATACAAATTAGTCGGAGTAGTTCTGAGATTCAGTTTATACCCCTTATCCTCCGCCTCTGCTACGATAGAACCCCATGCCAATTCCGCATAGCCCTGCTTGGAATTGATTTTTGCACCAAAAACCAAACCTAGAACAAAAAACTGTAGTAAGAAAATTGATAAAATCTTTTTCATATACACTCCTCATCTTTTTTTAGAAACATTCATTCACAAAAGAACTGCTAACTTCTTCCCTCAATGCAAGGTTCGTCCGCCTAATGACGGTATTTTTATCAAAGCCAGCAACTTTTTTCAATTTTTTTGCGTAGGAAATCTTTTCCGCCCCTTTTTCCATTATCCTTATGTAGATTTCGGGATAGGTCTCAAAAGTTTCCCTCGTTTCAGTTATCTCAGCCTTCACTTCCAACAATGCAAGGCAGTTCGTTTTGAGGGAGTTGCTGACGACAAATCCCATTTTCGTGCATTGTTCTGCCAGTTCTGCGATTACGCCTGATTTTTCTGACAAATCCGTGTCGCCTACGCCCTCAATTTTTATGAGGACTTTAGAACTAATTTCCTTCATTTTTAGCAAAGATTCGCTTGCAAGAGCATCTGTTTCTTCATACGGCTTTGCTTTTATCGGCAATATTGCGCGGGCAAAATCATACACTTCATAAAAATCGGGCAGAACACTTTGCGAATGTTTTATTCCGATGATGTTGTCGAGCAAAGAATCTTTTTCCAATGCTTCGTGATAGGCTTTCGGGAATTGATTTTTTGCGATTTCCAGTTTTGGGCGGACAAAATTAAAAGCCTGCTCTCTGTTTATGTAAGCCACACACGCATATTGACCTAAATCTGCGTAAAAGTAGGGATTTGTGTATTCAATTTTATACAAGTTGTTGGATGTAGAAATTTGAATATCCTGCTGTAACTTTTTGTTCTCTGTAAAACTATTCCCGGACTCTTTGTAAAAATAACTTGCATTCGCGGAAGAAGTCACCGAAGACTTTATATACTCGGAGATACTTACGCTTGCTTTTTCCCTGCTCTCCTGTGCTGTGCTTCCATACGCAAGTTGAGAAACATACGATGAAGAAGGGAAAATCTCTAAGCGACCTTGGTCTGTAATCCATTTTGGAGCGATGTTTTCCGTTGTGGAAAGTACTTTCTGATTCTGGCTGGTAGAACCACAACCGAAATAGAGAAAACTCGCTGCCAAAATGAACAGAATTGAAAATTTTTTCATAATTTATGCAGTACTAAAAAGTTAGCGGGTTACAGATTCCAAATTTGAAACTATTCCCGTTATTGCACTTTGTACAGCAGGATCGGAAACTGTATTCAAAATTTTCTTTGCATAACCAACTTGTGCTTCCTTCCAATTTTTCTCTGGAATTTTATAAAATGACCAGCAGCGGTATTCTTTTGTTTTAGAATCAGTTTCGGGATTATAGGTAACAGTTGCCTGCCAAAATTGGGTTATAAGTTCAAGACCGTTTACCGTAACATCAGCATCGACTTTTCTCAAAGCTGATATTGTTTTATTATCCAAAGTATTTTCTGCTTTTGACAAAACATCTGCTTTTACCGATTCTGCGATTCTGGCAGTTGCGTCCAAGCGAGAAGCTACTTTTGCAGAATCCTCGGTTTTACCTTTGGCATCAAAATGCAGAACCTTGTAAGATTTATCAATTCCAAACTCTTTTCTGAAAGTTGCGTAATCATCTTTTCCTAAATCCTCAAACCATTTAGGAGACCGCGGACCATTCACCGTTCTGTTAGTCCAATCAACAACATCTGTATCGTCCGGGTTTACTTTTACCCCATTTTTTGTTGAACCACAGCCTGTGACAAGAACCAGCGCACAAACCATCGATACCATTGCACCAAAAATTGTTTTTTTCATACATTCCTCCAAAATATATATTTGAATTTTACTAACAGCCATACAGCCGTCAGATTTTACACATTGCTACTGCGGCGTACTGCCTGTAGTGTTGAAAGCGAGCCAATATGTGCCGACACCATTGTCGGTTTTTATAAAATAAGTTTCGCCTATGCTCAGAACTCTCGACATTTTTTCAATTTGACCTGCTGACCAACCATATCCACCAGCGTCAAACTTTTTCCCTATCAGGTTGCAGTCGCTATCGTATACATATACATCAAAGTCGGTACATGAACCGTATTTAAAATAAATGTACTGCGTAGATGCTGTTGCCACAAATTTAAACCATTGTTCTCCAATTCCGCCATCAGTCTGTTTGATAATATTTCCATTTGCCCAAATATTTGTTCTTAATTCAGTTATACTTGTTTCTGGAGGTGCAAGAAAACTTGTAAATCCTATCCAATAAGTTCCAACACCATTGTCTGTCTTTATATAATAAGTTTCACCAGTTTTTAATAATCTTGATGTTTTTTCTATCATGCCAGATGACCAACCGTAACCACCTGCATCAAACTTATTTCCTATCACATTATAATTACTGTCATATACATATACATCGAAATCTGTACATGTGTTGTATTTAAAATAAACATATTGTGTGTCTGCCGTCGCAACAAATTTGAACCACTGTTCGCCTGTTCCACCGCTATCTGAACTTACAATATTGCCATTTGCCCATGTTTTCGAAGTCAGAGATGTTACAACAGTTTCAGGCTGTGCAGGCATACTTGTAAATCCAATCCAAAATGTTCCTGTCCAATTCTGATTTCTTCCTACTACTTTTACATAATAAGTCTCGCCGCTTTTTACAGACCATTCAGCGAATCCGACTTTACCAGTGCTACCGCTGATTTGAAAATCATTTCCAATTCTTTCAGATTTACTGTCATACAAGTATACACACAAATCTGTAAGCGTTCCCAATTTAACATAAATTCTCTGGGTGGTTGCCGTAGCTACAATTTTAAACCATTGCTCATCAAGCTTATCGCCTTTCAGCTTGACGATTTCACCTTTTTCCCATTTTCCAACTGTTAATTCTACAGGACTTTTCGTTGAACCTTCCTTACTTTCCTCGTATTCTGGACCATTAATTTCACAGCCAAAAAATGTTACTAATGCAAACACCAATGCTAAGATTTTCAACAAACCTGTTTTATTTGTCATATCCACTCCACATATCACACAAGATTTCGTGCTTTAGTCAGCACATTCACTGACCAAAGCACGAATCGCACACTTTCTTCTATTGTTTATTGAGAAGCTGATTTTTCATTAACTCACTGTTTTCACGGCTAAGTTTATTCATTGTTGCACGATCGTTTGCCCTGTAAGCCTTGTAAAACGCATCGTCTTCCGCAAAATAATCATCAAAATAATTGCGTAACTCCCCAACATCAGAATCAAGTTTTTGACCTTTTGGATAATATGTAAGCATATAGTTGCGTGTTCTTGTATCAAAATCAGCTGCTGCAATACCATAAGTTGCGCCACATTCCTTCATTATCTCGCAAATCTTTTGTATATGCTTATTCTCATTTGCTTTGTGTATGACTTCACCTCTCCCTAACAAAGTATCATCGTTTGCTTTGTATGCGCGCTTTACACCATTTGTTCCTGTTTCCTCATAAATGAAAGCGATTTCTTTTCCTTCTGCTTTTATTTTATTAGTAAGTTGCTTTTCAAACGCACCTGCACCACTTCCAAACCAGTCTTTGAAAAAATATACATCAGCGACTGTACCATCAGGCAGAACCATTTCTTTTTCTACACGCAGTACTTCAGGTTCTATATTAGCAGATGTACAGCTTGTAAAAATACAAACAGAAGCGAAAATTGCGGCAATGAATGCCGTCCCAAACATTTTTTTCATAATATCCTCCGCATTTTTGAGTCTGCCGACTTTATCTTTTTTCCTGGTTAGTTTCAGTTTTTCTCTGCTCCAAATTCCTTTTCTTTGTTTTTCAGAACCTTATTCTTACAAATTATGGTTCTAAAAAACAAAGAAAATTTTTAGGAATATCCCTCTTCAATATTTTAAGTTTATATGCATACGGTACTTATCTGGTATGCTTGTAAAACTAAATGTGAAATTGTTTTATACAAGAGCTTGTGCTTTAGTCAGAATTTCTTCTCTTTGAGCAGTAACTGAAGCTAACTCTTTCTGATACTTGTCATAAATAGAATCCCACAGTTTAGAATTCTTTTTATATGAGACAATATGGAAAATAAGCAAGATGATTCCTGGAATTACCCATAGTAATAATCCAATACCAATCAAGATGAGCCAGAATTTTGTTATAAACTGAGGTCTCTCCCATCCTAATTTTGTAGTGACTTTCAGTGCATAGAACTGTTCCTCAAGTGATTTCAGCTCATCATAATGCGGTTGTTCTCTATCTCGCTCAAAAAACAATGAGTAAGAATGTTCGCCTTTTATTGTTGTGAAGTATTCATAATTTTCATCTTGACCGGTTTTTATCTGACTGTCATTTGTCTTTGTCTCAGATTGTCCCGTTTTCTTCCAACCAAATGAAAGATACCTTCTTACTACCTCGTCTACATACTCTGGCGGTACATTTTGTTCTGTTTTTGTATCCGGCATTGCCATTTTTCACGCTCCTTTTACTTGTAATCTGGTTTTACTCTCTCCGAAAATTGACATGTTTTTTGTTTTCCAGCATCTCCTCGTATCGATTTTTTTTGATTTTTTCGCAAATCGCAACAGTTATCAGACACTACCCTTGCAATTTGTTTACATATTATAACATAATATCGCAGAATTGCTAGTA
>ODAI011390278.1_pt1 | contig 10104 bp, 8 predicted proteins | sample 1539321 | NCBI WGS metagenome assembly ODAI01 (sample SAMN02144231, study PRJEB22623) | gut metagenome | biome: sheep rumen | host: Ovis aries | place: New Zealand | reverse complement strand
TTTATAAACAGCTTAGACCAACTTAATTATAAAACACCGTAATCAAAATAACATCACTGTGGGAATAGATGATAAAACGACAATAAAAATTTGTAGCAACTTGCTACAATTTAGTATTAGTTAGACAAATTTGAATTTATATTCTAATAATAAGATTATTGGTACCCATGGTGCTGACATATTTTACGTCACTACACATGTTCATAACCAATCTTATTCCTATATTTTTTTCAGGATTATTATCTTGCGTGCTAATCATCTTATATCTTTCAACAATATTAAATGGGCGACAATCATCTCTGATACGAAGAATAAGTTCGTTATCTTTCGCAATGATTCGAATATCAATTGAGTGCCTTTTTCCATCAATAAAACCATGTTCAATAATGTTTGTTCCAAGCTCCTCTACGCAAATCGCAATTATGTTTGCTTTTTTATCATCTATGCCATTTTCTTTGCAGAAAAGACCAACTAATCTTGATATTCCTTCTATTTCCAATATGCTATCTGCAGAATATGCTAACTCAGCACCATTTGCAGGTCCAAATCCTGACGATAATAAAAGACGTTTAATATCAAAGGTTTCACCATTGTTCCATCTATTTATAAAAGCAAAAGTCAAAAACAGCATTATAAGTAAATAAACAGGCGTGGCAAACCAGACACCACTAGGCCCCATAATTTTACTCATTATCCAAACGGTTGGTACTACAACACCAAACCCTAATAGAAAGCTATAGATATCGGCTGCGGTTCTTTTGCCAGTGCCCATAAGATAATCATCGAAAATATATACAATGAGGAAAAGCGGAATACTTAATGCAAATACTCTGATAGATTGTGGAGCCAAGGCAAGTGCTTGAGTGTCGTTCACATTAATATATATGCGTGCAAAAGCATTGGGAAATAATAGAATAACTACCATAATTGTGGTTGTTATAGCTAGTCCTGTACGGATCGCTGTACGTTGAAGTTCATCTAATGCTCTTTGATCTTCTTCTCCAAAATAAATACTAGATAAAAGCCACACTGTTTCTGCTATACCAAGATAAATAACTCCAATTAGATTTCCCATTGATTTATGTACACCATATGCGGCTATATAGTTGCTTCCACCCCCCAGGGTTGAAAGGATGTCATTAATTATAATTCCACTTATTGCTGTTGAAATTCTCGATATGCCTGTTGACATACCAGATGCAACCATCTCTTTGCCTTTATTAAATATTTCGCTGATTCCTACTGGTTCAAAACTAAGTATGCGTTTCTTTTTAAGAAAATGTGTCGCAAGAACAAAACAATACACCACATTGCCAATTGTTGTAACACATCCCAAAAGAAACATTCCGCCATTAAGAAAACGTACAACAACCAAATCTCCAACGATCTTTATAGCTGTCATTGCCGCAGTAGCAATAAAAACTCGTCCTTGATCATAGTCAATTCCCATATAACTTGAAAGAATTTTCGCTGTATTATCAAATGGCAAACCAATAACAAATCCAAAAAGATATTGAGAAACTAATGGTAAAAGAATTATGTTTTCTCCTGAAGCACCAAGAAACTTAGCAAGTGGTGTCATAAACACAAATGTTAAAACAACAAGAACAAGCGATAAGCCACCAGACAAAATGGTCGCTATAGAGAAGATTTGATTTGCTTTTTTAATTTCTCCTTTGCTTGCAAAGAGTGTATATAAATTTCTTGAACCACCAGAAAGAACACCACCTACAAGCGCATATATAAGAGTCATTGGCCACACCAAACTATATGCAGCCATGGCATCTACACCCAAAAAACGACCTATAATCGCAGTATCAACTAGTGCTCCTATAGCCCAGGTTAAGTTATTCAATATATTGGCAGTAATGTTTTGTCTAAAAACTTTTTTTACTATTGAATTATCACTCTTTTTCATGCTTCTTATATCTTAATATTAAGCCATTTAAAGTTTGTTATTTCTTACTCATTTTAACATTTTTTAAATACCTTATAAAAACTATAAATAAGGTAATAATAAATACTGATAACGTATCTGAATATATCAGCATGTTTGAATATATTAAATCTGATAATAAACTTTTTACATCTAGTTATATTCACCAATTCTTCAATAGTGCTACTGGATCAGAGATATTATTGCCTTATTATGAAAACCTTTTATTCGATAAAATACTAGAATATAGAAATGAATTTGTTGATTATTTTTTTACTTATATGACTACTGGAAAAAATGGAAAAAGAACATATGAAGATTTTGTAAAATCATTCAATAAATAATATGATAAATTGTTGAAAAAGTAAAACATTGTGATATTTTATTAATGCAAAGCAGCTTTGGCCTTGCTGTCGGCGGTTCTTTGCATCTGCATAGCATCTTGAATAATTTGTAAATTATGGCATTATTTAGTTAGTAAGAGGGTGTGTTGACCTTGCTGTTGGCAGACCCTTTTCTTTTATACTTTTTGCCATACAAATAGCAAATCATCATCTTTCTTAACTATCACAGTTTCCCTCTTTTTGAACAACCGAGGATTCCTCGACAGTTGAGTTGTTCAGTTCTCCTTCTTTCAAAATATTCTTTATATGAAGTGAAATATTATCAGTAGATACTTCAAAGAGCTCAGCCATCTGTACCTGGCTGAGCCATACTGTTTCCTGTTCCGGATTTATCTGAACCTCGATGTTCACTTTTCCATCATTGAATATTACTATTTCGTTATTCTTCATTGCTTCTATATCAATTATATCTTATCTTGAAAAGCTCGATGATCTCCTTTTTTTCGATTTTGTATACAGCAATAACAACAGTCGTAAAACTGTCGTATGAAAAAGGCACTTGTCTTTAAAAGTGCCTATAAATACTACATTATTTGAATTATCCCCTACTGACTCTTAATCAGAGAGTCTAGGGTTAAAGCCCCCCAGGGAATCACCATTGAGATCAATAAGTGCGAAAGCACTTTTGTTTCTTGTGTTTCAGAAAGCTTTTAATTGATTGAGCTCGACTCACAGTGTGCACATTGAGTATTTCTAAAGATCAGAAAATTCGCACTGTATCTCTATTGAAATTAAAACATTTAGTATCTTCTGCTTCCTGACTGCCTTTCATCAGCAACGTTGCAGATGTTAAGTTTATGATCTTCCTTACGCAATTTTCAGAATGATATCGGAATTGTTTTCATTCTTTTTTGATGAATCTGAGCATAAAATCGCATGCTCCGATGATCGTATAACCTTCAGCATCTCTGGTTTCATCGATCGGTTTGTTTATGACGATTATTTTCTGAACCTGATCATTCAAACCGATATACGGCTTTATTTCTCTTTTTCTCGTATCTTCATCGTTAAGATTATCTGTTACCTGAATGTAATACCTGTTGTTGTTTTTTTCTGCCAGAAAATCTATTTCGTAATTTATTTTAATGCTCTTTCCGTTTTTGTTTTTCTCCACTCGCTCATAGGTTCCGACATTCACACTGTAACCATTGAAGATCAGTTCATTGTATATTACATTTTCAAGCATCTGGCCATCGTCATTAAAGGCAAAATTGAGCCTGGCATTACGGAGACCGGTATCAGTAAAATAATACTTTCTTAATGCTCCAATCTCTTTTCTGCCCTTGACATCATATCTACCTGCTTGTCTGATGATGAAAGCATCAATAAAATATCCAAGATACTTTTCAACGGTTTCCTTGTCTATCCTTTCGTGTTTAGTGCTTTTATATGTATCTGAGATCTTCTGGGAATTAAGCAGATCTCCGGTACATGAACTGATGATATTACACAATTCATCAAGAGATTCCGACTTATTCAATCTGTTGTGTTCAATGATATCGGCAAAATAAACCATCTCGAACAGGTTCTTCAGATATTCCTTTCTATCTTTTGTTTCTTTCAGCACAGCCAAAGGCATCCCTCCATACTGCATGAATTCATAAAGAGCATCTGAAGCAGACCCTCCTTTATATTCATAAAACTCAGCAAATGACAAAGGATATAAAGAGATGTTTGTTGCCTTGTCTCTGAATTCAGTAACAATATCCGATGACAGCATTTTTGAATTACTGCCAGTGACATAGAGATCGATGTTCTTCTCTCTTGATAGACCCAGCACCGTTTCTACAAACGATATTGCGTTTTCCTCACCTTTTTTTGCAAGCACATATTCCCCGTTCGTATAAACGGGATTGATAATTGTATCAGCTAATTGAATCTCATCAATGAAAACATAACACCTGTCTTTATCTTTGCAGAAAGAACGGACATATTTTCCCAGTTCGATCGGGTTTCGATAGGCAATATTTTCATCATTATCAAGTTCGATAATAAGTATGTTTTCTTCCTTTATTCCGTTTTCTCTGAGATAGTTGACATAGATCTCTTTTATCAGAAACGACTTTCCGCATCTTCTGATTCCGGTGATCACTTTAGGAAATCCATTATCCTTGTTTCTTATCAATTGTTCTAAGTATCGATTTCTCTTTATCATAATTTCCTCGTTTTTAGTAGAATTCTACCTTTTTATCGATTTTATTATATCATATGGATACAATAATAATTTCTATTTCAGTCGTAAATCTGTCGTACAAAAATAGCACTTGTCTTTAAAAGTGCCTATAAATACTAATTTATTTGAATTATCCCATGCTGACTCTTAATCAGAGGGTCATGGGGTTGAAGCCCCCAGGGAATCATCATTGAGATCAATAAGTGCGAAAGCACTTTTTTTGTTTAGGAAGCAAATTCAAACTATTGTAATATTGAGATATATCTCATATAATAAATGCAGATAATATTATGTATAAGATTGAATTCTATGAAACCGATAACGAAAATAGACCGGTAGAAGAATTTCTTGATTCTCTTGATGCGAAAATGAATGCTAAAATGGTCCGCTTGTTGGAATTGCTGGAAGAAAAAGGAAATGAGCTTCGAGAACCGTATTCCAAGCATCTGGAAGATGGCATATTTGAACTTCGTGCGTCACAAAGCAGCAACATCAGCAGAGCCTTATATTTTTTCTACATTGATAAAAGGATCATCATAACCAACGGTTTTATAAAGAAGCAGCAGAAAACGCCGCCCAAAGAAATAGAATTGGCAAAGAAAAGAAGAAAACTGTTTCTGGAAAAAGAAAAGAAAGGAAAGAGAAAATGACCACACTTCAGGACTATAAAAAGAAAAAAATGGCAGATCCCGAATTTGCTAAAGCATATGAAGAACTTGAACCCGAAATGAACGTAATCAGGGCGATCATTGACGCAAGATTATCTCGGAATCTGACTCAGAAAGAATTATCGGAAAGGACTGGAATAGCTCAATCAGAGATCAGCAAGCTTGAAAAAGGAACAAGAAACCCTTCAATTAGTCTGCTTCAGCGTTTAGCTGAGGGAATGGATATGGTTTTAAACGTTTCTTTTACTCCTAAAACCGATTCCATCAAATGAGGTTTTTCTTTGTCGTAGAACCGTCGTATGAAAAAGGCACTTGATTCCAAAAGTGCCTATGAATACTGTTATTCTGTATTTGTATTGTCAGATGTTTTTACCACACAGGTATACGATTCTCAGGAGAAAGATACATGCCATCGCCTTCTTTAATATCAAAGGCTTGGTGGAATTCTTCGAATTGCTGAACAGTAGCGTTTGTGCGCAGATAATGAAGTGGATGTGAATCCTGCATCAGACAGATATATTCATATTCTCTAGTATTGATACGGGCCCAGACCTTCGCAAAGTTTTCAAAGAAGACACGATAATCCGGATTCTCCTGTTTAGAAAGTAATCCCAACATACATTTAAGACCAGCCATATCAGCGATAGCTTCTTTCTGTATATTATTGCCTTGAACCTGATAACTATCAAACGCGGTCATGGTATTGTAGTAGTCGATCAGTCTCTGTGCTCTGGCCTGGAAGGCTTTATAGTCGTCTTCAGTCCACCAGTTACTTAACTTACCTGTTGCATCAAACTGAGCACCGGTTGTATCAAAAGCGTGTGAGATCTCATGTCCGATAATTGATCCTACTCCGGCATACAATTCTTCCTTGCTCATATCTTCACGATAGAAGGCATCTCCCAGAATACCACGAATAATATTGATTGAATTCTCCATCGGATTATAGTATGCGTTGGTTTCCAGAATATCGAAACTCCAGAGTTCATGATCGTCTTTCTTGTTCAGCTTGCTGATGTTATAGTCCCTTTCAAATTTGCCTATAGCATCTATGCAATCATAATAGCCAAGTCCATCAAGTGAAAGACCACTGTAGTCTCTCCACTTTTCCGGATACACGGCATTGATAGTTAAGTTATCCAGTTTTTCAATGGCCTTTTCACGTGTCTCAGCAGAGAGCCAATCCTCTTCTTTCAGCATCTCTCTGTAGTATGCAACAACTTCTTTACAGATGTTGGTAATATCTTCTTTGATCTTGGTAGAATCATACTTGTCAAGGAAGGCTCTATCCATTGGTGTTGTAAGAGAACTTCTTACCAGATCAAAGCCGACTTCCTCATCTGGTTGCATACCAGTACTACCATTTATCGCATTGTTTCTCTCGACATAGATCTCGTAACTTTCTCTATCAAGATTAGACATATTATCCAATGCTGCACAAAGGATCATATAGTTTTTCATATCTTCCAGACGATCCTGGGTATATAATGTATCAAGTTTTTTAAGGAATTCCGGTTGAGTTACCAGACATCTTTCAGCATGTCCATAACCCCAGGCTTCTGTAATAGCTTTAAGCGGATAGTTCTTGCACAAAGCATAAGCTTCTTCCAGGCTCATTTCATTATTCATTCGTTGAATGCTATCTGGTGCCATTGATTCAGCAGAAGTCATGATAGATGTTGCAAGATCACCTTCCAGTGCCAAAGCAGAATCCATCATCTTATTTGTTTCCTCTTTGCTGTAGCCAAATTTAGCCATCATCTTTTCAGCTGCTGCACGATACGCTGCTTCTCTGCGCTCGCCATATTCAGTACGATTACTATATTCAGCCGAATCACTTAAGAATAGTCCCATCGGACCAATTCCGTACAGATAGGTTTCCGGATCATTTATACCTGTACTGGATGAAAATTGAGCAAAGTGTTCAACGCCTAGATATTTTTCACATAAAAGTGCTGAAAGTCCATCCAGGTCCTTTACTGCTTTAATTCTGTCAATTATTTTCGCAACAGGTTCAACACCTAAAGCATTTCGTGCATCCCAATCCAGCCAGGCATTATAGAAACTCTGAACCATTTTGGCATCTTCACTTTCAAGACTTTTATCTTTCAGTACTTCCATACTCATATTACGGATCTCATCACTTACGGTATTGAAAGTACCTTCAGATTTGAAACCTGGACGAATTGTTGCTTTCTTTAACCAGTCATAGTTGGCATAGAGATACAGATCATCTTTTGCATCAGCTGGTCTTTCTTTAACCTGTGCAATATTTTCCGTCAGATCATAATCTACCCAAGGACTACCATTATCCAGGTTTCCCGTTTCCACCGGCTCATCGCTTTGAGCGGGTTCTTCAGGCTTTGGTGTTGAAGTACAGCCACTTACTGCCAGCAATATCACTAACAGTATCAGTAACACCGTACCTCGTTTAGCTATAGTTTGTTTTTTCATAAGATATTCCTTTTACTTTTATTCTAGAAAAGAGAAAAAAGTCTTCAAACAAAATAAAGATCTACTTATTTGTATCTTTATCACCATATTCATATGGCGGGAACTGACCAAGTAGCTGTGGAATATATTTTTCAATCACTCCACACAATAACAGGACGATAATCAGCACGATTGCTGAAGCAACAAAAGACAACAACAGCTTATTGCTTATAAACTGTGAAACAAGTGGAACCATAAGCTGTTGCAGAATATTCTTGTGTAACAGGAAGATTCCCATCGTATGTGTTCCGATATAAGTGATCAATGAAGTTGAAAACGGCCTTTGTGATTCTCTTGATAATAGCGAGATGATCATTGAAATGAGCATAACGATCATACTGCCACTGAATGCATCCAATAAGAACAGAAAGACATCATTGTATTTTCCAGAACACATCAACATTAATGGAAGATCATCGCCTTTAAATATTGTGCCAAAGCTGAATACCACGACCATTACAGCCAGTAACACAAACAGGATAGATAGTTTCTGTTGAGAGAGAATGATGATTCCTTTACGGCTGACTACTCCTAAAAGAATGAAAGCTGAAGCTACAAAGGCTACATCAAAACACCATGGATAGCCATTTTCTCTAAAGGGGATCATAAAGCCTATCACAAACATTAAAACGATGCAGAACAGATAAAGATATTCTTTATTTTTCTTTTCTTCCAAAAGATTAAAGATCAGCTGTACATAGATTCTCGCCACAAAAAGACAGACCAGATACCACAAGGAAGATAATGTTCCGGTTGATGCGATCACACTCCATGATCCATAGAGAAGCTTCAGAATATTCTCAAACGAAAACGGACCAAAGATCAGACCCCAGATAAAGTATGGAAAGGCCAGAGCCAATATATTCTTACGTAAGAACTGAATCCATTCTGTCATGCCTTTAAGAATACGCGGTTTTATCGACAAACCCGCAAGATAGAAAAACAAAGGCATATGAAAACTATAGATAACTCTTCTGAACATGGTCGTATCCAAATTAGATCCGCTATGTCCCATAATTACCAGAAAAATAGTAATTGCCTTGGCGATATCGATTATTTCAATTCTGGATTTCTTTTTCATGTTTATTGATGTTATTGTATCATTATTTATATTCAGTTAGACAGACAATCTGACTTTTATCTTACTGACATCAGATCATCCTCTTCGTATAAAATAATATATAAGGAGATGATGAAATGAAAAAGTTAAACAAGATTATATTTAGTGTTACGTTAATATTGATGATGTTTCTGTTTGCAGGTTGTTCTGGTGCAAAATATTCCATCTCTGGTGGTCCAACTAAGACAACGTTCGAAGTTAGCGCAGATGATGGCAATTATGGTGAAGCCTTCGTAATGGACATCAACAAAAACAAGATCGTCAAAATTGATTCACAGCTGGAAAAAGGTGAACTGCAGATTGATTTTGCGGAAGTAATCAATACCGCAACTGGTGATGAACCTGATGATTACGAGATCGTCAATACGATCAAAACCATCAATATCAAACCAGGCGATCAGGTTGAAGTAGATCTTGATTTCGCTGGTGAATTCATGCCTACGCTTACTGCAGTTGGTGAAACCAGTGGAACGGTAGTCATCAGTATTGAAAAGAAATCATAAATAGTACATACCTATTTAAAAAATCCTTCTGATTCATTATCAGAAGGATTTTTATTATTATCATCAGATCACACTGTTTTGTTCGATATTGAAACCAAAGAATCTGAATGCTTTGACTAAAGCTTCATTCCAGAAGAAGAAATTATGTTGGCCATGCCAATACTCTTCTGTGATCTTCATATCTGGAAGATTCTCTTTCATATAGTTAGCGGTCTTTCGACAAGCTTCATAGATGAAATCTTCGGTTCCACAATAGATGGCCAGTTCCGGTAGTTTTCCTTTATAGTCTTTAAGATCATCAACAAGTTTTTCTATATTGTTGTTTCCCTTATAGGCTTCTTCTCTGGAACCAAAATTTGCTATTGTGAGTTTATCATCAAAGTTGGCGATATCAAGGACATTAGCTCCTGAAAGACATACTCCCTTGGCATATCTGTCTGGCTTTGAAAGTATTGCTTTCAGAGTACCATAGCCACCCATACTTTCTCCCATGATGAATGTCTTATCTACATCATCGGTTATCGGAAAATAATTCTTGAGTTTGACAGGTAATTCTTCTGTAATGTATGAGAAATAGTCATATCCATAGACCATATCAGAATACATGGAATTGGTGACTGAAGGAAAAACCACGATCAGTTCTAAGTCGCGACACAGCAACATGATATTGCTGAGATTGATCCAGGAGCTGCAATCATCTTTCTTGCCATGTAAGACATATAAGACCGGATATTTCTTTCCTCTTGTATCTTGCGTCTTATGCCTATCTTCCGGAAGCAACATTTCGATCTTGGTGTCCATATCCAG
>ODAI012055619.1_pt1 | contig 10105 bp, 10 predicted proteins | sample 1539321 | NCBI WGS metagenome assembly ODAI01 (sample SAMN02144231, study PRJEB22623) | gut metagenome | biome: sheep rumen | host: Ovis aries | place: New Zealand | reverse complement strand
GCAGGAACGGGAAGAACGCCGTGCGCACAGTGTACCGTACCGCTGCCGACATTAATCGGAGAGCAAAGAATTTTTTCGGGAGAAAGCTTGTTAATAAGATAGGCTGACATCGTGATATCGGCAATTGCATCAAGCATACCGAGCTCATGAAAATGTATTTCACTGACCTCCCTGCCGTGCGCCTTCGCCTCAGCCTCAGCCACGATTTTATATATGGCTTTGACATCGTTTGCAACCTTTTCGTCAATGTTAAGAGCGTCAATAATTTCTTCAATCTCAGCCGTATTCCTGCCGTGGTGATGATGGCGGTGATGCGAGTCATCGCCCTCCTCCTCGCCGTTTACAATCACGCTCAGGTGAGTGCCGGGAATACCGCTTTGCTCCTTCACGCCGTATTTTATTTCAGTATGAGGAAGACCGAGCGCATTAAGCTCAGCCGTGATTTCCTCCTTGTTTTCAAACAAATCCACAAGTGCCGACGCAAGCATATCACCTGCGGCGCCCGTTTCACATTCAAAAAAAAGATTCATAATAACATCACATTTTATTAATCATACTTGCGAGATAGCCTGCGCCGAAGCCGTTGTCGATATTCACAACGCTTACGCCGCTTGCGCAGGAGTTAAGCATTGATAAAAGCGCTGACAGTCCGCCGAAATTCGCACCGTAGCCAACGCTCGTCGGCACCGCTATAACAGGACAGTCAACCATACCGCCGATTACGCTTGCAAGAGCGCCCTCCATACCTGCGACAGCCACAACAACGCGCGCGTCGGCAAGAAGCTTCGCATTGTCAAAAAGCCTGTGAACGCCCGATACGCCGACATCATAAAGGCGTGAAACCTTATTGCCGTAGTATTCGGCGGTCAGCGCCGCCTCCTCGGCAACGGGTATATCGCTTGTGCCGCCCGTGGCAATTACGATATTCCCCCTGTTTGTACCTTCGGGCTTCTCTCCGGCAATACCGATTTGTGAAAGGCTATCATAAAAAAGAGGCATATCCGTTTTAAGATAATCCGCGCTCTCGGGCGAAAGCCTCGTAACAAGAACGCTTTTCACGCCCGATGAAAGCATATGATTTACAATTCCTTTTATCTGCTCCTTAGTCTTGCCTGCGCCGTAAATGACCTCGTTTTCGCCCTGACGCACACCCCTGTGAGTATCAATCTTGGCATAACCAAGGTCATCATAAGGCATAAGCTTTATTATTGACATAGCCTCCTCGGGCGACATACTGCCGTCCTTAACTTCATTAAGAAGCGCCTGCAGCTCCTCCTTATTCATCGGCTCTCTCCTTTTCATCAACAGTGATTGTTTTATAATAACGCGACAGCACTGAAAAAACAGTGTCCCTGTCGCTAACGAGCATTTCTGCTTCCTTTTTTCCAAGCTCGAGCCTGCAGCCCTCGCCGTTATACCTCACGCGAAAATTACGGTAACCGCGAGCGCGAAGCTCATTTTCCGCTCCTTCGGTTTTATCAAGGAGCTCCCCGGTAATCTCAGTACCCGTCGGCACTCTTGTGGCAAGGCAGGCATAGGACGGCTTATCGAAAACAGGAAGTCCGTTTTCCCTTGCTATCCGCCTTATATCGCCTTTAGTATAGGAGCAAAGGCGAAGCGGCGAATAAACGCCGAGCTCGCCGAGAGCGCGAAAGCCCGGTCGGTCCGATATGTCGTCGCTTGCGTTCGTGCCGTCAAGCACCGTGCAAAAGCCGTCAGCCCTCGCCGCTGAAATTATACTTTTAAAAACTCTGTTCTTACAGTGATAGCACCTGTCGGCAGGATTTGCGCTTATCGTCTTATCGCTGAGGATATCCGTATAAAGCACCTCAAGCTCAGCGCCGAGAAGTGCTGAAACCGTCATTGTGTCCTCAAGCTCAAACTCAGGCTGGAACTGCGATTTCACAAAATACGCCTTAACGCGCTTTGCATATTTTTTTGCAAAAAGCAGCAAAACGCAGGAATCTACACCGCCTGAAAAAGCGACCGCTACCTCGCTGTGCTTTTCAAAAAATTCCGATATTTCCATACTATCACCGAATTAATAATAACAGAAATCAGCCCGATTATAAAGATTTTTCTTAAAATTTTAAGACAGATAAACAAAATACTACTAATATCAGCAGTATTGAAATACGCCGCGCTGTCATTTATAATGTACTAAACGGGGTGATAATATGAGAAAATATAACTGGGCTTGTATCGGCTGCGGCCACATTGCAGGCGAAATGGCGGAGGCTCTTGAACAGAAGGGTATGAATTTTTACGCCCTTTACAGCAGGACTCAGAAAAAGGCGGAGGCCTTCGCAAGACGCTTCGGTATAGAGAAGGTTTACGGCAGTATCGGGGAAATGCTCGGTGATAAGAGCATTGACATAGTGTACATTGCCACGCCTCACAACAGACATCTTGAATACATAATAAAGGCTGCGCAGGCAGGCAAGCACATACTCTGTGAAAAGGCAATCACCTTAAACAGCGAAGAGCTTGCGCTTGCAAAAAAGGCGTGCGAGGAAAACGGCGTTATTCTTGCTGAAGCGATGACGATTTACCATATGCCGGTATTCAAAGAGGCTGAAAAAATCATCAAAAGCCAAAGCCTCGGCAGACTGAAGCTAATCGAGGTGAATCTCGGCACAAGCAAAGAATATGATATGACAAACAGGTTTTTTGCTAAGGAGCTTGCAGGAGGCGCAATGCTTGACATCGGCGTTTACGCGCTTTCCTTTGCGAGATTTTTTATGAGCGAAAACCCGACTGAAATAAAATCCGTATACACTCTCGCACCGACGGGTGTTGACGAGCAGGCGGTAATTCTTCTGAATAACGGCGCTAATGAGATGGCAAGCGTTACGCTCTCCCTGACGGCAAAGCTTCCGCGAAGAGGTACCGCTTCATTTGAAAACGGATATATCGAATTTGAAAGCTATAACCGCTCGACAGCGGCAACGGTATATTTTAACGACGGCAGAAAGCCTTTAAGACTTGAAAGTAATCCTGACCTCTCGCCGCTCACCTATGAGATTGAGGATATGGAGGCGGCTTTAAGCGGAAAAAACATAATGCGCCTTGACCTCACAAAAGATGTTATGGAGATAATGACAGGGCTCAGAAGCGAATGGAAGGTGCGCTATCCCGAGGAGGAAGAATAGTCAAAGCTTTATATGTAATAAGTAAAGGGTTATATCTGAAATTCAGATATAACCCTTTGTTTACATAACATCGTTAATAACTGTCCTGAGCATTTTTGCGGATTTATTCAAATCCTCGGACTCCTTCCTGTTAAGCTCAATCGGCACAAGCGCCTCAACGCCGTGCTTGCCGACGATTGCAGGCATACTGAGGCAAACGCCATCAATTCCGTAATTGCCCTTCTGCAGACTTGAAACGGGCAGAATTGACTTTTCATCACGGACAATCGCCTCACAGATTCGCTTAACGCTCATAGCGATTCCGTAATAGGTCGCGCTCTTTTTCTCGATAATTTCGTAAGCGCTGTTTTTAACATCCTCGGCAATCTCGTGCATTGCCTTATTGTGATGATAATGTCCCCTCATTTCGCAGAAGCTCTGAAGCGGAATTCCCGAAACATTTGCGCTTGACCACGCGGCAATCTCGCTGTCGCCGTGCTCCCCGATGATAAAGGCGTGAACGCTTCTCGGGTCAACCCCGAGATGCTCTCCGAGGAGGTATTTAAGCCTTGCGCTGTCAAGCACCGTACCCGAGCCGAACACTCTGTTTGACGGAAAGCCGCTGAGCTTGAGCGCAGCATATGTCAGTATGTCGACAGGATTTGCGACAATCAGGAGTATACCGTCCCTGTTATATTTTGCAATCTCGGGAATAATACTTTTAAAAATACCCACATTCTTTTTTACAAGGTCAAGCCTTGTTTCACCCGGCTTCTGTCCTGCGCCTGCGGTAACAATAACAATCGACGCGTCGGAGATGTCCGCGTAATCGCCTGCGTAAATCTGCATAGGCTTGGCAAAGGGCAGACCGTGGCTGATATCAAGCGCCTCGCCCTCAGCCTTACTTGTATTTGAATCAATCAGCACAATCTCTGAAAAAAGTCCGCTTTCCATAAGCGCGAACGCCGACGCCGAGCCGACGAAGCCGCAGCCCACAATCGCCGCCTTTCTGCTGTTAAGTTCTACCATAATACCACTTCCTTTTTGTATTATACCCTGAATACGCTCAGGCATTTATTTCAGCTAATTATAACATATATATTACACTTTGTCATCATATGTATTTTAAAAGTTAAAAGCCATATAATTTCTGGCAAGTTTAATATATTACAATTGTAAATCAACTCATAAAATGTTATAATAAAAATAAAGCAGAAGGCTTATAAACAGCCTGATTAGGGGGAAAAGTTATGTATGATGTTCTGATTATCGGCTGCGGAATAATGGGCGCTTCCTGCGCTTATTATCTGAGCAGGTACGATATCAAGCTCGCAGTGCTTGAAAAGCACAACGATGTCTGTATGGAAACGACGAGGGCTAACAGCGCAATCATCCACGCAGGCTACGACCCTGAGCCCGGTACCTTGTGCGCAAAATACAATGTAAGGGGTAATGAGCTTGCAAAGGAAATATGTGAAAAGCTCGATGTTTCATACAAACAGATAGGCTCGCTTGTCGTTGCATTTTCAAAGGCGGAGCTTGAAACGGTAAACAAGCTTTATGACAGGGGTATAAAAAACGGCGTGCCTGATATGAGGGTTATCGACAAAGATGAGCTCAGACAGCTTGAGCCGATGATTTCAGATGAGGCATGCGGTGCGCTTTATGCACCGAGCGCGGCTATTGTCAATCCGTGGGAATACGGTATTGCAATGGCTGAAACAGCAGTGAGAAACGGCGCAAAGCTCTTTCTTGACACCGAGGTTGTCGGCATTACGAAAACCGAGGAGGGCTGGAGCGTCAAAACTCAGGACTGCGAATTTGAAACAAAATTTGTAATAAACGCCGCAGGCGTATGGGCGGACGATATTCACGCCTATGTGGCAGAGCCGACCTTTAAAATCACACCGAGTGCAGGAGAATACTACCTGCTTGACAAGAGCGAGGGCAGCCGTGCAAACCATGTTATTTTCCAGTGTCCCAACGAGCTTGGAAAGGGCGTTCTCGTTTCACCGACGGTTCACGGCAATCTGATAGTCGGTCCTAACGCAATTAAATCCGAAAAGGACGACACGACCACAAAAACCTCCTCCCTTGATTTTATAAGGAAGGCTGCCTGCAAATCCGTCCCTTCGATAAATTACAGGGAAAACATCCGTAATTTTACGGGCGTGAGAGCGAACACCGAATCGGGAGATTTCGTTGTTGACTTCCCTGCCGAAAACTTCCTTGACCTTGCAGGCATCAAGTCGCCGGGTCTTTCCGCCGCGCCTGCTATCGCTGAGGACGCGGTAAAACTTCTTTCGGAAAAAGGGCTTTACCTCAGGGAAAAGGAGAGCTTCACCGATACAAGAAAAAAGATACGCTTCAAGCATCTGCAGAAGGAGGAGCAAAACGAGCTTATCGCAAAAAACTCCGCTTACGGAAGAGTTGTATGCAGATGCGAAACCATCACTGAGGGTGAAATCCTTGACGCACTTGCATCGCCGATTCCTCCCGTTTCTCTCGACGGCATAAAACGCCGCGCAGGCACGGGTATGGGCAGGTGTCAGGGCGGCTTCTGCGGTCCTAAGGTGCTTGAAATAATGGCGAAATACAAGGGCGTACCGTACGAAGCAATACTTCAGGACGACGACGGAAGCTTCATCTTAACAGGCGAAACAAAGACGGGAGGCGCTTAATATGACATATGATTTAATCGTAGTCGGCGGAGGACCTGCAGGTCTTGCGGCAGCGCTTGCCGCGCACGAAAAGGGACTTAGCGATATACTTATTATCGAGAGGGACAGGGAGCTTGGCGGTATACTTAATCAGTGTATACACAACGGCTTCGGACTCCACTATTTCAAGGAGGAGCTTACAGGACCCGAGTACGCAGGCAGATTTATAAAGATGCTTGAGGGTACGGGTATAAAATATATCTGCGACACAATGGTGCTTGATGTAACGCAGAACAGAGAAGTCCACTGTATTAACCCCAAGGAGGGCTACCGTATTCTGAAAGCCAAGTCAATTGTGCTTGCAATGGGCTGCCGCGAGCGCACGAGGGGCGCTATCTCAATCCCCGGCACCCGTCCTGCAGGCGTACTGACAGCAGGCGCCGCTCAGAGATTTGTCAATATCGAGGGGCATATGGTAGGAAAGAGAGTTGTTATTTTAGGCTCGGGCGACATCGGTCTGATAATGGCAAGACGAATGACTCTCGAGGGAGCAAAGGTGCTTGCCTGCGTTGAGGTTATGCCTTATTCGGGCGGACTGCAGAGAAATATCGTACAGTGCCTCAATGACTTTGACATACCGCTCTACCTCTCCCACACAATCACCGATATTCGCGGTAAAAACAGAGTTGAGGGCGTTACAATCGCAAAGGTTGACGAAAACAGAAAGCCGATTGAAGGCACCGAGATTAATTTTGACTGCGACACTGTGCTTCTTTCGGTAGGTCTTATCCCCGAAAACGAGCTTACAAGAGTTGCAGGAATTGAGCTTGACCCGAAAACAAACGGCGTTGCCGTATGGGAGAATATGGAAACCTCCTGCCCGGGTATTTTTGCAAGCGGCAATGTTGTTCATGTTCACGACCTTGTTGACTATGTAACAGCCGAAAGCCAGAAGGCAGGTGTTGCCGCCGCGGAATTTGTAAAGCTCGGCGTGCGTTCAAGGGAAAACGCCATCACGGTCAACGAGTGTGAGAATGTAGGATTTATAGTTCCGCTCAAAATTCACCGTGAAGCGATGGACGCTGAAATTTTCTTCAGGGTAAGAAAAATTTTCGGCACAAGCAGAATTACGGTCAAGGACGGCGACAAGGTAATCGCGTCGCTTAAAAGAGCGCATATGGCGCCGGGTGAAATGGAAAGAGTACGCCTTTCAAGAGCACTGCTTGACGCCATAGAAGGCGATGATATTTCAGTTTCAGTCGAGGAGGCAGACGAATGATTAATCTTATTTGTATCACCTGTCCGAGGGGCTGCCATCTGACAGTTGACGAAGATAACGACTACGCAGTAACGGGTAACGCCTGCCCGAGAGGCAAGGTTTACGGCTATAACGAGGTAACAAATCCTCAGCGCGTCGTAACCTCAACAGTGAGAACGAACAGCCCTGTTGAGCCGCGCTGCCCCGTAAAAACGGACGGCACAATCCCCAAGGGCAAAATGTTTGAAGCGATGGAAATGCTAAACGCAGTAACGCTTGAAACCCCTGTAAAAGCCGGACAGATTGTTATTGAAAACCTGTTTGATACAGGCGTAAACTTCATCACCTGTAAGAGCATTGATTAAAGGAATTTTTTATGTATATTAATCTTGACGGAATTGAGCTTTACTATGAAAAAAGCGGAAGCGGCAAGCCGCTCATACTTCTTCACGGGAACGGCGAAAGCCACGAGATTTTTGACGAGGCTGCAGAGGAGCTGTCTGAAAGCTACACCTGCTACGCCATTGACAGCCGCGGACACGGCAAAAGCACTGCGGTAAACGAGCTTCATTACAGCGATATGGCGGACGATGTAATCAAATTTATCGAAGCGCTCGGACTCGACGAGGTAACACTTTACGGCTTCAGCGACGGCGGTATTATCGCGCTTCTCTGCGCTATGAAGTGCAAGCGCATAAAAACTCTTATTATAAGCGGCGCAAATATAAATCCAAAGGGTGTCAAAGCAGGAATCAGGCTGATGTTTAAAATCTCCTATTTCTTCAAAAGAGATATGTTCACAAGGCTTATGATGACCGAGCCCGATATAAGCGCCAAGGACCTTTCCGCCATAAGCGCACGCACGCTTGTATTGGCGGGAAGCAAGGACTTGATTATCGAAAAGCAGACGCGCTTTATAGCAGACAGTATAAAGAATTCAACGCTCAGAATACTCGATGGCGAAGCCCACGGAACATATATAATACACAGCACAAAAATAGCGAAGCTTATAAAAGACTTCGCACAGTAAAACAGCGGACAGCTCGTTAAATCAGGCGAACTGTCCGCTTTCTTTTTTATCTTGTTAAAAGCTCCGAATTCACAGGGAATTCAAAATAGGTGTCGGGGTACGGCTCATCGGCGAGCGTGAAGTGCCACCACTCGCAGTCAATCGGCTCAAAGCCGTGCTTTAACATAACATTTCTCAGCATCATTCTGTTTGCATACTGCTCGTCGGTAACGCCCTTATAATCGGGGTGGGATACCTCGCTGAAATAATCAAACGGGCTTCCCATATCTGCCTCCTTACCCGTTTCCATATCAAGAAGTGTAAGGTCAACCGTACTGCCCCTGCTATGACTCGACTTGCTTGCAATATAACCAAGCTCAAAAAGAGCCTGTTTTTCAAGGTCGGGATAAAAAAACAGCTTCATCCTCTGGTCAAGGTCCTCAATGCCCCACACAACGAAATGCTTTACCGCAGTTGCAGGACGGTAGGCGTCGTAAATCTTCATACGGTAGCCCTTGACATTCAGCTCGTTTGCCGCAGCCTTGAGCGCACGCGCCGCCTCCTTTGTAATAATTGCAACAGGCTGCTCGTAACCGTCAATCCTGTCCCCTATAAAATTATAAGTCGAAAAATACCTTATCTCCTGTATTGCCGACGGAACATAGTCCGAAAGCAGTACGAAGCCCGAAGCGTCGTTAATCGCTCTTTTTTCAAAATCCATTATTACACCTCTGATAAAAATTCCTTTAAAAAGCTGAGTGCAGGCTCTGCAAGAACAGGATTGTTAAGCTCATGCCCCACGCCGTCGATAAGCCGAAGCTCGCAGTCGGCGTATTTCCCGGCGGCACTTAGCGAAGACTCAAACGGTACAAGCTCATCCTCCCTGCCGTGAATTATCCTTACGGGTTTATTGAAGCTCTCAATCGCACCGTCAACATCAATATTCCACGAATCAATATAGTACTGCCTTCCGAGAGTTATCCAGTCGGGCAGTTCAATAATCCCGGGTATTCTGTCAGGCGACTTAAAGCGCCGGGCTTTATCCCTTATAACAAAGGCAGGAAATATCAGAAATATGCCTGAAACTAAATCGCTGTTCCTGCCTGCCGTGAGCGCCGACACAAGACCGCCGAGACTCTCGCCGACAAGAAAGACCTTTTTTGCGTCAACAAAATCCCACTGAAGCGCTTCGTTTAAAACCGCCTCAAGGTCGCTAACCTCGGTAAGCGGCGTCATATCCGTAGTTTTACCGCTGCTTTTACTGTCAAAGCCTCCGCCGCAGAAATCAAAACACAGGCACGCATAACCAAGCGGTGCAACCGCCCTTGCGTACCCCTCAAAATTCATATTATCCGCGCCGAGCCCGTGAGAAAAAATGACAAGCGGAAGCCTGCCCTGCGCCAAAGGCTGATAAAGCTTTGAGAAAATCCGTCTTCCGTCAGTCTCAATATAGAATTCCCTGATACTTGTTTCCATAAAATCTTCACCGAAAATATTATACAAAATTGCGCCGCAGCTTGCAAGTGTATCAACAATAAAAGGACTATCCTTTCGGACGGTCCTTTTATTGTTTTCTGTTTTATATTCTTGCTACGCCGTCCTTGCGTGCTGCTTCTGCAACCGCTGCCGCAACGGTGTCCTTAATCCTCGGGTCAAACGCATGAGGAAGAATATAATCAGCGTTAAGCTCGCTTTCATCAACAAGCGAAGCAATTGCGTAAGCCGCCGCTATCTTCATATTCTCCGTAATATCGCTTGCGCGTACATCAAGAGTACCGCGGAAAATACCCGGGAACGCAAGCACATTGTTAATCTGATTCGGGAAATCCGAACGGCCTGTGCCTACGATTGCCGCGCCTGCTGCCTTAGCCTCATCGGGCATAATCTCAGGCGTCGGGTTAGCCATAGGAAGAACAATCGGATCAGGATTCATCGACTTAACCATTTCCTGTGTAACAATACCCGGTGCGGATACGCCGATAAAGATATCCGTGCCGACCATAGCTTCCTTTAAGCCGCCCTTGGTCATACCTCTGTTAGTAACCTT
>ODAI013244305.1_pt1 | contig 10106 bp, 8 predicted proteins | sample 1539321 | NCBI WGS metagenome assembly ODAI01 (sample SAMN02144231, study PRJEB22623) | gut metagenome | biome: sheep rumen | host: Ovis aries | place: New Zealand | reverse complement strand
CCCCGGCCAGGCCCTCCCCGGCCCGGGCCCCCCTCCTTCCCGCCGCCTGCCGGGCCGGGTTCCGCCGGTCCGTGGGCAGATAGGGGCGGTTGGACTTCACCGTGATCCGGATGCCGCCGGTCCGGTCGTCCCCGGTCCCTTCCGCTTCCGAAAGCTCACCGCAGGCCCCGCCAGCCTTTGCATGGCCGCCCCCCGAAGGGCCGGCCTCCCCGGGCATCCACCGGATCAGCACCTCATCGCAGAGGCCGATCTGCTGCATTACCATATGCACTTCGTGGTAGCCGCCGGGCAGCAGCCCCTTCACATCCAGACAGAGATTGATCTTCGCGTACGCATTGATCACGATTTCCTTGTATGCGTTCTTTATCATGATATGCCTTTCCCCTGTACGAAATCGCAGGTGAGCCCTGCCCACCTGCGATCATTTATCTTCCAGCGTTATTTCTTTTTCTTCTTGCCGGCGTTCTTTTTCTTACCGGACTGGTTCTTCGGATTTGTCGTGCCCTTGCTGGTCTTCTGCGGTTCCTCCTTCTTCGGTCCCTTCACTTCCACTTTGTAGGTACTGCCGGCGGCGCTGATGGGCCGCGGTCCGGAGACGCGCTTGTTCTTTTCACGGCGCATCTTCTCCAGGATCTCCGCTTCCAGACGGGCTTCCGCTTCCTTGCGCTTCTGTTCCGCTTCTTCCTTTTTCTTTCTTGCCTTATCGTTCTTGGCGACGATCTCGTCTACGGACTTGCCGGACTTCTTTGCTTCCTTATAGGGATTCACGCCCTTGGTCTGCTTTTCTTCTTTTTCCTTCTCCGCTGCCTTCTTGGTGCTGCGCATGGTGAAGAAGATCATTCCGCCCATCATGGCGAACATCAGGATCATGTAGACGATGGTGGACCGCTGCTGATTCAGTGTGGTCACAGTGATGGTGCTGGTCTTGCCCAGAACGGTTCCATCCGTGGCCTGCAGGCCCTCGCCGATGGTCAGGACATACTCGGAAGCGCCCTTGATCTGAATGTTATTCTCATTGTTGTTGCTGAAGTCGGCCGCCACCATCATCAGCCCCTGCTTCTGCTCCTTCTCGCTGTAGTAGACCTTCAGCGGGATGCTTTCCCCCTCGGGGTCCTTCAGCGAGAACTGCTTCTCATTGGCCGCCCGGACCGCCTCGGAAGCAGGCATCATTTCTTTGCTGAAATAGATCTTCACGGAGAAGTTGTCGACCGCGACTCCTTTGGCTCCGTCCTCAGGTGATGAGGAAACGATGGTAAATCCCGGTTCTGCAGCGGAAGCGGCGGCTGCCGTCTCCGTTTGTGTTGCAGCGCCGAATGCTGCCGGCGCCATTGCGGCTACAGCGATCAGCATCGCGCAGATCAGCGCGCTTATTCTCTTCATTCCTGTTGCTCCTTAAGTTTGTATTTTCTGTTACGCTCCCGCAGATCCCGGAAAAACTTCTTCATCAGTCCCGCGCAGGCATCCTGCATGCAGCCGGTCTCCACTTCGACCCGGTGGTTCAGGCGCGGATCCTGTACGATGTTGAACACCGATCCGCAGGCCCCTGCCTTGGGATCCATGGTTCCTATGACCAGTTTCTCGATGCGTGCCCAGACGATGGCTCCCGCGCACATGCTGCAGGGTTCCAGGGTGACCACCAGGGTGCAGCCCGGAAGCCGCCATCCGCCCAGGACCTCCGCCGCGCGGCGGATCGCGATCATCTCCGCGTGGGCGGTGGGATCTTTGTCGGTCTCTGTCCGGTTATGTCCCCTGGCGATGATGGCTCCATCCTTCACGATGACAGCGCCGACCGGGATCTCCCCCATTGCCGCCGCTTTCTCAGCCTCTGCCAGGGCTTCTTTCATATATTTGTCCATAGACTTGTTAATGTTATCACATTTCAAAGGCTGGTTCAAGCCATATCTTCCCCGCCGTACAGCTCCTGGTATTCGCCCCGCAGCATGGAATAGACCCGGCTGTCCCGGATCTGTCCGTCGTACATCCGGTAGCACTGCCGCAGCGTCCCTTCATAACGGAAGCCGCATTTGCTGATGACCCGCTGGCTGCGTTCATTGGCTTCCCCGGTCCGGATCATCACGGAGCTCAGATCCAGTTCTTCGAATCCGTAGGCCAGAAGGCGGCGGGCCGCCTCTGTCATGATGCCCCGGCCCCAGAAGGCCCGGCTCAGGGAGTAGCCCATTTCCCGGCTGTTGATATTGGGCCGGTAGGCGTCGGTTTCGAAGCCGATGCTGCCGATGGGTGTGTCCGCCGGGACCCCCTCCGCGAAGTCCGGCTTCAGGGTAATGGCCCAGGTGGTGTTCTGCTGGAAGAGTGATGTGATGATCATCCGGGATTCGCCCACACCGGCATGGGGTTTCCATCCCGCGTTGGGTCCCACCTGAGGGTCCCGGGCATAGTCATACAGAGCCGCCGCGTCACGCCGCTTCCATCCCCGCAGGATGAGCCGCTCTGTTTCCAGTACAGGTACTTTGATCCTACTCATATCTCACCTGCCCTCTCCAGCCTTTGCATGGAGTCGGAGAACCCTGCAGACCCCTTACTCCGTGGTGCTCAGGATCTCCTTGTTCTTCTCCACCTGGCTGACCTTCATGTTGCCGGCCTCACTCGGGTCCACTTCTTCGTTGAGCGCCAGAATGGTGGGTCCGAGATAGACAGTCTTCAGCACCTCGCCGTTCAGCGAGATCCGGCTGTATTCCGTGAAGTTCTGTCCCTTGATATAGTAGCGCTCGCCGATCTGGACGATCTCATCGATCTTGATCTCCTTGACGCCCATCTGCATGTCGGTGGCCTTGAAGGGATTTTTCCCGCCGTAGATGTACCGGTCTCCGTACAGCATGTCATATGCCAGCGCCTTGAAGTTCTTCATGTAATTCTTCTCGCCGCTGTAGTTCTGATGGTACCGGGTCAGCATGCCGGTGTGGATCCCCAGCCGGTTGGTCAGTTCCGCGTGGATATTGTATGCGCTCAGGTCTTTTTCCACCCGGTCCATTCCGAAATTGTCCCAGATCACATACTGGGTCTTGTAGAGGTCGCCGGATTTCATCATATCCTCGGTCATGCTCAGGGCCGGCAGATGGTCGCCCCACATGACCAGGACCACGTCTTCGTCATAGTGGGACAGGGTGTCGGTCAGTTCCTTGACGAACTGGTCCATCTCGTACACCTGATTGGCGTAGTACTCATAGGCCCACTTCATCTCCTCATTGGGCGCCTTGGTCACCTCGATCAGAGGATCCTCGATCATCTGCTCCGTGGGGTATTTCCCGTGTCCCTGAACCGAGATGGTATAGATGTAGTCCTTGCCTTCCGTGCTGTTCAGGGCATCCATGATGTTCTCCGTCAGCACCTGATCCTTGGCCCAGTTCTTCGGTGTCTTGGCCACATCGTGCATGTATTCCAGACAGGTGAAGGTATCAAATCCCAGATTGGAAAAGACCGTGTTTCTGTTGTAGAAGGCCCCTCGGTGATTGTGGATGGCGTGGGAGGTGTAGCCCAGCTGCTTCATATCATAAGCCGCCGATTCACAGGTCTTCTCGGTCAGCACGCTCTTGTGGGGATATTCGCCCGGTCCGAAGAACCGCGCGCTGATGCCGGTGATGGCTTCAAATTCCACATTGGCTGTTCCCGCGCCCACCGCCGGGACAGTGATGTATCCGGAGGAATACTCCTTCATCAGCTGCCGGAAGTAGGGCACCGGATCCTGGGAGTACTCGAATCCCTTCACCATGGTAGGATCGATGAAGGACTCCAGCTGCAGATAGATGATGTTGGGGGTCTGGTCTGCCGTCAGATCATCGTCATCCCCCGGTGTATAAATGCCGTCCTCTCCCAGCTCTCCCCGGGAAAAGATGCCCTGGATCTTCTCTTCTGAATACTTCCTGGGCTTGTCGATCCCCGTCTTCACCCAGGTGATCAGGAAGGAATAGGGCGTTCCGTTATCTCTGTAAGCGTAGGCCAGGTTGCCGAAGAAGGTATCCAGCACGCCGGAGGCCATCCCGCCCTGGATCACGCCGAAGGCCAGTCCGATGATCACCACGATGGCGATGATGGATCTGCGGAAACGGGTCTTCTCCTGCCGCTTGGGCAGCTTGCGAAAGAGGATGATGACCAGCACTGCGATGATGGCGATGATGGCGCCGATCAGGATCAGATTGGTGACCGAGAAATAGTTTCGCAGGATCTGGGTGGCCTCCTCCAGATTGCTCAGGTCCTTGACGTTAAAGGGCGTCATCCTGTTTGTCAGGACGATGCAGTTGGTGATGCCCAGGCCGATCCAGATCAGCGAGAACATGCATGTGGCGAATGCCCGCCTCCGGAACAGGAGGGACAGGCTCAGGACCGCCATGATCAGCATGCAGTTGCAAAGGCTGGTCAGCGGGTGCTGCGCCATGAATGCCAGCGCCTGGACCGGATTGTGCCGGGACAGGCTCTCAACGATAAAAAAGTCTGCAACAGACACGATCGCCAGGATCACGATGCTGTTGTGAAAAAATCTATATATCGCGCTGCGTTCTGCCGCGGCGGTATTTTTCGTAATTGTTTGGTCTCCCATGCTCATCCTCTCTGATGTCTAGGCTTCTTTCGCTGTGGGCAGGGCGTCTGCAAGACGTCCAAACTCTTCCAGTGCCAGGGTCTCTGCCCTGCGGTTCTCGTCGATCTCTGCCGCAGCAAGGGCGGCGCGGACCTCTTCCTTTGTCCATCTGCCGGAGCCGGTGACTGCGTTGATCAGGGTCTTGCGCCGCTGACCGAATCCCGCACGGACGCAGGCGAAAAAACGCTCCTGGTCCTGGACCCGGACAGCCTTTTCATCCCGCATCTCAAGAAGCAGCACCGCCGAATCCACCTTGGGCCGGGGCATGAATACCTCCTTGGGAACGGTGACGATCCGGGATACTTTGCAGTGATACTGCACTGCCACGGAGAGGGCCCCGTAGGCCTTGCTCCCCGGCTGGGCCTCGATCCGGTCCGCCACTTCCTTCTGCATCATGACGGTGATGGTCCTGGCGGGCACTTCCTCCTCCAGCAGCTTCATCAGGATCGGGGTCGTTATATAATATGGAAGATTTCCGAGGATGCGGACTGCGCCGTCCTCCCGGGGGAACCCCCGGTCCTGCTCCTGGCTGCGGATCAGTTCTCCCAGATCCAGCTTCAGCACATCACCGCTGATGATTTCCACGTTATCATGGTCTGCCAGGGTCTCCGCCAGAATGGGGAGAAGCCGGTCATCCACTTCGATGGCTGCCACTCTGCCGGCAGCAGAGGCCGCAGCGTCCGTCAGCGTCCCGATTCCCGGGCCGATCTCGATCACCAGATCATCCCCGCCGATGCCGCTGCCTTCTACCATCTGGTCCAGCACGCCGGGATCCGTCAGGAAATTCTGGCCCAGCCCCTTGGCGAACCGGAATCCGTACTTTTCTTTCAGTTGTCTTATGGTCTTCGGCGATGTCAGGTCCATATTCACTCTTCCTGTGTCAGTCTTCCTGTATCAGTCTTCCTGGGTTTCTTCCTCCGGCGTCTCGTCCTCCGGCTGGCTCACATCCTCCGGGAAGATATAGAGGGTCTCGTCCGGCCGGATCAGACGCATCTGATTCCTGGCCTGCTCCTCCAGATTCGACTTGTCGTCGATCTCCTTGAGGTCCTCCTGGAGCTGCTCTTTTTCTTCGATGTATTCCTGTTTCTGTTTATTGGCAACATGAAGGTCATGCTTCAGCACCAGGATGCGTCCCGCGGAAATGCCCAGCGCCACGATAATGATGGCCGCCGCGCAGGCGATGGCCAGACGCTGTTTGTTTCTGCGCTTCCTTAGCTCCATCCGGCGCCGGTCCTGGCGCTCTGCGGAGGGTCCGTCCAGCTGGGCGGATACGGCTTCTTCTGCGGCGTCCACCACCCTGCCGATGTTTTCCTGCAGGCGCTGTGTCTGCCGCCGGGCCATGTCCGCGTGGCGCTGTCTCTGCTGCCCCCGCTTCTCCCGGGCCAGCTTTTCCTTATTTCGCTTTTCCTGGCGTTCCCGGCGCTCCTTCCGGGCCTGCTCCATATCGATGACTGTGCTGCTGTCCCGGAATTTACTGCTGCGCCGTTTCTTTCTTCCCATTCTCTGTCCCCCCTTATTATCAAGGCAGATCCTGGAGGGGATCGTGGGTCTGTCCGTTGACATGGATCTCGAAGTGCAGGTGGGCGCCCGTACTCCGTCCGGTATTGCCTGATTCCGCGATGTGCTGTCCCTCGTAGACCTCGTCCCCCACATTGACCAGGACGGAGCTCAGATGTCCGTATCTTGTCATCTGTCCGTTCTGATGGTCGATGTCCACGCAGAGACCGTATCCGCCGAAATATCCTGCCCGGATGACGGTTCCGCCGTCCGCCGCCAGAACATCGTTGCCCTGGGGTGTTCCCAGGTCGATGCCGGCGTGGAGTCTGCCCCACCGGTATCCGTAGTGGGATGTGAGAGTATATCCGCCGGCCAGCGGCCAGATGTACTTGCCGTCACCCACCGTGGGCGGCCGTTCCGCCGTACCCACCAGAATGATCTTCTTCACCGGCTTCTTGGTAATCTCATGCTTCAGGAAGACCTTGCTCTCCTGTTCTCCGTTGATGGAGACTGTCCGTTCTACGATATCCTCGGATCCGTCTTCCCCCTCCTGCAGGATCTCCGAATCCCCTTCGTACATTTCATCCGTCTTTTTCTCTTTTGTCTTGTATTTGATCACCTGGGTGTAGGCCCGTCTCTCCGTCATGCGGACCGTCAGGGCCGGTCCCTTCTGCTTGATCAGCAGGGTGGTTCCCACCTCCAGGTTGGCCGGATCGGCCACTTCGTTGTCCTGCAAAAGCTGGCGGACCGTTGTCCCGTAGGTTTCCGCGATGCTCTGCAGTGTTTCTCCCGCGTTGATGGTATGGACCGTCTCCTTGTCCCGGGTCATGCACAGCAGGTCTGCCATGCGATCCGCAGAATAGACCCGGCGCAGGCTGGTGTTGCTCAGATGCACATCCACGGTCTCCAGGATCTCCGCCTTCTCGATGACCGCGTCCTCCTCTTCTCTGGCATATCGTTCTTCGATCTTCTTCAGGACCTCCGCGGCCACATCCTTGCTGCGCACCGCGCCGATCTTGTCGCCGTTGACGTATATTCCGTAGGCCTTCACGTTCAGGTCACCGATGTAGGTCAGCCGGCGCAGCACATCCTCCGAAGAGTCGATGGTCACGTCCCTGTCCAGAGTGGAGACCCGCTGAAACGCAATATCATCCCGGGCGTCGATGATGACCTGCATGGCTTTGTCTTCCGTCAGGGCTTTCTGGACCATGTCTGTGATCTGCAGGACCTCGTCCTTGCTCTTGACATATCCCAGGGAATGGCCGTTATAGGAATACTCATATGCCGTGCAGTAATTGATGACGCCCGCCGCGCCCACGCAGATCAGAAGGACCATGCTCATAACAGTCAGCAGGATGTTCTTGTGCACGTCGCAGAATTTGGCGAATGCATCGATCCGGCGTCCCACAGCGCTCTGATGGAAGTGGCTGGACCGCACCCTGGACAGGTGACTGGCCATGGCGCGGGCTTCTTCCTTCTTGATCTCTTTTTCTTCCTTCAGGGCTTCCAGGTCTTCCTGGGTCTCAACGCCCTTCAGTTCCCTGCGGGAGGTGATGCCCAGAAGGTCCCGCCAGGAGAAGTTGGGGACCGGCTTGACTTCGGTGCTGACGGTGGTGTCATGCAGATTTACGATGCCGCCGCCCAGCTCCGCGGACTTGTCCGCCAGATACTTTTTCCGTCTGACTTCCGCCCGCAGCTCCCGTTCCTTTTGCTTTTGCTTGGCTCTGGCCCGGCGCTCCGCCCGGCGGGCCGCGTTGCGGGCAGCCTTCTGCTTCCGGTAGGCTTCCTTCTTGGCGGCCTTGGCCGCCTTGGATGCCTTCTGCCGGACGTGCTCGGTCTTATCTTCCTGTACGCTCTGCAGCTGGGTCTCCATCTGCCGGCGGAACTGGTCCGCGAAGGCATCCGCCGGAGCTTCCTTTGCCGCCGGCGCGTCTTTTTCCGCCGGAGCGCCTTTTTCCGCCGGCGCGCCTTCGGCCGCAGCTTTCGGCTGGTCTGCGGCGGATGCTGCCTGGGTCGCTTCTTCCGCTGCCCGGGCCGCCACTGCATCGTGGGCCGCATAGGCCTCTGCCAGGACTTCCGCCACCGGCGCAGCGGATTCCACATCCTCGTTCCCTGCCGCCGCTGCGGTTTCTGCTTCTTCAGCCGCTTCCTCCGGGGCTGCTTCCGTTTCCGCAGCAAGGTTCTTTTCCTCCGGCTCGGAAGCATCTGAAACAGCGGATGCTTCCGGGTCCTCATCGCCCCCGGTCCCTGCCGTTCTGAGAACGTTCAGTTCCTGCTTCAGCTTCCGCATCTCATCAAAAAACCTCTGCGCTTGTTCCTCACGCAGCACTTCTTCCCTGCTGATATCTTTATTCTGTTCTACTGTCTTCGAGGCGCTGTGATCTGTTCGATCTTTTCCCTGGTCACCGCTTCGTAGCATTGACATTTTTCTCCTGTTTCAAGTATCCCGGTGTCCTTGCAAAGAGGACAGGTATACTGCATATCCATATGATCCAGTTCGAAGTTATTCTCCGTCAGCAGGAAGGCTTTCTCCAGATTGAGGTCTTCCATTTCCTGACGGATCTTCGAACCGGCTTTCTTCTTATCCACAACATCAGAGATGATGATCCTGGAAAGCTCGCTGTTCAGCGCGTTCAGTTCATCATCGATCTGACGGATCCGGGGCACCGCAGCATAGACTTCTCTTTGCCGGGCCGCCGCTTCCCGTTCTTCCTTCTGCCGAAGCAGCTCATAGTATTCCATGATCTCCCGGCTGGTGGGTTTCCCTGCGCCGGGCTGACCGTTGCCGGTCCTGCCTTCCTGTTTCCAGCTCTGCAGGATCTTGTTGACGTAATTGATGTTGGGGCTGGAGATCCCGGATGTCCGGCTGCAGGCATCCAACACTGCCTCCAGACTCATCCCCAGGCCTTCTTCGCTGAACCAGCTGTCCATGATCCGCTGTTCTTCTTCCGTGGCATTTCTGGAAAAACCCAGAGCCTGGAAGACCCGCCGGTGCATGGCATGCCTGCGGTCGTTCCGGGCCAGATACTCCTCCACGGCGGTCTGCTCCCGAAGTCCCCGGCTGCCCCAGTCCTGTACCAGGGCCGCCACATATTTCAGGTTGTTCTTCTTTTGCTTCTTGGCGTAGCGGAAGGCGTAGGTGATGACCTCCGGCAAAACCTGGTAGTCATCGATCCATGACAGCACCTTCTGCATCTCCGTGCTGCTGTAGACCCTGCCGGAGATCTGCTCGATATCCGACACCATCTGTTTGACCTGAACATCCTCCATCTGCCGGCTGATGCTCTGGGCCGGGGCCTGGGTCCAGCTGCTCTGTCCGTAGAGCTGCTCCTTCAGCAGGATGAACTCCACATCATAATCAAAGCCGCTCTCGCTGCCTTTGCGGTGTTTGCGGATGACGCCCTGTTTCTCCCAGTAGGTCCAGGCTTTGAGAACGTCCTCTGCCTCCATGCGCAGGTGCCGCGCCACGTCCGCGTTGGTCAGCTCTACGCCGAGACCCGCGTACATCAGTGAAAACAGATACACCTTCACGTAGTCTCCCGGCGCGGTGGCCATATATTCGTTGATAAACATATTCTCCACCGGGGTATCCAGCAGAAAATAGTCTTTGATCTCTTCTTTATAAAAACTCATCAGAAATTGCCCATGCTTCCTGCGCTGTCCACGAACTTGGTGATCTTCTCCAGCCAGGCCACCTTGACGGTGCCTGTGGGACCGCTCCGCTGCTTGGCTATGATCACTTCGCATTCGCCCGGCACGGCTTCTTCCTTATTATAATAGTCGTCACGATACAGGAAGAGGACGATGTCCGCGTCCTGCTCGATGGATCCGGATTCCCTCAGGTCGGACAACATGGGTCTGTGGTCCGTTCTGGTCTCCGGCGCCCGGGAAAGCTGGGAAAGCACGATCACCGGGCAGTCCAGCTCTCTGGCCAGCAGCTTCAGGTTCCGGGAGATCACGGAAATCTCCTGGGTACGGGAGTCCGCCCGTCCTTCCGGATTCATCAGCTGCAGATAGT
>ODAI010139100.1_pt1 | contig 10107 bp, 6 predicted proteins | sample 1539321 | NCBI WGS metagenome assembly ODAI01 (sample SAMN02144231, study PRJEB22623) | gut metagenome | biome: sheep rumen | host: Ovis aries | place: New Zealand | reverse complement strand
GGACATGGCAAGGACGCTCCTCTTCTGTCCCATATTTCGGATAAGGACGGAGATAAACTGCTTATATCGGACCAGCAGGAAATAACAGCTTATATCAATGGCCGGTTTGGGAACATGCCGGTATATCTGTTCGCCCATTCCATGGGAACAATCATCGCAAGGGTATTGCTTCAGTCGGATTCAGGCAGATACCGCAAGGCCGTATTCAGCGGCTACGTATGTCCCAATCCCTTAAGCGGATTTGCATTGTTACTAAGCAACATGATCAGGTGCTTCAAGGGAAGCAGGAAGCGTTCAAGGCTTCTTACCTCTCTTGCCCTTGGACCGTATATCATGTCGGTCAGTAACCGAAAAACTCCCCATGACTGGCTGACCTATAATGAGGCTAATGTCGAAGCATATATTAACGATCCCTTATCGGGTGTTGAATTTACGACAGGCTCCTACTCCGCACTTTTTGCCCTAACCTCCAAAATGAGCAGGGCATCCGGATACAGGAATGTCAATCCTGAGCTTGATATCCTTCTTTTAAGCGGCATTGACGACCCTTGTGCGGGAGGAAGCAAGGGGCGATCAGCCAGTAAAGAGGTGCTTGAAGCCGCAGGCTTTAAGAATATTTCCGTTATCACGTACCGGGCCATGCGGCATGAGATCCTAAATGAAACCGATAAAGGACTTGTCTACCGGGATGTCCTTGACTTTCTGAACAAATAGAAGACCGGCTTACCGTCCTCCTGTCACATCTGATGCCTGACAACCCTATACTCGTCTCCGTTAACGTAATAGGGGCATCCCTTGAAGTCACGCTCCATGAGCCTGGCATAATCATCTTCATCTATATCCATGTCACATACATACTCATCGTACTCTTCATCATAGAAATAGTAAGCACATGAGTCACAGCTTCCGTTCATATGATTCTCCCATAATTACTATAACAGGAAACCGCAGGAAACTCCCCGGGTTCCCCAAAATTAAGACAAAAGAACCGTCCCCGTGTCTTTACATGGTAAGGAATTTACTCATGACAGCCGATTCACCGGATATCGGGGCTATATCCCAGAGGATCTCTCCGAAATTAGGCGTGCTCACTACAAGGGTTCCGCTTGGTGCCCCTTCGGGAACGGTGATCTCAAATACTGTCGCTTCACCCCTGTTTGCATCGTGAAACCTACCCCAGTACTTCTCACGACCCGATTCATCCACCGGTTCTGCCTCTATGTGCAGGTTTTCACCATCCATAAGGCTGACAACTACCAGCCTGTCATATGCTCCCGGGTCATAAACCTCAGCTTCCTGCATCTTATCAAGAATGCGTTCCGGTGGATTGACCATCACAAGGGCAGCCGCCCCATCAGGCATCTCGTCTCTAAACCTGCGCCACTGTCTGTTTCCGCCAAGCATATATTCGTAATAGGACAGGACAGCCTTATCCTGAGGGCGGTACTCTATCTCATGTATGAACTCCTTCTCTCTGCCTGCCTCGTCTATTATCCGGCACTTTGCTCCGACCGTCTCTTCATCCATCAATTCAATACCGTAGATCTCGCCTTCATCAACCCATCCGATAAGATGCCCCCAAAAATCAAAAACCTGATTATAATTCGAATAGACCGCTGTTGACAGATCGTCACCGTGCCAGGTCAGGTTGGCTCCCTCTATTTCGTATTCGAAATCCCCGGAATTGATATTGTAGAATTCATAGATCCCGATATGCGGATTGACATGGCAGTCAACGATGATCCAGTCCCCAACCCTTATACAATCCATTATGGCCGTAGCAGCCGGAGCAAGTTCATGTATATCCCGTTCCCGGCCGTTTATGATGAATTTCGTTCCATCATATGAGAATTCAGGATCGATGTTACCCAGATCATAAATATTGTAGTAGCTTTGATCGATCTCTTCAACTCCGGCTATCTTCCCCTTTTTGTCAAGAAAGACTTCATATATCATAAGGGGATACTCGCTGCTCCACCTGTCAGTCTCAAGCAGATTGCTCATATCCGCCCCGGATGCAATCTGATAATACCCTGCTTCTATCTCCTTCTTCTCGGAGAAGTAGCCGCCGGTATACCTCCTGCCCGTATATTCATCTTCGGTTTCGTATTCGTACAGGGTCATGGGCTGAAGCCACACTCCGTCGCTGTCCCTTTCCCAGGCCCAGGCATAGAAGCTCTCATCCGAAACCTTACCTGCCGCCTCATTCAAACCCCTGTCACGGACAAACAGCCACTCATTTGAAAAATTCTCATTATCATTCGTATTCCCGTTCACATTAAATGCGTAAGATGAGATCATGGAATCACCGTTCCCGGTCTCCTTAAGATACAGATAGTCCCTATCCTCGCCTATCCCTATATGAAATATACCGCTCGTCTCATTTGTAACCACATCGTCGTCCGACGCTAATGCCTCCCCGGGGATAAGGTCCTTCATATCGTCAAATTCAAGCTCGAACCGGTCGGGGGCTTCATCCTCCGTTGCCATCAGGTGGCTGAATCCTATCGTGCCGTAGCCGGATGCATCATCCCCGGTCCTTACAAAATCAATCGTCCCCCTGACACCAATCCTTAAGGTCCCGAAATCCTCCCTGCTGTCCCTGTTGATCATGGTCCACTCACCTGCCAGGAATTCCAGTATCACATCCTCCGAAGACAGATCAACCTCGTGGGATACTTCCTGCCCGTTAAGGTTAAGGGCCTCCCCCTCCGCCTCTTCTTCATCCGGATCATTAACATCTTTATTCCCCTCAGCCTGATCGTCAGATGATGCGCTTGCCATGCTGCCATCCGGCACATCATTATTATCCGGTGAATTCTTTATTGAAAAAAACACAAGCCAACCCATAATGATCAGACAGATCATTACACTGATAATTCTTTTAGTCATTTTTATCCCTTATAAATAGATTTTTTGAGCCCTCAGCCCCACAAGGTAATGCCCCCTCCTTCATCGGCGGCCAACAGCAGGCTCTTTCGCCTTCGGTTTATGTTTGATCACCACCTTGATCTTGGCAGTTGCAAGGCCTCCCGAAAAGGATATCTTCCAAATATTTAAGAACAATCGTCTTGACGGAGGGCAGCGTAATATTTCCTCAATTGGCAGGATGAGTCCCCAAAGGTATATATTCAGGCGAACTGACTGTTATAGAGCTCGTAGTAAAAGCCCCGTCTCTTAAGCAGTTCTTCATGACTTCCCTGTTCGATGATGTTACCTGCCTTCATGACAAGGATAAGATCGGCATTCTTGATCGTAGAAAGCCTGTGGGCTACTATAAAGGAGGTCCGCCCTTCCATCATCTTAAGAAAGGCATCCTGTATCTTAAGTTCGGTTCTTGTATCTATGGATGACGTCGCTTCATCGAGGATCAGCATGGGCGGCAGGGACAGCATGACACGTGTAATACACAGAAGCTGCTTCTGCCCCTGGGACAGGCTCCCGCCTTCCTCGCCTATCACGGTATCATATCCCTTCTCAAGCCTTCTGATAAAGGAGTGGGCATGTACCTCCCTGGCGGCACGGATCATCTCCTCATCCGGTATATCCCTGCCCATCTTTATGTTATCGCGTATTGTACCGTACCTTAACCAGGTATCCTGAAGGACCATGCCATATGAATTGCGCAGGGACTTTCGGGTGACACTTTTTATATCGGTACCATCCACGGTTATCGTCCCTTTATCCGTATCGTAAAATCTCATAAGGAGATTAATTATCGTAGTCTTGCCGCAGCCCGTCGGGCCTACTATTGCTACGTGTTCACCCGGCTTTACATCTATATTCAGATCCTTGATAAGTTCGGAACTTTTATTGTAGGAAAATGCTACATGATCGCATTTGACATTTCCGGTCATCTCATTCTTCAGATCACCACCGGTCTTGTCACCGCATACAGCCAGAGAGGGAAGTCCCATATCGCCTGATTCTTCCTTCTCATCTATAAGTTTGAAAACCCTGCCTGCACAGGCAAAGGCATTCTGGAGCTCGGTAAGAACACCTGAAATCTCGTTAAAGGGCTTGGTATACTGATTGGCATAGCTTAAAAAGCTGGCAAGTATACCTACGCTCATTCCTCCTGCCAGTACATTCGATGCTCCCGTAAGGGCTACCAGGGCGTAGACAATACTGTTTACAAACCTGGTTCCGGGGTTTGTAAGGGATGAGAAAAATAAAGCCTTAAGAGATGCAGCTTCAAGTCTTGAATTTATCTCATCGAACCTCTCAACCGCTCTGTCCTCATAAGAAAAGGCCTTAACCGTCTTTTCATTTCCTATCATTTCATCTATGAGTCCCGTCTGCTCGCCCCTTATACCCGACTGTATCGTAAACATATCATAGGTATGGGTCGAAATGAACCTGGCAACAAAAAGAGACAGAGGTGTGACGACCACAACTATAAGAGTGATAAGCGGGTTCATGGAAAACATAAAACCCAGAGTTATAAGTATCGTCATTACGCCCGTGAACAGCTGGGTAAAACCCATAAGGAGGCCGTCGGCGAACTGGTCCACATCAGCGATCATCCTGCTTAATATCGTGCCGGCAGGATGCGAATCGAGGTATGAAAAGGGAAGAGCATGTATCTTTAAAAAGGCTTCGTTCCTTATATCCCTCACAATATTAAAGGTAAGCCTGTTGTTAAGCTCATTCATGCACCATAATGAAAGAGCCGATACAAGCGTTGATAAAACAGCCCTTAAAAGGAGGCTTACCAGCCTTGTATAATCGGTCTGTTTATAAACTATACAGTCAATTGCCCGGCCTACCAGTATCGGTACATAAAGGGCAGCCACAACGTTAAACACCGCAAATACTATCGACATTGCCGCTGTGATCCTGTATCGCGAGATATAATTCATTATTCTACTGATCGTGTCTTTTCTTCTGACCTTTTCCATCAAATGTGCCTTACCACCTCGAATCTCTGAAGGCTGTACCCCTTCTCATTCTCGGACAGCCCCGCCTTTCTTAATGCTATCGCCACCTGCTCATCCACGGTATCAACACCGTCAAGGTTCGGAAGCAGGAGTCCCCTCTTATAGCCCTTGGTCACTATAACTCCGTATCTTTTGACATCCAGTTCGTCCTTGCTCTTTATATCCTCCGCATCGGATAAAACATCAACATTTATCTCAAGCATTGGAAGTTCATGAGGTCTTATGGGATCAAATCTCGGATCCCCGGTTGAAGCCGATATGGCATTCTCGATGATTTCATTACCTATACAGTCGCAGACGCCTGATATGGTCCCTATACATCCCCTGAGCCTGCCTTCCTTATGAATGGAGACAAACACTCCGGCCTTCCTTGAAGTTATATCTCCCGGGAGTCCCTTCGGCAGTGATGGTTTTTTACCATCCCTTATATAGGTCTCTATTGTCTCTCTTGCAAGCTTAACATACGGGTCTTCTGCCTTTCTTCGTGCATTAAGTCTTTCCATCTTATTCTCTTCCCATATCCTTAAAAACTGCCTTTCAGCATCCTGCCCTTCCTCATCGGTAACCCTATATGTACATATACCGTATCCCACTCCGAAAGTGCCCTCATGAGATAGTTCTCTTACCTCAAGCCTGCATCCGTCAAGCGCACCGGCCATTATACAAAAGCTCCTGTGCCCGCATTCTGCCGCCTTCTCGCAGAAGGATTCGTCAAAATCAAATAGTTCCAGAAAGGCTCCCTTGCCCATTACATCCATGATCCTCTCATCATACTGAGGACCCTCCGGAGCAAAACCGTAAGGACCTTCGGCAAGGAGCTTATGGGACAGGTCGCCCGATCCCACAAACACAACATTTCTGTTGAGTTCATCGCACACTTCCTTAATAAGCTTGCCGAACCTGTAGTGTTCAGGCAGGGACAGACCGGAAAGGCCGATCCTTACAAGCTTATAATCCGTACAGTATTTGTTAATAAAATAGAGAGGGACCATGGTTCCGTGATCAAGAGAGGCATCCTTCTCACCAAGGACCCCTGCCGGAAAGTCCAGATACATGGCCTTCCTTGCCAGCTTATCCGTCAATTCACTGTCGTAATCAACATTGAAGGAAACCTGCGGTGCCCTGAAATTGCCCATATTGCCCCTGGCACCCCTTCCGGGTGAGATATGGAAGTAATCGGCATACATTACACTATGGGGTGATGTCAGTATTATAGTGTCCGGTTTAAGGGACGCAGCAAATCTCGCCGCCTCATCATATGCATTTACGGTATCGCTTATCTTCCTCTCTTCTCCCCCTCCCACTTCAGGTAAGATTATCGGAGGATGAGGAACCATTATCGCACCTTTTATCGCCATATCTGTCTCCTTCCTGTTTTATTTATTGGATTCATATATCTCCCTGTAAACATCACAGGTTTCAAGCAGGTCATCATGCTTACCGATTCCCACTATGGTTCCGTCATCGAGAACGATTATCTTATCCGCATTCTGGACAGATGCTGTTCTCTGGGAAACTATGAAAACCGTCGGATCATAGGAAAGGTCTGCTATGTTCTGTCTCAGCTTACGGTCGGTTGCATAGTCAAGCGCGGAAGCGGAGTCATCAAGGATAAGAATCTCCGGCCTTTTAACAAGAGCCCTTGCAATTGTAAGCCTCTGTCTCTGACCACCCGATAAGTTCCTTCCTCCCTGCTCAATATGACCTTCAAGACCGCCCTTTGCCTCAATTACATCTTCACATACGGCAAGCCTTACAGCCTCCTTAAGTTCTTCATCCGATGCCGTATCATTTCCCCATCTTAAGTTTTCCGATATCGTGCCCTTAAAGAGCACAGCCTTCTGGGGAACGATACCGATCTTTTTTCTGAGAGCATCCACATCTGTATCTTTCACATCAACCCCGTCAACTATCACGCTTCCCCCGCTTGCATCATAAAACCTTGGGATAAGATTGATCACGGATGATTTTCCGGAACCCGTACCACCAATAATGCCGACAGTCTCACCCTTTTCAACCGTAAAATCAATATCCGACAAGGCCTCATCACCCGAGTCATTGTACTTAAGGGAGACGTGGTTGAAGCTTATAAACGCCTGATGACTTGGGGTGGGGTGAGGACACGGGGACGGTTCTGCTGTCTTCATGTATTCATTCTGCAAAGACTCACGATCCGTTTTATAACATGAAGACAGCAGAACCGTCCCCGTGTCTTCACCTGAATCGATCGCAAAGACGTCCGCAATCCTTCCCGCACTCGCAAGCGCCCTGTTAAGCAGCAGGATAAGGTTGGCAAGCTTTATAAGTTCAACCAGGATCTGTGACATATAGTTATAGAGCGCCACAACCTGACCCTTGCTTAAGATACCGGCATCAACCTTGAGCGCTCCGACATAAATAAGCACTACGATCGCAAGGTTTATAAGTATAAAGGTCATTGGATTAAGAGATGCGGACAGGTGCCCGGCCCTTCTCTGTTCCCTCAGTAATTCTTCGTTCTGTAAGGTGTAATTATCCCTCTCATGCTCTTCAAGGGTAAAGGCCCTTATGACTCTGGCTCCCACAAGGTTTTCTCTGGTAAGGAGCGTAACGGCATCGAGCCTGCCCTGAACCTTCTTAAGCATGGGAATATTGAAATACATAACGAAACCGACCACGATAAAAAGAATGATTATGACTAAAACGAAAATAAGAGCTGCCCTGAAATTGATCGTAAATGCCATGATCATGGCACCGAACACAATAAAAGGTGACCTTAAAAAAAGACGCAGGAACATGTTCACTCCCGTCTGCGTCTGATTTATATCAGCTGTCATTCTGGTGATCATTGTTGAAGTTCCGAGCTTGTCTATATCCGAATAAGACAGACTCATGATGTGTCTGAAAAGATCGTGCCTAAGCCCCGTGGAGAAACCCACCGCTGCCTTGGCTGCCATATACTGGGCAGAGACCGCACTGATAAGACCTGTAAGCCCCAGGCTTATCATGATGATGCTGCACTTAATGATATACGGTTTATCACCGCTTCCTATACCCTTGTCTATGATACCGGCAACGACAAGGGGGACAAAGAGCTCGAATATCGCTTCCAGCATCTTAAATAGCGGGGCAAGAATACATTCCTTCCTATATGCTTTTAAATATTTCAGTAATCCTCTCACCTTTTACTCCACCGCCGCTTGACCTATTTGCTTCTGCATGAATTCGATAAAGTCACGCTCGGGCAGAGGCCGGCAGAAGTAGTAACCCTGCAGGTACTCACAGCCCTGTATGTAATCTGCTCCCAGGTGGGTGAACTTGTCAACCACCGTTTCTTCCTCTACACCTTCTACAAGAACCTTCTTGCCCATCTGTTTGAGCATCTTGATCGTCTCTCTTACCATGATCCACATCTGTGGGTCATCAACCCCGTCGACAAAGGTTTTATCAAGCTTGACTATATCCACCGGAAGGGTCGTTACTCTCTTGACATTCGAGTAACCCGTTCCGTAATCATCAAGTGCAAAGTTAATACCCATCTCGTGAAGGCTGTTTATATTGGCATCCACGACATCGGGATCAAAATCAACTGCCGATTCGGTTATCTCAAGGTTTATAAGGGACGGATCAAGCCTGTATTTTTCAAGCAGTTTACTCACCTTATCCACCAGATTCATCTCTATACACTGGGATGTCGACATGTTTATCTCGATGCAGGAAAGCCCCAGCTCCTTAAAATCATTGGCGGAAATAAACCTGCAGACATCCTCCATGACGAAATCGCCTATCGCATGGATATCACCACTCCTCTCCGCCGCCTCGATAAACAGGGCCGGGGATATTATGCCGTATTTTTCATCCCTCAGTCTTACGAAGGCTTCTGCTGCAACAAATCTCTTCTCAAGAATGGAATAGATAGGCTGGTAAAAGAGTTCAAAGCTCTCATGCTTAAGGGCCCTCTTTATGATCTCATCAAGTTCACTCTTTATCTTGAATTCACGGTCGTTTACGTAGTCCGGATAATTCATTACATCCTTTACCGCCGGAAGGAAGGTATGGAAGTTGCTTCCGAAGGTATAAAGAGTATTGAAGTTATCTATATCATTCGGACAGCGAAGGATACACAGCCTGGCATCCACCATGAGTGTGAAGTCCCTGAACTCAATGGTATCGACAAAGTGGTCACGAATAAGCGTTCCCAGTTTCTTTACCCTGTCGTAGTCGGATGTTTCGCTGACAAATACGTACAGGCCTTCTTCAAGATAATACATATCCGCATCAGCCGAGGCTTCGACAACATAGTCACCAAATAGCTTCGACCGGCTCTTAAAGAATTCACTGAGAAGATCTTCTCCAAGATAGAGCCTTAAGTTCTTATAGTTTACAAGCTTGACCAAAAGCACGTAAACCGGGGCACCCGTAGCGAGGACATTCTTGATCTTTTCATGAGCCACATAGTATTTACCTGCTCCGGTCACAGGATCGAGCAGCTCCTCATCGCGCCTTATGATAAGCGAGAAAAGAAGGGTTGCGATCGTTATCGTAAACATCTCAACAAGGTGTTCCGGGAAGAAATACTGAATGACTATTCCTGCGATCGATACAGGATACAGGGACATCATCACCATAAACTTATCCTTCCTGATTATCCGCCTGTGCTTTAAGAGAATACCCATCTCAAAGATCATGAATAGAGCGCTTGTCGCATAGAAAATATAAATACCGTCATGGCGTATATATTTCAGATCATCACTGACCTCAAAGATGTAATGGACGAATAGATTAATAAGAAGAGCAACATTATTGATGATCATGGCGGCGTACCATATGATCCTTACCTTCCTGCTCCCGGTGAATTCATGCCACATTCCTATGTTGGAATAAATGTAGGGAAGATATACCGGAAGGAGCATATTGTGCGAAAAGAAGTAGAGATACTGCCATATATAATTTATGTTTCGGTTAAGAATGGTATGTTCCGAATAATTCTGTATATAGGCACCCCAGAAATCACCCAGAGTCGAAAACATCATGGTCAGGACAACAAGATAGAAAAGTCCGTTGGTCCTGCCCCGGAACATTTTTTTAAGGACGCAGGATCCCATGACCAGTAATAATATTATAAAAGCACATATATCGTAGTATAGTATCATAATCTGGAAGCCTTCCTTGAATTATGCTCTTTCAT
>ODAI014373924.1_pt1 | contig 10108 bp, 11 predicted proteins | sample 1539321 | NCBI WGS metagenome assembly ODAI01 (sample SAMN02144231, study PRJEB22623) | gut metagenome | biome: sheep rumen | host: Ovis aries | place: New Zealand | reverse complement strand
CCTTGCCCGTCCGAGAAAAATTGACGGAAGCTATGAGGATGAGCCGGAAGTGGCAGATGCTCCCGACAATGGCGAGCCGATGGCACCGAGAAGCAAGAACAAGTTCCTTGCAAAGCTTGGCTGGTAAATCAATTCGTTTTGTGATATACTCATACACCAAAAGCGCCTCCGGTTCCGGCCGGAGGCGTATCTAATGTGAAAGACTGGGAAAATATCGATGTTTCGACACAAATCAATTGACATGATACACGGGCCTCTTCTGCCGAAGATTCTTATCTTTGCGCTTCCGCTGATGGCGTCCAACCTGCTGCAGCTTTTGTTCAACGCGGCGGATATTATCGTGGTGGGGCGGTTTTCCGGCCCGGAAAGCCAGCTGAGCCTGGCGGCGGTCGGCAGCACCACCAGCATCGTGGCCCTGTTCGTCTACCTGCTGGTAGGCCTTTCGGTGGGGGTCAATGTTATCGCCGCCCACTGCTACGGCGCCGGCAATCAGGAGGAGATCGGAAAGATCGTTCATACATCGGTATTTGTGGCGCTCTCAGGAGGGCTTCTGTTTACCGCGGCAGGCCTTCTGGCCTCCCGGGCAATGCTCGCCGCCGTATCCACGCCGGAGGAAGTATTCTCCCTGGCGCTTCTGTATATCCGGATCTATTTCTTCGGCATCCCCTTCACCCTGCTTTATAACTACGGGGCGGCCCTTCTCAGGGCCAGGGGAGATACCGAGCGGCCCCTTCTGTATCTGACCGCCAGCGGCCTTCTGAACGTGGTGCTGAACCTGTTTTTTGTGGTGGTTCTGCACATGAATGTGGCAGGCGTTGCGCTGGCGACAGTATTAAGCCAGGGGCTCAGCGCGGGGCTGATTCTGCGGTTTCTTATTGTTTCGCAGGATGAGCTTCATCTGGATTTCAGAAAGCTTCGTCCGGACCGGCAGATCTTTCTGCGGCTCATGCAGCTGGGACTTCCGGCGGGACTGCAGTCCAGTCTCTTCAGTATCGCCAACATCGTGATACAGGCGGCCATCAATTCCTACGGAAGTACGGTGATGGCGGCGGTTTCGGCGGCTTTCAGCATCGAGAGTTTCCTCTATGTGGCCATGAACTCCTTCCACCATGCGGCGCAGACCTTCACCGGCCAGAACCTGGCGGCGGGAGAACAGAAACGGGCCGACCGGGTGCTCTGGCTGTGCCTCGGCTGCACCGTTGCGGTAGGTTCGGTGTCCAGTGCCCTGGTGGTACTGTTTGCGGAGCCGCTGATCGGCATCTACAATACGAATCCGGCGGTGATAGCGGCAGGCGTGGAACGGCTGAAGATCGTGGCGTCAACATACGTGATCTACGGAATGGCAGATATTCTGACGGGGGCAATCCGGGGATATGCGGTGTCGGTAGCCCCGATGCTGATCAATCTCTTCTGCACCTGCATCTGCCGTGTGGTGTGGATCGGACTTCTGGATACGAGCACAAAGCCCGTGACATGGGTGCATGCATCCTTCCCCATCTCCTGGGCGTTTCTTCTCATAGCGCTGGCCGGATATATGGTTTATCTGCGGCACAGAAAAAAACCGCCTGTTCCTACAGGCGGTCAATGGCATCAACCAGTTCGAAGTTCATCTTCGGACTGGTTTTTTATTTAAAAAAGCGCAAAAATACCCCCATCTTCTTAGAGATGATTTTGAAAATTCTAAAATCTATACTACCAGGTTTACCTTGAAGCAGTCATATATCCGTTGGTTTTAAAACATTTTTTTATGGGAGGATCCCTTCTGCCATCCACTCTGAACTTAGTTGTAGGTATTGAACTCATCCATCTTCCCCATCTCTTATAATGCCGCCCCGGACGAACCGGGACTAAATTCCTTGAACAATCATCTTCCAGTTGAGAAAGATACTGTGAAATCGTTCCTGGCTTTTGGACATATACCCCGGCCAGAAACTGCAGGAACAAATGCTCCATTCTGACAGCATCGCATATGTACTTCATATTGGGGATATAATAGTACATAGTGCAGGATACTCCGGGTTCTGAATCTGCCACTCTTTTTAGAAACAGTTCTTCACTTCTTCCATAAAGGATCCCACAAACGGAATAACATAGAATCTTTCCATATAGCTCACAAACCACGATATTATATTTTCCTGAATTGAATCGCTCTGCCTCCAGATGATTTTTGATATCAAAGTAGGCGGTTTCGCTGTCCCATCTCCGGACGTGGTATAATTCAACGATATCACTTGCTGAAAACTCTGTTTGCTCCAGATCTGTCATGTAAACGGAATCTACGCATATCTTTTCCCTCTTACGTTTGTAGCCATTTAGCGTGTATTCAAAATGATTTTTAACGACCCTCACATCCAGCTGCAAACATTCTTGTGCATATGCCCGGCAATCCTCCCTTTTCAACCGCCGCAGCCATGCTTTATTAAATTCCAGTCGTATTCTGCCATCTTTCTCAATTTCTGCCACCTGTTCCTTGTACATATAAGTTTTTGCCCTCACCAGCAGTTTATACTTATGAAGTCTGCAATAAAGGAATAACTCTGCCGAACCATAATAGCGGTCGCATAGAAGCATCACTTTTTTTCCGGTCAACAGGTCCCGACAGTTTTCAAGGTGTTCATACAACATCGGAAGTTCAGATGTTTTGCACGGTTTAACCAGGGCATCCAGAATGACATGGTTAAGGACATCAACCAGAACAGAGCAGTTTGCCTGCGGTTTCTTGACTTTACTCTCATCAGTAATGGTCTGGTTGAGATATCCTCCAAATTTATTTTTCATCTCTTCGGAAGGAGGGAGGTCCATTTTCGTTCCGTCGCAGGCAAGAACGATCCAACCATCGATGGTCTGATAATCTTGATGCTCATAGAAATGTTGTGCGAACTTGCGAATAATGAGCGGAAACACATCCGGATTTGTTTTATTCAGGGCTTTAAACATAGCCTGTTTAGACACTTTGGGTTTCTCAACCTTCGAAAAATAGGAAATAATGTCTTTATTTGTTGTTTCGGCATGCCGGAAAGTATAGAATAGAAGAACATCCTGCAGGGTGATTTTTCTGGATTGTGTAAATCCCCTGACAGTAGTTTTGGCGGTGCTGGAGATATGATCGGAGCGAAGGATACTGGTCAGATCATCCAGCGCCGTTTTTACAGTAACAGCCTTGGCTCTATACTACATCGTCTCGTCATCATAAACGAGACGAGGCTTCTTCTTCGCATACATAGCCTTGAGAAAAGGCACCTGATCTTCCTCAAGAAGGCCAAAGTTATGAAGTGTGCGATGTTTAATGGTGCCATTTTCTCTGTAAGATTCAACAAGATAGCAAAAATACGTCCCTTTTCGTCCTTTTGAATTTGGAACTGTTTTTATAAACATAAAAGCCTCCTTTCTATACTACATCATATCGTTATAATAGCATAAATAAAGGCTATAATAAATACTATTCTATACTACATTTTAGGCATTATTATAGGCACATGAAGTAAGAATGCTTCATGTGCCTATAACTGGTTGATGCCATTGACCTCCCGTCAAGGGAGGTTTTCTTAATGTAAAGCAGTATTCATCAGATCCCCAGATCAAACTTCAGCTGGGGCTTCATCGGCGTATAATTCACCATCTCAAAATCTTCAATGGTGAAATCTTCAAAGGCGCATCCCATCTCCTTGTGCAGCACCAGCATCGGAGCATCTGCTGCAGGTCCATCGGAAGTCTCCGCGGCAGCAGCCTTTTCTGCACGCTTAAGCATCTCCTGCGCATTTTCCATATGGCGGTCATAGATCTGCTCGTTGGCTACAAAGTGGGTAAAGACGCCGGGCTTCTTCTCCACGACCCGGGCAATCATCATCAGGAGAGCCGCGTACTGGATCTCATTGATTCCGCCGGCGCCGGAGGCGGTGAGCATGTCGCCGCTTCTCTGGATGAGGCTCATGTCAAGGTATTCGCCGCGCACATTCCACATGGTGAGGAAAGCGCAGGGGGCAAGTCCCGGAGTCTCCCGGAGATCCGTTTCCTGCCAGAGAGAGACCACCTTGCGGCGTCCGTAGGGATCCTTCCGGATATCCTCAATCAGCCTGTGCATCAGATCATAGCGCTTAACCGTCGCGCCGTAGCGCTGTCCGATGGTGCCGTCGCCGATGTCCCAGGGGCCCCACCAGGTGACGCCGGCTGCCTCCATCTCTGTGAGAACATTGGTCGGGTGCTGGTAAATGGTGAAGATCTCCCGGATGCCGGTCTTCCAGGCCTGGGGCCGGAGCGTGCAGATGGGGAATTCGCCCTTTGCGAGATCATACTTCCGCATCACGTGGTTCACGCTGATGGTGTGAGCCGGTGTTCCGTCGGAATATACCGGGCGGGGATTCTCATCCATATAGCCGTTGTCCAGAATATTGTGAATATCATCAACCAGATATCTGTCTGCTTTCGTCATTTCAAAAACCTTTCTTAAAAGAACAATCCTTCGGCACATCCCCATGATACAATGTTTCTTGCCGGTTCGCAAGTCATCGGCCGCGGTACATGTGCAAACCGGCAGAACTGCAAAAAAGACTGGACCTGCTTTGAAAAGGCCGATATGATGGAAGATAGAAGAGACAGAAATGACAGGAGCAAATCCGTATGAGTGCAAAACTACTGGACTGCAGCGCGGTTGCCCGGGCTGTCAGCAAGTCCTGCCAGGAAGAAGCAGAGCAGCTGAAGAATCTGGGCATCATGCCGAAACTGGGCATCGTCCGCGTGGGAGAGAAAGGACCGGACCTTTCCTATGAAAAAGGAGCCATCCGGACCATGACGGCAGCAGGTATCGGGACGGAGGTTTACGCCTTCCCGGCAGATATCAGCCAGGAAGACTATATCCGCGAATTCAGGAAAATAAATGCAGATCCCGCCATCCACGGGATTCTGGCGCTGCGGCCGCTGGATCATATCGATGAAAATGAGGCCATCGCACGGAACCTTGATGCGGTAAAGGATGTGGATGCCAGTACCTCCACAAATATCGGAAGACTTCTTCTGAATGACGACAGGGCCCTGCTTCCCTGTACGGCAAAGGCCATTCTTGCGGTCATGGAATACTATGGAGACGAGATTCGCAGAATCCGCAGGGAAAACAACCCGGCCTACGCGCTGTGGGAAAAAGAACAGGCACAGAAGGAAAATGCTGGCGCTGTACAGAAGAATCCGGATCCACTGCAGGGGCTGGAGGTCTGTATCGTCAATAACTCCCGGGTGATAGGAATCCCGCTGATGGTGATGCTGACAGAGCGATTTGCCACCGTCTCTGTGGTGCATCATCTCTCCGATGCCCGGGATAAGAAGGCCATCGCATCCAGGGCGGACGTGCTGGTGGCGGCGACGCCTTTTAGGAACACGGTGACGGCGGATATGGTAAAGCCCGGCGCCATGGTGATCGATGCGGCCATCGTGCGGGAGAAGATCCTTGACGAGTGGGGTGCGCCGGTGCTGCGTGACACGGGAATGCCGAAGATGAAAACCTTCGGCTGCTGTACGCCGGAAGTCGCCGAAAAGGCCTCCTGCATTACCCCGGTGCCGGGAGTGGGAGCCGTGACTTCGGCCATGCTTGCAAAGAATCTGCTGCAGGCATGCCGGATGCAGAATAAGATAAAATAACCGGGCAAATGCCCGTTTATGCGAGGTAGACTGTTTATGTTGAAAAAACTGAATGAATACCATGACCCGCGATACGAGAAAATCTCCTTTTATGTCATCCGGACGGCGCTCATCCTGGTTCTTGCCGGGGCTGTCATATACTGGGTTTTTGGAAAAGCGGGCAATATCCTGAGGCTGGTCCTGGCGGTAGTCAATCCCCTGATCGTGGGCATTGGCCTCGCCTACCTCTTCACCCCCCTGGTGCAGAAGTGTGAAAATGGGATACTCCGGAACATAAAAAAGCCGGGTCTCAGACGGGGACTGTCCGTAGCTATGACTCTGGGGGCGGTGGTCCTGTTTCTCCTGGTGCTTGTCGGTCTCCTGATTACGACGGTGACCAGAAGTGTTACGATGATCCATCCGGAGCAATACATAGAATATTTCAAGTCCCTGGGCGAGCAGATGAGTCAATTCGCAGAAATGATAGAGAATAAGCTGGAAGAGATGAGTATTAACGTGGGGACTATCGGAGGATATCTCTCATCCATCCTGGCGAGTGTGAAAGACGTCGCATCCGCGCTGCTGTTTTCGCTGATCTTTGCAATATACTTCCTGATGGATTCCGGAATCAAAAAGTACTGGGGAGACATCCTTATTCTCTTCACAAAGGAAAAAACCAGAGAACACCTCCTGGAACTGGCAAAGGATGCAGATCATGTATTTGCCGGCTATATCCGAGGGCAGGTTATCGATGCCATGCTTGTGGGAACGCTGACGGCGGCGGCTCTGACCCTGGCCGGCGTACCCTACGGCGCGGTGGTCGGCCTTCTGACCGGCCTGGGAAATCTGATCCCCTACATCGGCCCGCTGGTGGGCTTTGGCTCTCTGATTATCGTATGCCTGATGGGACAGTCCCTGTTGCACCTGGCACTCGGCGGTGTCATCCTGGCCGTAGTTATGTTTGTTGACGGCAACATCATCAATCCGAGACTCTTAAGCGCCAATGTGGAAGTTCATCCCGTGCTGGTGATTGTGGCACTCCTTGCCGGCGGCCAGATCGGGGGCGTTGTCGGTATGCTGGTCAGCGTTCCCTGCGCGGCATTCCTGAAGCTGCAGTTTGACAAATACGTGGAAAAGAAGAGGAGAGAACAGGAGAAGGCTGACATTTGACAGTATACTTCTGCAGAAGTATAATCTATATATAACTCTGCAGAAGTATAGGAGGAAGAATGGACAGCAAAGTTTTATACCACGGATCCTCTGAGATAATCAGAATTCCGCTCCTTTCAAAAGGGAAACTGACCAATGATTACGGGCAGGGGTTTTACTGTACCGAAACCCGTTTGCTTGCCGCGGAATGGGCGTGTACGGAAGGTCAGGACGGATATGTGAACCAGTACGACTTGAATATGGAGGGGCTTCATATCCTGAATCTGGGAGAGAAGGATTATACGGTTCTTCACTGGCTGGCGCTGCTGGTGGAATACAGAAAACTTCGGCTGTCGTCACCTGTGATGAAGCAGGGGGCAGCCTGGCTTATCAGGAATTTCCATACGGATCTGACGCCATTTGACATTGTGATCGGATACCGGGCGGATGATTCCTATTTTTCATTTGTGAGAGCATTCCTCGCCAATACCATTTCCTTAGAGCAGCTGTCGCGGGCCATAAAGCTGGGAAAGCTGGGGGAACAGGTTGTCCTCAAGAGTGACCGGGCGTTTGATGCTATTCGGTTTGTCACCTGTGAAAGAGCAGAGAATGCCGTATATTATGTCAGACGAAAGGCGAGAGATGACAGTGCGAGAAAGCAGTATCTGGACATACTGGAGGAAAATGCTGCAGAAGGGCTGTATCTCAGAGACCTGATACGGGAGGGGGTGGCACCGGACGATGTACGCTTACGATGAGATGTATCTTGACGATGCCATGGACTGCCTGGGAGAAGCGGTGGACTATGCGGCAAATGCCTGCAGCCTTCCGCCGGACGAATTTATGGAGCTTTTTATTGCCAGCGGGAAAGCGGCGGAGTTTGGAGCAGGGGTTCCCCGGGTGGTGAGCGGCCGGTCAGGGACAGAGCTGGTTATGGATATCCTGGGAGAATTCTGGGATGATTTTGAGGCTCCGAATCCATTGGAAGGGCCGGAATGTTCGCCGGAATACTGGAGCGGGTGGATTCTTGCATATTATCAATGGAAGAAAGGGGATTCTTTCGAGTCGATTCTGAAAAAGCTCCCCATGAGAGATATCCTGCAGCTCTATCCGGTACTTCATGAAGCTTCTGAGGAGAAGTTCATTGATACAGCCGACAGTATTATCCGCAGAAAAACAGTATCCACAAGACTCCAGCAGCTTCGGCGGATTGGAGGATATTCCCAGCGGCTCCTGTCAGAGAAGTCCGGGGTCAATCTGCGGACACTGCAGCAGTATGAGATAGGAGCGAAAGATATCAATAAAGCTTCGGTCACGACGATTCTGTCACTCACGAGGGTGCTGGGATGCCGGCCGGAGGATTTGCTGGAATACGGCGGAATACAGCAGGAAAATTGATTCACTGCCACAAGGAGACACACCATGCCTGACAGAAAAAAGATACTCATGGTCGCCACCGGCGGCACCATCGCCTCCATGGATGAGGGACAGGGTCTTACGCCGAAACTGACCACGGAAGAAATTCTCTCCACCATCCCGGAGGTAAAGGATATCTGCCGTATCGAGGCGCTGCAGCTGATGAATCTGGACAGCACCAACATCGGCCCGAAGGAGTGGCAGGAGATTGCGCAGTGTATTCTGCGGGAATACGATAACTACGACGGCTTTGTCGTGACCCATGGGACAGACACCATGGCCTACACGGCGGCGGCCCTCTCCTATATGATACAGAAATCTCCGAAGCCGGTGGTCATCACCGGCTCTCAGAAGTCCATCTTTCTCAGGGATACGGATGCCCGGGTGAATCTGCTTGATTCCTTCGTCTATGCCGCAGACCCCGGTTCCTGGGGAGTTTCCATCGTCTTCAACGGGAAGGCCATTCTGGGAACCCGGGCGAGGAAAGAGCGGAGCAAGAGCTACAACGCCTTCAACAGCGTGGACTATCCCGAGGCAGCCGTCATCCGGAACGGCCGGGTGATTCGCTATCTTACCCGTCCTTCACTGGAAGATGGCCCCGTCATCTCCACAAATATGGAGGGCAGGATCCTTCTTCTCACCCTCATTCCCGGGATGTCGGCGAAGGTACTGCAAAACTCCATGGAGGACTATGACGCGGTGATCTTAAGGTCCTTCGGCGTGGGCGGCCTGCCGGGAAGCGACAGGGGCGGTCTGGCCGAGGCTCTTAGGGAGTGGACGGAGCATGGAAAGCTTGTGGTGATGATGACCCAGGTTCCATATGAAGGCAGCGATATGAACGTCTACCAGGTGGGGCAGAAGATCAAGCATGAGCTGAACATGCTGGAAGGCTACGATATGACCATGGAAGCGGTGGTAACGAAGCTCATGTGGATTATGGGACAGACCAGGGATCCGGACAGGGTGCGGGAGCTTTTCTACACGCCGGTGCAGAACGATCTGGTGCAGTAGCAGAAAAGAGCCGGAGAAGTCCGGGAAAATGCAGAGCATATCATAGACAGGAGAAAACCATGACACAGGAAACCATCGACCGCATCCGCCGGTTCTCCGAGGAGAGAGACTGGGGACAGTTCCACACGCCGGGGAATCTGGCAAAATCCATCTCCATCGAGGCCAATGAGCTTCTCGAGTGCTTCCAGTGGGACGAAGAACACTTTGACCTGCAGCACGTCCGGGAAGAGCTGGCAGATGTTATCGTATACTGCCGGAACATGCTGGATGAGCTGGGACTGGATGAGGACGAGATCGTAAACAGCAAGATGGATAAAAATGAAGCAAAGTATCCGGTGGAGCTGGCAAAGGGAAGAGCCGACAAATACACAGAGCTCAGAAACAGACAGAAGGAATAAAAAGACGGACAAACACCGGAAGAAGAGGGGGAAATCCGAATGAAGATCGTAGACGGTACAAACAACCTGGCAAAACTGGAAACACTGTTTTCACAGCTGGAGGAGAAGAAGCATGCCCTGGCGGACATTGTGGATGTGATGGAAGAGGACGGGACGTCCGGAAGAGCCGTTGACATGCTCATCGACAGCCTGGAATCCATCGACAGTGCCCTGGACTCCCTGCAGGATGCCATGGACGAGATGGCGTAGGTGATGGCGATGAAAGCAAACTTGCCATCAAATGCAGAATACAGAGAAGAAAGAAAAAAAGACCTGAAGTTTCATACCCCGGGCGGTCTCTTCAACTACCGCGCGGGCGCCATTATCATTCATAACGGAAAGTATCTTCTCATGCACAATTCACAGGATCCGTACTATTACAGTGTCGGCGGGCGCGTGCGCTTTGACGAGACCACCGAGGAGGCAGCAGTCCGGGAGGTTCTGGAGGAAACCGGAGTTTTGCTGGAAATTGACCGGATCCTGTTTTT
>ODAI014351417.1_pt1 | contig 10108 bp, 6 predicted proteins | sample 1539321 | NCBI WGS metagenome assembly ODAI01 (sample SAMN02144231, study PRJEB22623) | gut metagenome | biome: sheep rumen | host: Ovis aries | place: New Zealand | reverse complement strand
GGGCCGGTAGAAGCCCGGCAGGATGATATGTCGGTCGCGATAGGTGGGACGGAGACCGTTGCCAGGGACCAGTTTGTAGTCCAGAAAAACGTCTGCCTGGTGGTCGTTGTGCGTGCGTGGCAGGTCGGGGTTGCGGGGTTCCAGGTCGGTGTAGATGCGCATCTCGTCTTGCCGGTTTAACTTCAGAGATTGGATAATCAGTTCGAGAGAGCGATTGGGATTGTTCATGTCGCCTTTGGAAACAAAGTCACGGTAGAAAGCATATCCGTCGACACGTGCAAGGATGTTGAATTTCTGATACGGACCATAGAAATAGACACTGCCCAGCAGCAGGCGTGCAATCATCTGGGGCAGGTTGTGGGGCTGGTAGAAACCACGCGACAGGCCGTAGTCGATGCACTGGTTAAAGAGCTCCTGCGTGTCGACGACATAGGCTGGCTTGGAATAGTCAACAGCGTGCAGGCTACGGCGCCGTTTAGCCTTCACGGTGACGTTCTTCAGGGTGCGGTCCATTTTTGAAATGTTCTTTCCGGCGTCCAGTGGCTGTCCGGTCTCTTGTTCATCTATTATAGCGGTGTCGTTCGGCTGATGGTCCTGATAGTAGCTGTACTTCTTTGGAAAGACGGGGAAGAAGAGGTCGCGCTTGACGTAGTAGTTGGCAGCTGCTGTTCCATCGGCCCATTTCGATTCGTACCTTTTCAGTTTCGAATCCTTGATGTTTGATTTGTAGGCCATCATGAATAGAACAGCATCGCCGTAAAAAGGTGGTACTTCAAACTCGTAGCGTCCACCGTCGTGAGTCTGTAGCTTTACTTCAGCCACATCGGTGCCTTTAACCAGTTCACCAGTCAGTGTTACCTCTTTTCTCAGGTGACCATACTTTCTTAGGTAACGGCTCTCATCGCCGTATAAGTCGTCATCATGAAACTCTGGTATGTCTTCATCTGTTTCGTTGCTCTCGAAGTTATCTCCTTCCCATGCTGCAACTTCAGCAACGTGCTCCGTCAGTGCCTCCTCGGCTTTCCTTTTTCTCTCGTCGTTTTCAGTCTTCACCAATTTTTCCAGACGCTCAAACGTCAGTTCGCTGAAGTCCTCGTCGCTGCGATAGGGATAGACGCGTCCCGTCACGGTGAGTGTTTTCTCCGGTTCGTATCGCAGGTCCGCCGTGTCGGTCAGCTCTCTGTAGTCGTAGCGCCGCCATCCCTGCACCATCATGAGCAGGTCGAGGTGCCGCCGGTGGGTGTCGTCGTCGCTTTCAAAGTAGTAGTCGGGATGTGGTACGAAGCCCTGCAGTTCGCTTGCGAGCAGCATGTCTGTCATGATGTTTCCCGTGTCGTAGGTAGGCTCGTCGGTTGCTCCGTCGCGTATGGCCACCGAGATGTGTGCTGTGCCCGGCGGTGCCTGCAGCGTGACGGTTGCCAGCTCCAGCGGCTGGTACTCGCTCTTCAGGCCGCTGACGCTGATGCCCCCTGCGGCGCAGTCGTGGTGGTTGACGAAGAACAGGCGGTCGGCCATCGGCATCCCTTCGGCGTCGATGACAATCATGTCGCATACACCTGTCGGCAGGGATGTCTTGTCGATGCTTACCGTGCTGCGTCCCTCGCTGTCGCTGCTGACGCGCCGGAACGCCTTCAGCACACCGCGGCAGAGCACGGCTACGGCATAGTCACTGCCGGCTACGTTCTTCATCGTCAGCTCGGCCCTCACGTGGTCGGCGCTGTCGCGCAGCGCCAGGGTGCAGCCCTGCCGCTCAATGTCCGGCAGGCTGAAGCGGTAGTCCTTGTCGTTGTAGCGAAAGTCGGCCTTCAGGCTGCCCTTCTCGGGCACGTCCAGTACGAAGGCGCCGCGGCCCTCGTGCTCCGTCCTGATGGGCATGCCGTCCAGCAGTCCCTCGACATCCACCTGCCGTCCCTCCTCGTCGTAGGCTTCGAAGGCCACCTGGCAGCGCGTGCCGGCTATGAGGTGCCCGCCCTCGGGGTAGAAACCGACGTGCAGTTGCTCCTTCTGCTCCTTGTCCAGGCGCATCTTCGGGCGGCCTACCACATACTTCTCGTCGTATGCTCCTGGGGCGGAAGGGCGCTCGTAGACTGGGAACACACGGCTGTATAGTGTGCCGTAGTCACGATAGAAGTCGTCTGCCATCTGCTGGTTGTAGAAGGCCAGCCGGTCGTAGTAGTTGTATTGGCGGTGGGTGACGCAGAAGTTCAGCATCCAGCGTGTGTAGGCGCGCATCTCGTAGTATCCCGAGTAGAGCGAGTCCTCCAGTATGAAGTTGCCGCATGTCCATCCCTGCGGCGAGGTGATGAGCTGCTGTCGCTCGACCAGCATGCCGTCTGGCGAGAGCAGCTCGACGTAGGTGATGTGGCTCATGTCCGAGTATGTCAGGCTGTCGGCGCGAACCACGTAGGCCTTGTACCAGATGGTGTCGCCCTTGAAGTAGCACGTGTTGTCCATGTGCAGGTAGATCTTCTCCTGCACGGGAGCCTCGCGCAGCTGCTGCTCAATCTGTCCGAGCCTGTCCTGTGCGTCGGCAGGCGCCAGCGCCAGCAGCGTAAGGAGTACACATAGGGTCGTTCGCTTCATCGTTTGCAAATTTAATACATTTTATTAATATAAACAAATAATAGGCAATTTTTTTCTTAATGCGTCATTTAGTGATGTCTTATCAAAAATAGGAATTAATGTAAGTCCAAGATATTTGGCCATCATGCTTAAAAAGGAAACCATCATATCCAAAAACGACGTATCCATAAGTCACATAATCTACAATCACATCTCCGTGAACTACGCCATGAAATCTATATGTACTATCTGATGAGATGAAGGTATCGTAATTATTGCCCCACAATTCTATGTTATAACCATTGAATGAATCATCAATATGGTCAAAATCGATATGTGGGGAGAGCTTTACCCATTGTGTTATTCCATTCACCTTCTTCCACCTTATTATACATGAACAAGTATATTCTACCATAGAATGATATAAATCAAATACTGTTTGCGATTCAAAGGTATGACTATCGAAAGTTACTATTTCGTCGGAATTAATTAAGCGCCTGTTCCTCGGGTGTTTTTTCAGTTGGCTATAAGTAAATGTCTCATCATTTATGCTATCTGCATGAAGATTGTAAGTTCCCTTCATACTTGCCAGACATTTAAGCATGTTTTCAAATTCCATGATATTTGCTTCACTGACATTAGTTGACAAAATGCTGTCGTTCAATACAAAGCCAATATCATATTTCTGGATAATGGCTTCCAGGCGAGCTCTGTTTAGGCTTTCCCTGCTTTCGCCACTCGAATTTTCATCTGAACAAGCAGCTAATACAGATGTACAAATGAACACTGTACATATACCATGTAATAATGTTTTTTTCATAATTCGCTATTATATTAATTTCATTTATAAATTATTGAACTAAAGAACGCTTTTCTAGCAGGTCTGCTGAATAATTGATTTAAATAACTCATAGGCAATACTTTTTTGCTTCAGTACGGATGTAGTTGACATACTCCATTGTCTCGCGAGAGGGTGTTTTGATAGGCTTGTTCATTATTTCCTTTACCCAAAACAGGCATTTCTCCCTATCTCCTTGGCTTTTGTAAAGATCATAGATAGCACAAAGGGGGGCAAATCGATTTGGGCACATGTGATGTGCAAGCATATAATATGAAAGAGCCTCGTCTACATGCTTCAAATCACTATGGATATCCCCAAGGAGTAAACTCAAATCATAGTCAGCCAGCATCTGTTGACATTTTTCTGCGATTTTCAATGCTTCGTCATAGTATCCTGCTTCACGGAGAACAAATGCATAGTTATATAGAAAAAAACTATTATCATTCATCTTTACATAAAGACGCTGATATTCAGGAAGAATACTCTCGAATGATTTGTATTGACTTTTTTCAGATATATCTAACCATTCTTTTTCAATGAATATCTGTTTGGTCTTCCAATAGCCGAAAGAAAATAGGAATACCATGCCCACGCCTATCACCCATCGTCCAATCAATTTCCTTTTAATGACGTTCTTGAAAATAAGAATGAGGGCGTATATAAACATTATCCATATAAAGATATAGTGAAAAGGATATGAAAACATTGAAAATACAATAATCCCTGTAAGTATTTCAATTCCAAGTTTTCCATCCTCTGTTTTGTTCTTTTGGAAGTATTTATAAACTAAGAAGATACAAAAACACAAGACGAAGAGAGAAATTAAACCATAATTAGTTGCTATGTAAAGGAACTCATTTAGCGGATGGCGAATATTGTCAGCATAATAGGCAAATTGCGATTGAGGATGACTGGAAAAATAATCTGCCTGGACATTCATATACTGTGATTCAAATCCTTTAGTTCCCCATCCACCGAAAGGACTTTTCATTATTAATACCAATGCCTGTGAAAGAATAAAGAATCTGCCTGCTGTTGATTCAGTCTTAAAAAGAAAGGCGGCAATAGTTGCGAGACTTACCGCCGCCAATACTATAATGAGTCGTTTATTCTTAACTTGGAGAAACTTTGCTATGAAGCAAATAATAATATAAATTATTCCTATTCGCGACTTTGTAAATAATACTGAAACAACACAAACCATGACACATATGCTCATCAAATACTTAGTCAGAGTATCAAGATGCTTAAAACCATGCAGAAACACAGGGATGCTGATGGATAGACATATTGCCAATCCCGTAACATTATCAAAGTGACCTGCTACATTGAATTCATTTCTGTCTACAAATCCTAAGTATTGCAACAGAAAGCAGGCAGACTCAATAACGCAAAAGATACCCAGACCAATTTTAACAGGCATAAATAAATGAGCTTGGTTTAGTTTGCTATTTCCCCATAACGTTCGTCTTTCGATTTCTCCACCTTGTATTTCTTATTTCCGAATCAGAGTAAGTCCATGAAATATATGAATCCTCGTAACAGAACTCACCTTCGTAATGGAAAGTAACAAAACCAAAATACCCGAAATCTGATCTTCGAATGATGTTTCCCGTGTAATCACCTTCAAAAGCAAATGTAGTGTCAGTCAAGAAAGTAATATCATAGTCATTGGAGTTCTTTTCTATATAAAATGTCAAAACTTGATCAGTGTTTTCATTAAAAATTATATCTGGGTCTGCCTTTGCCCATCGTATAACACCATTGACTGATTTCCATTCCAAAAGACATGTACAATTATAACTAGTATTATAGTTATTATCGTATTTTCTTTCAGAATCAAAGTACCATGTGTCGTAATTAAAGATTTCGATTGACTGAGTTAATCGTCTATTCCTATTTTGCTGTTTCATCTGTTTACCTATAAACATATTCGTGTTAACAGGATCTGCACGAAGTTTATATGTTCCTCTTATTCCAGAAAGGCATTTAAGTGCGTTTTCAAGTTCAGCAAGGTCAGAATCGCTGATTTCTGTTGATAAGATGCTGTCGTTCAATACAAAATTAACGCCGTACTTCTGAATGATAGCTTCCAAACGAGCCTTGTTTACGCTTTCCCTACTCTCGCTAATGGAATCATCATCAGAGCAAGCAACCCAAACTAATGTGCAGACAAACACTACACACAAACTGTAAAATACTTTTTTCATAATTTTTACTTCTTTGTTAATACCATTTGATTTTATTGTTATAAGTGAATATTCGCTCTTCCCTCCCACCAGATAGGTCGTGCAGGACATAGATAGTCCCTGATGGAATGCTGTCAAAAGTAAGCCAGTCTGATGTAGCCGTTTGAATGCCTGCTGATACTTCGTGGCCATCATCGTAATACGCCAACTCATAGGTATGACCTATTTCTATATCATTATCGTCATTCCGTGGCAGATAAACTATTCTATTTATGCAAATAGGACTCCCCATGTCTGCACCGACCCACCCTGTCTGCTCTGTCTTGCTCTCATAATAGGTGAGTCGGTTGCCATCAAAGGCGTCTTCCGGTTTCGTCTTTCCCATAGCCTCTCCCTCGCTCATAATCTTGTGTGGGACTATTACTGTACTGTCAGAAAGAAAAATTAGCTCTGCCACATTACATTTCCCTCGGTCTGGGGAAACATATCGCCAATATCTATAAGGTTTGACATTGCCAATTGCCAGTGTGTCGTATCCATGCATGGAAACATGCTCAACTCTCCCACACTCAACGGCATGCTTGAATTCTGGATTATCAGCGGCTTCAAAGTGTCCTTTCTCCATAAGCATTCTAAATTTTACAATGCGATTGTATAATGGATACTTTCTACCTATAGTTATAGTTTGCAAGTGCTGATTGTCTTTCCGAAGAATCTGAGTACTGCCGTCCCTGCTAAGAATAAAGATGTCGCCTGCAGGTATGCAACCTTCGTTTCTCCAAAATACTGGCATATATACAATATCGGCACCCATATTGTGGAAGATAGCTTTATTATTGGAATCAATCTTTGTAAAAGCCACAGGTACCCAACTTTGATTGTCAAAGACAGCTAAGTAGGCAAATACATCACTTGGACAGACATCCTTAAGTGATATAGACAAGTCGTGGCCTTTGAAATACTCTGTTGAAACGTCTTTTATGAATGGACTGTCAAGTGAGGGAGGTAAGGGAGCCTTCGCCTTTTCATTCATAGCATATAGACTCTGAGGCTGATATGCAAAGGTATAACGATAGACCTTTGCCATCTTGCGCCCTTCCTTGCTTGGACTTCCTGGGTTGCTTTCTCCACCCATAAATGGTCTGGAATATCCCGTATTGTCAAATAAGACATTCCAGTGGTGATTATGAGCACGGTCTGGCCATTGAGGCGTAAAGTCAATACCCACTGGAATTCCGCAAGCTCTCATCACATAAGTAGTATATTTGGCATAGTCATAGCATTCTCCCATCTTGATGTTTTCAAGGGTAGACACAGGCCACTCTGCATTTATCTGCGGTATCACTTTTTGGTTATGGAAACGCTTTTTCCGCAATGCATCGTTCACTTTACACGCAGCCCAGTAAACTTGGTCATACATGTCGTCACTTTTTAGGGCGATGTCTATACTTGGCCAGAACTCTTCGCGTAGTACTTTCCGCCAGGGCTCAAACTTTTCATTTCCCACTCTATATGGAAGGAGATATTCGCAGAACTCATCAAAAGAAAGATGGTTGGCCCAAAGACCTTCTTGCCAGTCTTTAAACGCTTGGTCAATGTTACTGATGAGCGTTTCAGCATCAATAGCGGCAGTGTCATTGAGTTCAACCGTCTTCCTGTCATCAAGTTCTCCTAATCGTTCATAGAGTTGTTCGTATTTCGCTATGCAATCAGGATAGTCATATCGATTGTTAATCTGTGCTACAGCTTCATAATACAAGTCGAGTAGTGGGTTGCTCAAACTTTTATGGTAATGCATATTCTCTATGAGAAATTGCGCTGCCTTAATTTTTAATGTGTCACCAAGTTGGGCATAATGGTCTATGACACGTTTGCCAGCAGTGCCAATCTCACTACTAGAATCCCCACATGAACATATCAACAGGGTTGCTATAAAAGAGAGAATCATTCTCATTTCACAACGAATTTTCCAATGAAATCATCATCCTCATCAGCCATTGTAATGACAATTTTGTAGTTTCCACTACCATGTTTCGATAATGGAAATGCTATTGTGTCATTTGGGTTTACAGAACATAGTTTAGAAATAACCAATTTTTCGGGCTCATTTTTATAGATATTGATGCATACTGCGGGATTTCCAACCTCAAAAACAATGAGCAAATTCTTAATGCTTGTATTGTATATTCCATAAACTCCGTCATTATCCTTGACGGGAACAGGAGAATTACCGTTGTTCACGGTTATCACTTTCAAATTATCAGCTAAAGCGTAACTAATGCTAATAATAAAGATTCCTATAAAAGTGGCTCTCAAGAATGGATGTTTCATATTGTTATTGGTAGTATTTATGACAAGCAGGAGTGACACAGCACTCCATGCTCGCCATCACAAAACATACTTCGATCATACGCGACAGAAATTCATAATTGTCCATCTGAATCAGAACGTAATCTCGCTCCAGAAGTAGTAGCTGCCGCCGAAGTCGAGGGTCAGAACGTAGTCGCCGCTGAGGGTAGAGGGCAGCACCACGGTATCGGTGCTAGAAAGCACAGCTGTCTGATAGACTACTTCGCCATCCTCATCAAATAAGGTAAGCGTGTAGTCGGGATGGAACGCCTCAAAGGTCAGCACGTTGTCATCCAAAGTTACATTTGGTATGCGCAAGGGGGCTTTACCATGACCTGGACCGAGAGTTGTTTCATCAATAATACCTACGTTAAACACTACGGGCTCGATAGCAAAAAGAATGCTCGCTCCCATCACAAAACTAACCAGTAAAAGTGCAAGTCTTTTCATAGCTTTTAAATGTTTTAGAGTTTAAAAATCGGATGCAAAAGTACTTCTTTATATTCATTCTCCAAAACATTTAATGCCTTAAGAATTCACCAAAAATTCACCTTCTGATAAGTTGCTGAAAGACAGAAGGTTAATGCGCAATGTTGCACTAAGCTACAATCAACTTTCAGCAGATTTCTGACAATTTCTCGACCAAATCCTTGCTGGTTCCTTCACTTTTGAATAGCTTTATGAGTAATTGTTTACTCATCTTGGTAACATACGAAGGAACAACTTCCAACAGATGGCTGACACTGCCTGACTTTATGTGAAGACGAAATAGTATACAGGCGCGATATTCATTTACGTTCAATGCATATTGTCTGTTTGAGATGAATTGATAAAAATTTGGAAGTACTTCCATCACCAAACAATTCAGTTCGTGCCACTCTTCTTCGGTCAATGTGCTCCCAATATTAGACTTTTTACATAATGTTGTGTAGATGGCCGATTCTCTTAGCTGCTGCTCCGACGTTTCCTGATTCCGATTGGCGAAATGGTAATTGCGCATAATGTCTGAACGCAAACGTTCGACTTCTTTCTCCTTTTCATCAATCAGAGCTTCTAACTGTTCTTCATGCGAACGGAGCCTAAGCAGTTCCGTCTGCGTTTTTTCCAGATAGTCTAATTGTTGTTGAAATAAGATACGTTCGGCTTTCCGCCGTTTATACCATTTGGAGAATATGAAAGCTATGGCACCGCCTACACCTATTATAAATAAAAGGAACATTCGGAATCTGTTGCGCTCATGCTCTGCCTGCTTCTCGGCTTGTCTTGCCAGATTCTGATGGCGCGTATAGTCATACATCTTTTTAGCTTGTTCTATCTCTCTGGTAGCCATTTGAGCATAGAGCGAATCGTTCATCTCGTAACTGTAGAGAGCATATTTCGCGGCAGAGTCTGACATACCTGTCTGTTTATAAAGCAACGATAGGCCACGAGATCCGGCATTTTGATTGTTATAATCATGGGCTTCCTGCAGTTCCTTACGAAAGTAGTGTTCAGCGGAGTCGCATTGCTGGGTTAATAGAAAATAAGTTCCTTTCTGATAATAATACACTTCGTGTCCTTTAGCCATTTCATGATTACCATCAAAGAAGCCGGATTCGGTCTCATATATATCCATATATTGCCGGGCCTTATCAAACAGATGTTTTTGCAGACAGCTTCCAATAGCCATTCCTGCATATTGGGCAGCTCTTCTCCGTATACCAAGTGAATGACAACGCTTATTGATGTTGTCATAGACAGACAGGACAGAATCATGCATGTTCAGTCTGCTATAGGCTATCATCTTATAAGCATATTCATTGATAGACATCAAAGTGTCATTGGCTTTCTCTGCATAAGCTATGGAGATGTCCAAACATTGAAGATAGCTATCCATCAGGTTTTGCTGATAGAACACGCTTGACATCTGTGCATATACCCGACAAAAGATATGATAGTCGCAGTCAGCAGCCGTGGTGTCGGCGCACTCTGCGGCGGTGTGGTACTCTTCGAGTGCCTGGGGTGCCTCGCCCTTGTCGGCCCAGGTGCGGCCCATGAGGTAGTGGGCGAGCATGCGCTCGTTGGGCGTGCCGTGGCTGTCGAACCAGGTGCAGAGGGCGGTGGCGAGGGAGTCGTCGGTCATGAGCGAGTCGCTCTGGTTGCGGGCTTGCAGCTCGTGCAGCTGCTG
>ODAI013545081.1_pt1 | contig 10108 bp, 10 predicted proteins | sample 1539321 | NCBI WGS metagenome assembly ODAI01 (sample SAMN02144231, study PRJEB22623) | gut metagenome | biome: sheep rumen | host: Ovis aries | place: New Zealand | reverse complement strand
CCTTCAGATTCACTGTCACCACCAACGGCACCCTTCTTGACGACGAAAAGATAGATTTCATAAACAAAGAAATGTCAAATGTGGTGCTGTCCATCGACGGACGCAGGATCGTAAACGACCGTATGCGCCACAGGCACGACGGCAAAAGCGTATACGACACCATCGTTCCAAAGTACAAGGAACTGGTGGAAAAGAGAAACCATCAGAATTACTATGTAAGGGGCACCTTTACAAAATACAACCTCGACTTTTCGGAGGATGTTTTCCACCTGAACGAGCTGGGCTTCGACCAGATATCGGTGGAGCCCGTTGTGAGCAGCCCGAGGGATCCCTATGCGCTCACGGAGAAGGAGCTGCCCGCTGTGTTCAAGGAATATGAAAAGCTGGCAGAACGGCTCCTGGAAAACGACAAAAAGGGCAGCCACTTCAACTTCTTCCACTTCATGCTGGAGCTGGATCAGGGTCCATGCGCCATCAAAAGGCTCAGAGGCTGCGGCTGCGGCAACGAATATGTAGCCGTCACCCCGGACGGAGATATTTACCCCTGCCACCAGTTCGTAGGCAAGGAAGGCTATAAAATGGGAAATATCCTCACAGGGGAGCTTGACACCTCCATGAAGGAAAAATTCGCCTCAGCCCATATCTACTCCAAGGAGGACTGCAAGCGCTGCTGGGCAAGGTTCTACTGCTCGGGCGGCTGCGATGCCAACAACTACGAATACATGGGAGATATCCTCAAGGCATTCAAGCTTTCCTGCGAAATGGAAAAGAAGAGGGTCGAATGTGCGGTCTATATACAGGCTGTAAAGGCAATGGAGGCCGCCGAAAATGAACTATAAGCTCAGGCGGGCTCTGAATAAGATCTCCCTCCCCGGTCTCATGACCTATATCTGCTTTGCGCAGGGTCTGGTCTATGTGGCAAACCTGCTGACCGGAGGGAATGTGGGCGCTGCCATGTCCTTTTCGGCTCCGCTCATAATGCAGGGAGAGGTGTGGAGAGCCTTCACCTTTCTTTTCGAGCCTGTAAACACGAACCCCATCTGGATCGTGGTCTCCATAATCTTCTATACATCCATAGGACGCACGGTGGAAACGGTCTGGGGCTCCGACAAGCTGACCCATTTCATCATAGTCGGCTGGTTTTTTACCGTGATACTGGGGATGATCTCCGGGAGCGCCCACAATTACTATGTTTTTCTGTCGCTCATAATGGTATGCGGCACAGTCTGTCCGAGAGAAAATGTCAACCTCTATATGGTGCTGCCCATCGAGATGCGCTACCTGGGCATGGCATATGCGGCAATACTTGTGATATTCCTCATCGTAAGGAGAGACATTACCGCTCTGGCTCCCATAGCGGCGTACCTTGTGTTTTTCGGCAGATCGCAGATCTTTGCTCCGCTCATCAACAAGATAAAGCACAGACATTTCAGGAACTGAGCATTGGAGCCTGTCCCGTATGACAGCAAAGCGAAAGGAGTTTTCGGAATGGATATACTCATAGCGGTGGATCTTCAGAATGATTTTATCACCGGTGCCCTGGGAAATGAGCAGTGCGCCGCCGCCGCAGAGAATGCGGCAAAGTACATACGCAGCTTCAGGGAAAAGGGCGGCCGTATATACGCCACTCTTGACACTCACCTTGAAAACTACCTTGAAACAAGAGAGGGGAAGGATCTTCCCGTACCTCACTGCATAAAGGGCAGCAGGGGGCATGAGCTTACAGATGAGATCAAGTCCGCCCTGGGAGAGGATTACACTCCCGTGGAAAAGAACACCTTCGGCTCAAAGGATCTCCCCCTGATCATAAAGAAAGACATAGGAGACGGGAAGATAGACAGCTTCATCCTGATCGGGGTCTGCACCGACATCTGTGTTATATCCAACGCAATGGTGCTGAGAGCATTTTTCCCGGAAGTGCCCATAAGGGTGGCAGCCTCCTGCTGCGGCGGCGTGACCCCCGAAAGCCATGAGAATGCCCTTGCAGCCATGAAGTCCTGCCAGATCATCGTGGAATAGAGCATGAAAAAAGATAATCTCTGCGACAAGAAAACTGCCCTTATCACCGGGGCTACATCCGGCATAGGGGCAGAATTTGCAAAACAGCTAAGTGCCATGGGCTTTTCCCTCATACTGACGGGACGAAACAGGGAAAAGCTGCAGCGGCTGTCGGAAAAATACCCCAGCTCTGTGACCGTAGAGGCAGATCTCAGAAAAAAAGAGGACTGTTTCCGTCTTATCGAAGAAGGAAAACGGCTTTCTGCGGATGTACTCATAAACTGTGCGGGCATGGGTGTCTTCGGAAAGTTTTCCGAAACAGACATAAAGAAAGAAACGGATATGATAGATCTTAATGTCCGTGCCTGTCACATCCTCTTCAAGGGCTTTCTTGAACTCTTTGAAAGCCGTGGAAAGGGGTATATCCTCAATGTAGGCTCCGTGGCGGGATTTCTTCCGGGTCCTCTCATGTCCGGATACTACGCCTCAAAGTCCTATGTGCTGCGGCAGACGGAGGCAGTGTATCTGGAGCTTCTTTATAACAAGAGCCCCGTAAAGGTCTCTGTGCTGTGCCCGGGGCCCGTTCAGACGGACTTCAACAGGAATGCGGGCATTACAGGCTCCTTTAAGGGCATAACTGCCGAAGAATGTGTAAGGCACACAATAGAGGGAATGAAAAAGGGACGCCTCCTCATCATCCCCGCTCTTTACACAAAGGCTGTGGCTCTGGGTTCAAAGCTGCTGCCTGCCGCAGTTTCGGGCTCTGTATGCTACATAGCACAAAAGGGAAAGAAAAGGATAACGGACATCTGACATATGAACAAGGAATTTTTTCGGAAAATATACCGTATACTGCCAAAGCCGCTGTGCGAGCTTTGCATGAAGTTTGAAAATGCCATCATATACATTTTCTACGGTGCTCTTGCAACTCTTATAAACTATGTTTCCCATTTCGGCATACGCCTTGCCTTTACGGACATTCCCAAGGGAACGGGGCTGCTTAATGCCCTGCGGCTGGCGGAGGAGACCTCAAGGATCCCCTCTATCGGTGCTACGGGCTTTGCCTGGGTGACTGCCGTCATATTCGCCTTTTTCACCAACAAATACTTCGTGTTTGAAAAGCCCGGCAGGGAGGGTATGGGAAAGGAATTCCTGGAGTTTACCGGAGGAAGGCTCTTTTCCCTCGGATGCGAACTGCTCATCATGTGGCTTTTCGTGGATGTGCTGCATCTCAACGAGCTTGTGATAAAGCTCGCGGCAAATGTGGTGGTGCTCATTCTCAACTACTTCATAAGCAAGCTCATAGTTTTTAAGGCAAAAAAAGAATGAAACGAAAGCTTATCCCCTTACTCTGTCTCCTGCTGCTGGGCGGCTGCTTTTCCGAGGGCAGAAGAGATGACATAGTGACCCCGGACATCCGCCCCCGCTATTCCTACAGCGACACTGCCTCCCCCTTTGAATCCTATTCCTTCAATCTTTCGGGGGAAAAAAACAATTATATTGCAACTGTAAGCTCTGACGGCAAGGGCGGGATGAAATGCGTCCTTGAAAACTCCGACTTTGAGACAGAGGAGTTCTTCTTCTCTCCGCCGGAGGGGTACAGCTGCATACTTCCCGAATCATCCGCCAATGCGGACAGAGCCGTAAATGTCATCAGAAACGACTTTGACGACACACCTATACCCGATCTTATAGAGGTCATGTTCTCAAAGGACGACGGAAAGGGCGGCACCCTCAACGCTGCGAAGTATTTCGCTCCGGATAATGAGGGCAAGCTCCGTGAGATAGTCATCTACGACAAAACGGGCGAAACAGGCACAGTCATCAGCCGTTACCTTGACAGGATACACCCGAACCACACCGAAGCCGACAAGTTCATCTATGAGATAACCGTCGGTGATTACACCGACGATGAGGGTCATCTGCTCACCCCCGAGGAAAGGGTGGGTATCAAGACCATAGCCTACGACCCCATGCAGTTTCGCTTTGTCATCGACTATGAGATGATCCATGAGTCAAACCCCCTTTATTTCGGCTATGCCTACCTTGCCGCAGCAAACACCGCTGCCAGATATATGACCGTTGAGCTCATGCCGGGCTTTGACCGCAGCGATCACATAGAGATGACGGATGAGAACGGAGAGACCGTTTTCTACTATTCCACAGGCTCTAAGCTCAAAAGCATGAAGAACCTCCGTGACACCCTGTGCACCGTCTTTTCGTCCACCTTTGCGGACAGGCTCATAGAAAACGCTCCCCAGTGCTACATCGAAAAAAACGGAAAGCTCTATTCAAGGGAGAACACCCTCTCCCCCGACACCTCCTACGGCATACTTACATTTACGGACACGGAGATCTCGAAAAACTCCATGCTTTTCAGATCCAGACAGGAAAAGTACAGCGAGAGCGGCAGCTTTACCGGCTATACCGACGGGGGGAATTTTGTCATAAGTGCCACCCCCTCCGGCAGGTGGTATGTTACGGAATACAGGTTCCCGTACCTGTAAGAGCAAAAGCCATGCTCCTGACAGGACAAGGACATACAAAGTGTGATATTATGAGATTCAGAAAACTTGACCCCGCAAGGGATATGAACGAATTTCTTGTGCTGCTGACGGAGTCCCTGCGGGATCATCCTGTCTACAGTGCTGCAAAGGAGCTTTTTGCGGACAACGGAGACTATATGTACTTCCTGCGCACCATGCTTGCAACTTTCCTGCGCATACAGGTAAAGTACAACACTGTCATACTTGGAACAGAAGGAGACAGGATAGTCTGCGGTGCAATACTCCGCACCCCAAAGGATGAGACCCCTTCAAAAAAGGACTTTCTTCTTTCCATGGGGCTCAATGAGAAGCTGCCCGCCTCTCCCCGTGAAACGGCGGAATTCTACAACATGGTGATGCACCTTGACGACATGACCCTTTCGGCGGGGAAGGAAGACAACTGGACCCTTACCATGCTTTCCGTGAAAAGGGATATGCGATCAAGGGGCGCAGGCTCCTATTTCATGAAAAACTGCGTTATCCCCTATGTAAGGCACCACGGCGGCAGGGTGCTCACCCTTACCGCTCACACCTCAAAGACTGCGGAGTTTTACGAAAAGATGGGGTTTGAGGTCTTTGACTCCACTCCTGCGGATTACAGGGGGAGGCAGCTTTACAGCCGCTGCATGAAGCTCTCTCTTGAAAACGGAGAATGATATGATATATGCAGACTGCGCTGCCACGCTGCCGGTAAGCCTCCCGGTATACGAGGAAGTATGCAGGGTGATGAAGGAATGCTGGGGAAATCCCTCCTCCATATACTCTGCCGGGCGGCAGGCAAAAAACATCATAGAGGATGCACGAGAGCGCTGCGCTGCCCTTATCGGGGCATATCCGGATGAGGTCTTTTTCACCTCCGGTGGCAGTGAATCCAACAACCACGCAATAAAGACCACCTTTCTTTCGGCAAAAAGCAGCGGAAACCCCTCGCCCCGCATCATCATATCCGCCACCTCTCACCATTCTGCTTTAAATGCTGCCGGAGCCATGAAGGAACAGGGGGCTGAGGTAACACAGCTTTATCCCGATAAAGACGGGCTCCTTCCACTGTCCTTTCCCACAGAGGATGATACCGTGCTTTTGTCTGCGGAGCTTATCAACAACGAAACAGGGGTCATACAGGATGTTAAGGGGCTCTCGGACAGGGCTCACGGATGCGGTGCCGTCTTCCATGCGGACTGTGTTGCAGCACTCTGACACATAAAGATAGACTGTCACGCTATGGGTCTCGATATCGCCAGCTTTTCCGGGCACAAGGTAGGCGCCCCGAAAGGCATCGGTATCCTGTACTGCAAAAGGGGTCTGAAAAGGCACAGCTTCATTCACGGAGGCGGACAGGAAAGGGGCATCAGGGCAGGCACGGAAAACACCGCCTATATAGCAGGTCTTGCCGCAGCCCTTGAAGAAAACGCCCGCAGCCTTGAAGAAAGAGAAAAAAAGCTGCTTTCCCAAAAGGGATGCCTTATCCGTACACTTGGGGGATGCTTTCCCGATATGAGGGTAAACGGCAGTACAGAACGATCCACAGGCGGCATACTGAACATTTCCTTTGAGGGTATCAGCGGTGATGAGCTGGTGCTCATGCTGGACAGGGAAGAGATCTGTATATCAAGCGGCTCTGCCTGTGCCGCAGGCGCCCTGACCCCCTCTCATGTGCTGAGAGCCATGGGTATAAAGCAGGCAGGAAATGCCGTGAGGCTCTCTTTCTATTCACCTCTCCGTGAGGAGGAAAGGGACAGACTTTGCAGCTGCATCATAAGATCGGTGCAGAAAATAAGGAAAACGGAAGGAATAAATCTATCTTAAAAATTTTCAATTTATTCATACAATCGTACAAAATACTTATTGACCATAAGGCGTTTATGTGTTAGTATTATACATAGAAATGCCTTTTCAGGCGATTTTTTTGGGGATATGTTACGAATAGAAGGAGGGTATCGCATGGAAACTGTTTTTGTGACAGGAGCAGCCGGTCTTATAGGCTCTGCGGTCTGCGATATGCTTTTGAAAAAAGGCTTTGCGGTCATAGGCACCGACAGCAGACCTTTGAAGATATACGACCATAATTTCAGGTTCGTACAGTGTGAGATAACCGACAAGGATACCATAATCGCTGCCATGAGAGATGCCACCATTCTGGTACACCTGGCGTGCTCTGTTGACAACGACTTCACTTCCATTCTCTCCTCGGCGGACGAAAAGATAGCCACCCAGGTGGACAAGTATCTTTATAAAACTGCTGTACAGTATGAATACACCCGTATACTTATGCTCAGCAGCCATCAGGTATATATGGTCCCCAAGACCCGTGAGCCCGTCCGTGAGTCCTTTGATCTCAAGCCCGTCACCATCTACGGAAAGATAAAGCTTGACAGTGAGAATGCACTTAAAAATGCGGTAAAGAAGTCCAAGAACATCACAGTCATAATGAGGACCACTCCCATTTACACAAAGACCTTCCTTGACAATCTCCGCTCCAAGGTGCAGGATCCGAAGGACGGCAGCTATTTTGTGTACGGCTACGGAGATTACGGATATTCATTCTGCTGCCTGTACAATCTGGTGGATTTCATTTCGGCAGTGCTCACTTCTCAGGACACAGCAAAGCTCTCCGGGGAGTACAATGTAACGGACACCAAGCCCATTATGGCAAAGGATCTGATGGAAGTCCTGAAAACAGAGCTCAACATCAGCATTGTCCAGTCCAGGAATTACAGCTCAGACAACATAAAGGGTCAGTTCTCCCTTTTCGGAACGAGGAACCTGCGGACGGACTACCGTTTTTCCGACCCCTCCATCGCCTGCAGCAATATTTCCTACGACAACACAAAGGCTCAGAGGATAAGCGCCTTCCGCTGGAAGCTGAGCAATACCAAGTAAAGATACGGTGCACCTTTCCGGGTGCACCTTTTTGTAAAAGGACAAATAAATGGATAACAGAAACATCAAAGAACATTTGGACGAGCTTCTGAGAGCTTCCCGCCTTGAAGAAGCAGAAAGATTCATGCTGAGCACTCTGAAGGAAGCACGGGATCGGGAAGATGTCCCCGTGCAGCTTTTCATCCTCTCGGAGCTGGCAGGCTTTTACAGGGACTGCGGCCGTTTTGAGGAATCCGTAAAAAGTGCGGAGATATGCAGGGAGTATTTCGACCGTGAGGGGATAAAGGAGGGGGAGGACTTCATTTCCATGGAGCTCAACCTTGCAAATGCCTACCGTGCGGCAGGACGCCGCAAGGATGCCCACAGGGTCTATGATGAGGTATATCCCGTGATACGCCCCTTTTCAGAGAAATACTGCCCCGCTTACTACAATAACCTTGCCCTGCTTTACGAGGATGAGGGCGATCTCAGGAGCGCTGCCGACGCTTTCAGATCTGCCATAGGCTGCCTTTCCCGCAGCGACCCCGACTATGAGCGCAGGCTCGCCATAACAAGGGCAAACCTTTCCTCTGTGCAGACCCTTCTGGGAGAGGACGGAGAAGAAAACGCAAAGCTGTCCCTTGAATACTTCAAGGGTCTTTCCCCCTCGGATTTCCATTACAGCGCCGCACTTTCAGCAATGGGGGATGTTCTGCTCTCAAAGGGAGACACAAAAAAAGCCGCTCTCTTCTTTGAAGCCGCCCTTTCGGAAATGCTCCTTCATATGGGCGAATGTCCCTTCTGCGACACTGTAAGAGAAAAGATAGGTCTTTGCCGCAGAGGTGAACAGACCGAAAGAGTGACGGGGCTGACACTGTCAAGAATGTACTATGAGATGTTCGGCAAGCCCATGCTGAAAAGGAATTTCCCGGACGAGACCAAATACCTTGCCTGCGGTCTCTGCGGAGAGGGCTCCGAATGTTTCGGCTTCGATGACCTGCAGTCGGAGGATCACGACTTCGGTCCCTCCTTCTGTATCTTTGTTTCCGACAATGCACCGGAGGGCTTACAGGAACGGCTTAAAAAGGCGTATTCCCTGCTGCCTCCCGTATTTATGGGGAAAAGGCACACAGAGAGCCCCAACACATCCGGCAGACGGGGCGTTATGACTGTTTCAGACTTTTACAGGCGTGTACTGGGCTGTATACCCGAAACCGCAGAGGATTTCCAGTCCGTCCCCGATGACAGGCTGGCAGCAGCCGTGAACGGTGAGATATACTTTGACTACTGCGGGGAATTCAGCGCTATCCGCCGTCGGATAATACACCGCCCACTGGCGGACAGGCTGGCAAAGCTGGCGGCAGAGCTTGAAATGATGAGCAAGTGCGGCGAATACAATCTCCCCCGCATCACTGCCAGAGGCGACAGAGCCGCAGCCCTTGTGTGCAGGGCGCAGTTCCTTCTGGCTTGTGCACGGGCTTATCACCTTTGCGAAAACAAGCTTGCTCCCTACGAAAAGTGGATATTCGAGAGCCTGCGCAGGCTTTCCCCCGAATTTGCCCGCAGCCTTGAAGAAAACGCCCTGTTGTCGGACGATCACGGAAAGGTCATAGAGCTTGTAAAGGACAGGATACTGTCATCCGGTCTGCTGAAAGAAAGGGAGCCGCTTGCGGTCATGGCGGAAAGGCTCACGGAAAGGGCAAGGCAGGTAAACACGGCGGACAAGATAGCCTCTCTGGAGTGGCAGCTTTTTGACAAGGTGCAGAACAGGGGCGGCAGGGCAGACTGTCAGGACGACCCCTACACCTTTTTCCACATGAGGCGCAGCCAGTATTACTCCTATGACACTGAGCTCCTTGAAAGCATATACCGTGATTTCAGGACAGCCGCAGAGAGCGGCAGGAATGTTATCACCGAAAAATACGGATATATGATGGAAAGCACCTTCCCGGAGGAATTCAGAGAGATACAAGGCTCCCTCCCCGAAGTGGATGATGAAAAAAAGAAGCTGGCTGAGGCGATAATCCCAATACAGGTGGGGATGATGGAAGACTTTGCAAAGGAAGAGCCCGATACGGCACTCAGAGCACGTCCCATACACACATGGGAGGATTCCCCCGCACAGACCTCCTATGAGACCTACCTGAGAGGTGAGCTGTACACCTACTCCACAGACACCCTTGCACTCTACGGCGCCTTTATCGTAAGGCTGGTGAGAGAGGGCAGGAACCTGGCACGGGAGATAATCGAAAAGGAAAAGGGACCGCTCCTGTAAGCAAAAAGCAGTGGGACATATGACAGATACCCATATAGAAGTACTGCCCCCAAGCGTTTCAAATGTACCGCCCCACATTGTGCGTACAGCACAAAAAAGCCCCTATGGTAAATTTAATCAAGCTACGAACTGGCTTCGCAATTCAAGCGGAGTCAGTTTTGTTTTGAGTTGGATACGCTGATGATTGTAGAAATAGATATAATCATCAATGAGCTGATTTGCTTCAGCAAAAGTTTTGATCTTCGTCCTGTGAATACACTCTGTTTTGAGGATAGAGAAAAAATTCTCAGAGTCTATCCCAAATCTTGTGTAAACCTCCAAAATAGTGTATAATGAAAGCAGCACTACTTTGGAGGTAAAACTATGGCACGGAGAAAAAGAGGGACACCGGAACAACAGGCACGCAGAGCGCTGATCAGCGAACTTCTGT
>ODAI013677211.1_pt1 | contig 10109 bp, 10 predicted proteins | sample 1539321 | NCBI WGS metagenome assembly ODAI01 (sample SAMN02144231, study PRJEB22623) | gut metagenome | biome: sheep rumen | host: Ovis aries | place: New Zealand | reverse complement strand
TTTAATTTTCATAGGTATTTTTTTATCAGTATATTTTGTTAATGATAGGACGTATTTGGTTCCAGCATTAACAGTTACAATTTTAGGGTTTTTCATCACATTGGTTGGATTTTTGGATGATGTGAAAAAAAGAAAAGAGATTAATGATCAGTTGGATAAGGATGTAGTTTCCATAATTCAGCCGTTGGTCACTAAATACTCTAATTTAAATAAGGAATATAAATCATCTTTGAGTGAAGAAGAATATGCCCAAAAGAGATTGGAAATTAATAAAAATTTAGAACAGGAACTGCGAGAAAAAATTCCTTATTTGGATTCACGTGAAATTAAAAAGATTGTAATTGAATTCAGTCGTGAACAGGATAAAATGAATTGATTTCATTGTTTTTTTGGATAGGTTAATAATTAACTTATTCTATTTTTCTTTTGGAGCATTTGTCACATTTTTAATTATATAAGTTTAATTTCACTGTGTGTTAGATTATTGAAAATTATTTTTAGATAGCATTCGTTGTTAATAGTTTGGATTTTGTGTATTCATCATTTGTTGTGTTAATCTAATTTTTTATTCGTTTATTATTTTTTTTATTTTTTCTAAGTCTGTTTTTAGTCTTTTTGATATTTCTTCTGGTGTCATTCCTGATTCGTAAAGTTTTAGTATTATTTCTTCTTTTCCTTCTTTTATTCCTTCTTTTATTCCTTCTTTTTTTCCTTCTTTTTTTCCTTCTTTTATTCCTTCTTTTCTGCCTTTTTCTATTCCTTTTTGTTCTTTTCTTTCACCATATTCGTAAATTGCACTCATTTTTTCACCTAAAACATCAATTAGTAAATTTCTTAATTCAGAATCTTTTACAAACTTATCGACTAATAGCCATGTAATTCCAAAAGATAGTTTATTGCCTGGGGGATTGGTTTTATTTAATTCTATTAGTAAATCTACTACTCGTTTTATTTTTTCTGATATATTATTATTTTTCTTTTTGTCCATTAATGGTGCAAGAGATAAGTAAATATTATCTTTTGAAGTTATTTTCATGTTATTTTCTAATTTTTCTTCAACATATTTAATTATTTTCTCACCATCGTATTTCTCAAAACCTATTACATTATATCTGAATGTATTCAGTCTATTTACTCTATAACTGATTTGTTTGGAATTTTCTGCAGTACTAATTACTTCTATGTTTACTTCTTTGTCATTTTCCTTTTTTTGGTCTGTTATTGCTACATAAGTATGTGCTCTTCTTGAAAACTTATCGTTTACTTCTGTACTTTGAAATTCAATAATTAGATTTTCGTCATCTAATTCAATAATCAAATCTGGTTTGTATGTTGTTGGGTCTAATAGTCTTAATTCTTTTGTCCAAATATTAGCACTTTCAGATTCTTTTTCAAGTATTTCTAGAAGTATTTGAATGTCTTCTTCGCTCACATTTTTGAATAACATATCTTCTTGAAATTCTGTCATTGTTATTCTCCAAGAATTTTATTAGTTCCTATTTTATTTTAAGTATTTAAATTCTTTATTTTTTAAATTGATTCGTATTATTTTAAATAAAATGGTTTTTTGACATCAATTTTTATTTCTCTGAACAATTTTTATCTCTTGGAATAATATTGTACAAAAAGATACTACAAGGTTTTAAATAGTACATTATTATAATATTTATATACAAAAAGAATTTTGGTGATAATATGTTTTCCCCAAGTTTTGATGAAGTAAAAAAAATTGCTAAAAATGATGAATATAAAAGAATTCCTGTAGCTTATGAGTTATTTTCTGATGTCGCTACTCCGATTGAGGTGTTGAGAATCTTAAAAAACATAAGCAAACATTGTTATATGTTGGAAAGTATAGAGGATGCTGAAAATTGGGGAAGATACAGCTTTTTGGGTTTCGATCCTCTGTTGGAATTTACATGTCAAAACGGTGTTGTTCAAATCAAGGGGGATTCAAAATTCAATGGCCTGACTGATGATGTGGTTGAAATCAAAACCGATAATCCCAGTGATGTCATAAGGGGCATGATTAATCAGAACAAATCTCCTCGGATAAAAAATTTACCTCCATTCACCGGTGGATTTGTTGGATATTTTGCCTATGATTATATTAAATATGCAGAGCCGTCTTTAAAGTTGGACGCAGAAAATCAGGATCAGTTTAAAGACATTGACATAATGCTTTTTGACAAGGTCATTGCCTTTGACAATTTTCGTCAAAAAATCACCATTATCGTTAACATGAAGACGGATGATTTAAAAAACAACTATGAAAATGCATGTGGTGAATTAAAAGAAATTGCACAACTGATTAAAAATGGTAAAAAAGCAGAAATTGAACCTATACGATTAAAATCTGATTTTAGAAATGCATTTTCTCGCAAAGAATTTGGTGAAATGATTGTAAAAGCAAAAAATTATATTAGGGAAGGAGATATCTTTCAGGTTGTCTTATCCAATAGGATTGAGGCGGATATTGAAGGCAGCCTATTTGATACGTATAGAGTTTTAAGAACTACAAATCCATCTCCATACATGTTTTACTTTTCAAGTGATGATATTGAGATAGCAGGGGCATCTCCCGAAACTCTTGTAAAGGTTACTGATGATAAATTGTATACTTTTCCTCTTGCAGGAACCAGGCCTCGAGGCAAAACACCTCAGGAAGACTTGAAATTAGAAGATGAACTTTTAAGTGATGAAAAGGAATTGGCTGAACATAATATGCTTGTTGATTTGGGACGCAATGACATTGGAAGAATTGCAAAAATCGGTTCTGTATCTGTTGATAAGTACATGTCCATTGAAAGGTTTTCCCATGTAATGCATATTGGTTCAACTGTAACCGGAACTTTAAAGGAAGATTTGGATTGTCTGGTTGCTCTTGATTCAATTCTTCCTGCAGGAACATTATCCGGAGCTCCGAAAATCAGGGCCTGTGAAATTATCAATGAACTTGAAAATAACAAAAGGGGAATATATGGCGGAGCTATTGGTTATGTTGATTTAAGTGGAAACTTGGACACATGCATTTCCATTAGGATAGCTTTTAAACGTAACAATAAGGTATTCATCCGTTCCGGTGCGGGTATTGTTGCAGATAGTGTTCCTGATAATGAATTTGATGAATGCATGAATAAGGCGGCGGCAGTAATAAACGCTTTGAAAATGGCTGATGGGGGATTAGAATGATTCTTTTAATAGATAACTATGACAGTTTTGCATATAATCTTTATCAATTAATTGGTGAGATAGATTCTGATATTAAAGTTTATAGGAATGATGAGATTTCTTTAGAAGAGATTAAAAATCTCAATCCTGATGCTATTTTCTTATCTCCTGGTCCGGGCAAGCCTGAAAATGCAGGAATCTGCATTGAATTGGTTCGTGAATTTAAGGGAAAAATTCCAATTTTGGGAGTTTGTCTTGGTCATCAGTCAATTTGTGCTGCATTCGGAGGCGAAATTTCTTATGCCGGCAGGCTGATGCATGGAAAATCTTCTAAAATATCATTAAATGATGATTTGATTTTTAATGGTTTGGACAATGAAATTTATGTTGGCCGTTATCACTCTTTAAGTCTGGTCGAATCAAGTTTGCCCGATGAATTTGAAGTACTGTCAAAAGCCTGTGATGATGGTGAGATAATGGCTGTAAAGCATAAAAATTATAATATTTATGGACTTCAGTTTCATCCGGAATCCATTTTGACTCCGGACGGTTTAGCTATGATTAAAAATTTTTTGGAGGCGATTTAATGATTAGGGAAGCAATTTTAAAAGTATCACGAAAAGAAGACTTAACTTATGATGAAGCTTATACCACAATGGATGAAATTATGAGTGGTGAGGCCAGTGAAATTCAAATGAGCTCATATTTAACTGCAATGTCTATGAAAGGTGAAACAATTGATGAGATTACTGCATCTGCTGAAGCAATGAGGAATCATTGTGTGAGGCTATTGAATGATGTTGAAGCATTGGAAATTGTTGGAACTGGCGGTGACGGATCAAACACTTTCAATATTTCAACCACATCTTCAATTGTAATATCTGCTGCAGGTGTACCTGTATCAAAGCATGGAAACCGTTCTGCATCAAGCAAATGTGGTGCTGCAGATGTTTTGGAGGAATTAGGTGTTAACATTAACATTCCTCCTGAAAAAAGTGTGGAATGTTTAAAAAAGCATAATATCTGCTTTTTGTTTGCTCAAAATTATCATATTGCAATGAAATATGTCGCTGGTGTTAGAAAGGAGCTTGGAATAAGAACAATTTTTAATATTTTGGGGCCATTGACTAATCCGGCAGGTGCCACTATGCAGGTTTTAGGTGTTTATGATAAAGAATTAGTAGAACCTTTGGCAAAAGTATTAAATAACCTAGGTGTAAAATCAGCATTATCTGTTTATGGTGTCGACGGCATGGATGAAATATCAGCTAGTGATAAAACATGCGTCTGTGAAATTAAAGACGGTGAAACCAAATCATATGAAATCGATCCTATGGATTTTGGATTTGAAAAATGCAGGAAAGAGGATTTGGTTGGTGGTGACCCTAAGGAAAATGCTCAAATTACATTAGATATTCTTAAAGGTCAAAAAGGACCTAAAAGAAATGCTGTTGTTTTGAATTCTGCTGCAGGATTATATGTTGCAGGTGTTGTCGAATCAATAAAAGACGGTGTGAAAATCGCCGAAGAAATTATTGATTCGGGCAAGGCATTAACACAGCTTGAAAAATTTATTGAATTTACAAACAGTTGATTTTTATGTTGGATGAAATAGTCGAAAGAACAAAAGAACGTATTGAGCTTGAAAAATCCATTATTCCATTGGATGATTTGAAAAGAGAAATTTCTTACTTGAAGATTGATGATGAGTTTCCTTTTAAAAAAGCCCTTCAAAGTGATGATATATCCATCATTGCTGAAGTAAAAAAGGCATCTCCTTCAAAAGGATTAATCAGTGAGGATTTTGATTATCTGCAAATTGCAAGAGATTATGAGGATGCGGGCGCTTCAGCCATTTCTGTTTTAACCGAACCGTATTTCTTTAAGGGTGATGATGATTACTTAAAAGAAATTGCTCAAAATGTTAATATTCCAATTTTAAGAAAGGATTTTGTCATTGATGAGTATATGATTTATCAGGCCAAGTTTTTGGGAGCTTCTGCTGTTCTATTGATTGTGGCTATTTTGGATATAGTTGATTTGAAGAAATATTTGGATTTGGCTCATTCTTTAGGCCTGTCCGCTATTGTTGAAGTTCACGATTCGACCGAAATCATGAAGGCATTGAGTGTTGGTGCTGAAATTATCGGTGTCAATAACCGTGACTTGACAGATTTTAGTGTAGATATTGAAAATAGTATCAACTTACGTAGATGTGTTGGTGAAGATATTGTTTTTATTTCAGAAAGTGGTATCAAAACAAAAGAAGATGTTACCAGATTAAAAGAAAATAATGTTGATGCAGTTTTAATTGGTGAAACTTTAATGAAAAGTGATGATAAGAAGGCAATGATTTTGGAGTTGAAAAATGGCTAAAATCAAAATCTGTGGATTGAAAAGATTGGATGACATTGAAATCATAAATAAATACAAACCGGATTATGTGGGATTTGTATTTGCAGATTCTAAAAGAAAGGTTTCACATGATTTGGCTAGACAAATGAAAGAAAATTTAGATTCTTCAATAACTTCTGTCGGTGTATTCGTTGATGCGGATGTGGATGAAATAATTAGTTTGTATGATGATGGAATAATAGACATTGCACAATTACATGGAAGTGAAAGTGAAGAATTTATAAAGTTATTAAAGCAAAAATCTAACTATCAACTGAAAATTATTAATGCAATTGAAATGTCTGATGATAAAAATTTACTGGAGTATGATGAATCAATTGCGGATTATCTGTTGCTTGACAGTGGAAAAGGCAGTGGAAAAACCTTTGACTGGTGTTTAATAAGAAAAGATTTAAAAAAGGAATTCTTTTTAGCAGGGGGATTGAATGCAGAAAACATTTCTCGAGCTATTGAAGAATTTAATCCATATGCTGTTGATTTAAGCAGCGGTGTAGAAACTAATGGTTATAAAGATGAATTAAAAATTAAAGAAGTCATGGAGGCAATAAATGAGTAAAGGAAGATATGGGGAATATGGAGGTCAATATATATCAGAGACTTTAATGCATGAATTACTCTATTTGGAAGAACAATATAACTATTATATGAATAATCCTGATTTTATTGATGAATTGAATACATTATTGAAGGAATATGCTGGAAGGCCATCTCTTTTGTATTATGCAAAAAGGATGACTGAAGACCTTGGCGGAGCAAAAATATATTTAAAAAGAGAGGATTTAAATCATACTGGAGCACACAAAATCAATAATGTTTTAGGTCAAGTTTTGCTTGCTAAGAAGATGGGCAAAACCAGAGTAATTGCAGAAACTGGTGCTGGCCAACATGGTGTGGCAACAGCAACTGCAGCAGCACTTTTGGATATGGAATGTGAAGTTTTCATGGGTGAAGTTGACACCAAAAGACAAGCTTTAAACGTTTATCGTATGGAACTGCTTGGTGCAAAGGTGCATTCTGTCAAATCTGGAACTAAAACCTTGAAGGATGCAGTTAACGATGCATTCCGGGATTGGATTGCTAATGTTGAAACAACAAATTATGTGATTGGTTCAACAATGGGGCCACATCCATTTCCTCAAATGGTTAGGGATTTCCAGGCAGTTATAAGTGAAGAGGCACGCAAACAAATACTTGAAAAAGAAGGAAAACTGCCAACTGCAGTATTGGCTTGTGTTGGCGGAGGAAGCAATGCGATGGGTGCATTTTATAATTTCATTGATGATGAGAATGTTCAATTAATTGGATGTGAGGCTGGAGGAAAAGGTGTAGACACTCCATATAATGCGGCTGCATTGACCAACGGAAGAATAGGTATATTCCATGGGATGAAATCGTTATTTAACCAGGGAGAATATGGACAAATCGCTCCAGTATATTCTATATCTGCAGGTTTGGATTATCCTGGAGTTGGACCAGAACATGCATTTTTAAAAGATTCTGGAAGGGCTCAATATGTCCCGGTTAATGATGAGGAAGCAGTTGAGGCTTTTGAATATCTCTCTAGAATGGAAGGTATCATTCCAGCTATTGAAAGTTCACATGCTGTTGCACATGCAATGAAAATTGCACCTGAAATGGATAAAGATGATATTATAATTGTCTGTTTATCTGGGCGTGGAGATAAGGATGTTAAATCCATTGCTGATTACAGGGGAGTTGATTTAAATGAGTAGAATACCAAATGCATTTAAAAATGGAACAGCATTCATCGGATTTTTAACCGCAGGGGACCCGACAATTGAAAAAACTGTAGAATACATTTTGGCTATGGATGAGGCAGGTTGTGATTTGATTGAAATCGGTATTCCGTTTTCTGATCCTATGGCTGAAGGTGTTGTAATTCAGGACGCTAACGTTCGTGCTCTAAAACACAATACGACAACTGATGACGTATTTGAAATTGTTAAAAAGGTTCGCCAGAAAACTGATGTTCCATTAGTATTTTTAACTTATATCAATCCTGTATTTTTCTATGGCTATGAAAAGTTCTTTAAGAAATGCAGTGAATATGGTGTTGATGGAATAATTTCACCTGATTTGCCTTATGAGGAGAAAGGGGAAATTGCAGATATTGCGGCTCAAAATGGTGTTGATGTAATTTCACTTATAGCACCAACTTCCAAAGAAAGAATTCAGATGATAGCCAGTGATGCAACAGGTTTTATTTATGTGGTATCATCATTGGGAGTAACTGGAATGCGTTCTGAAATTAAGACGGATTTAAATGCCATAATTTCAGACATTAGGGATGTGTGTGACACGCCAGTTGCTGTCGGGTTCGGTATCAATACTCCTGAACAGGCATCTAAAATTTCTAAAATCTCAGATGGTGTAATTGTAGGAAGTGCTATTGTTAAAATCATAGAGGAGCATGGTGAAGATGCTGCAGAGGCATTAAAAGAATATGTGTCTGATATGAAAAATGCATGTATCCAATAAGAAATATTTATAATACATAATTAACATAATATTTAATATTATTCAAAGATTTTTTTGATTAAAAATTAGAGGATTATTTATGTTTAAAGCTGAATTAAGTGATTCTAGTATTTTAAAAACCAGTTTTGATGCTATTTCATCAATTGTTGATGAAGTTCAAATCCAAACTGATAGTGAAGGTATGAGATTAGATGCCTTAGACCGTAGTCACATAACATTCGTTCATTTAGAACTCAAATCTAGTTTATTTGATGAATATATTTGTGATGTTCCTGAAAAGATTAATATTGATACTGATGAATTCATGAGAGTTCTTAAAAGGGCTAAATCTCAAGATAGAGTTTTAATGTCTGTAGATGAAGGTAATTTCATTATTACTTTTGAAGGAGATGCTACAAGAACATTTAAAATAAGATTAATTGATATTGAGTATGATAATCCTACTCCTCCTCAAATTAATCATCCAACATCATTTAAAGTTCGTTTCTCTATCTTAAAAGATTCAATCAACGATATTGAAATATTCTCAGATAAAATTGCTTTGGAAGTTGATGAAGATTACTTCATTGCATCTGCTGACGGTGAGTTCGGGGATGCCAGTATCAAGTATCTTCACGGCGAAAATATAAAAGAGCATGAAAAAGCATTATTCTCTTTAGATAAAATTAGGGAAATGCTTAAAGCAGACAAATTTTCAGAGGAAGCTGAAATTAGTTTAGGTACTGACATGCCGTTGAGTTTAACCTTGACTATGGTTACTGGTGACGGTAAACTTAGTTTCTTGCTTGCTCCAAGATTAGAAACAGATGAATAATTTCATTTGTTTTCTTCTTATTTTAATTTTTAAAACCATCCGAGATGATATTAAGTGGATTTATATCAATATTTGCGTAAAATTCAGAAAAAAGAACGTGATAACGGTACTTTAGCTCACGTTGAAGAAACTTTTTATGATGATATTCATAAATATATCAATGAATTGAAACAATCTGCTATTGATGATCCATTTTCTGATGTATACAATACTTTAAATGAGGCCAGAAGGATAGCTACTGAAATTTGTGAAAGAAGGGAGCATAAAATTACTAATGCTGCCGTATTGAATATGAACAGGTCTTATCATCTCTTTTCTGGCAAACAGGAGTTTGATTTAGTTGATTCAATGCCTCTTAATTTGACCCCTGAAGAAGAAACTTTTTATTTTTCAGTAATAGAAACTTTAAAAAATCACAGGCTTAATCTTTCAGGACAAGATGTTCCTAAAGTTTCTAAAAAGGATGATGTTGAAGATATTCCTGAAGAAGAACCAATAAAATCTCCTTCCAATTCATTAAGTGATGTTGCCGATGCGGCTATTGATGACGTTAAAGTGGAAGATGATGTTTTACAGAAGGCTGATGAATCTTTAAATTCTCTAGATGAATCTTCATCTGATGCTGGTGATGTATCTGTTGATGAAAAACCAGTAACTTCTGGTGATGATGTCCTAGATAGGCTTGATAAAATATCCAAGGCCAAAGTCATCACTGATGAAGTAAGAGAACCTATTGAAAAGCAAATCGCCAATTCTTCTGTTAGCAAAGCTCCAGAAGTTAAAAAGGATGTTCCTAAAAAACAGGATAAATTCGATGATATAGAGATTTTGAATAATGATGACCAGTTCATTGATTTGGATGTTCCAAAAAGAACAAGGGAATCAGAAATCGTTACTATTTTGGTTTTGGATGATATTGGTTCCATCATGGGAATTGATGAAAAGGTTTATGGTCCGTTCAGGCCACAGGATATTGTAACATTGCCTAAAATCAATGCAAATATTTTTGTCAAAAATAGGAAAGCCCGTTTTGTTAAAATCTGAAATTAAATTTCAAAAATTACCTGATTTTTCTAGCAATTATGCAGATATTGCATAACTTTAAATACTCTTATTAATATAACTATATCTCATATCTATTTGTAATATTAAAAAATTATTTATTATAATTTGGATTTTTGCTGTTTGTAGACATAAACAGTTACTATGC
>ODAI012494994.1_pt1 | contig 10109 bp, 1 predicted proteins | sample 1539321 | NCBI WGS metagenome assembly ODAI01 (sample SAMN02144231, study PRJEB22623) | gut metagenome | biome: sheep rumen | host: Ovis aries | place: New Zealand | reverse complement strand
CAACATCAGCAACGTGAACTACGACCTGACATTCAACATCCCTGCTGATGTGAAGACACCCGTGACCGGCAAGGCCATCATCTCGTTCAGTCTGCAGAACCGGGCCGACGTCGTGCTCGACTTCCAGGGAGGGTTCAACGGTGCCTGCACCATCAACGGCAAGAAGAAGCGCGAGGCTTCCTACCGCAATGAGCACATCGTGCTGTCGGAGAAGTTTCTCAAACAGGGCGACAACACGGTCGAGATCGACTTTGCCAGCCAGGACAAGGCCCTCAACCGCCAGCAGGACTTCATGTACACGCTGTTCATGCCCGACAAGGCCCATTCAGCCTATCCCTGCTTCGACCAGCCCGACCTGAGAGGCACCTATGTCACCACACTGAACGTGCCCGAAGGCTGGAAGGCGATTATCAGCGACGGTTCCAAACCGCTGCCCACCAACCTCTATTCGTTTGTGGCAGGCAAGTTCCAGGAGAAGACCGGCTCCTACAGCAACCGCCCGATCCGCATCCTCTACCGCGAGACCGACCCGACGAAGGTGGCACAACTCGACCGCATCATCGACTATGTGTCACAGTCGCTCAAATGGATGGAAGGCTATACGGCCATGCGCCCGCCCTACAAGGAATACGGCATGGCCATCCTGCCCGACTATCCCTTCGGCGGCATGGAGAATCCGGGAGCCTTCCAGTTGAGCGACCGCCGCGTCTTCCTCAGGCAGAAGGCCTCGAAGGATGAGGAACTGAAACGGATGGAACTGATAGCCCACGAGGTGGCCCACCTCTGGTTTGGCGACATCGTACAGATGGACTGGATCAACAGCCTCTGGATGAAGGAGGTGTTCGCCAACTTCATGGCCTCGAAAATCACGCGCCATCAGTTCTGGCGCAATGAGAGCGAACTCAACTTCCTCAACACCTATCAGACCCGAGCCATCGCCATCGACCGCACGGAGGGCACCCACCCCATCGAGCGGCAGCAGACCAGCCTCGACCACAGCAGTATGCTCTACGACAACATTATCTATAACAAGGCCACGGTGATGATGCGCATGCTGGAGCAGACGATGGGGGCCACGGCCATGCAGAACGGCCTTCGCAATTTCCTGCAGAGCCACTATCTGAAGAGTGCTACCTGGGAGGATGTCATCACTGCCCTCGACAGGGAGAACCCAACAGCCGGCATCCGCCAGTTCTGTGACGTATGGGTGAAGCAGAAGGGCATGCCCATCATCAACACCTCCTACAAGAACGGCCAGATTATCGTGTCGCAGAACGACCCCTACGGACGGGGCGTCACATGGCGGCAGAAGTTTGTCATCCAGGTCGTCAACGACCTGAAGCCCAGCCGCACGCTCGTCGTCGACATGCAGCAGCCCACGATGACCTTCAACGTGGCCGACAAGCCCAGTTTCATCATCCCCAACTACACGGGACAGGGCTACGGACGCTTCACGCTCGACGATGAGTATATCGAACTGCTGCCCAAGCGCCTCATCACCACCCGCAACGACCTGGCCCGCTACTCACTGCTGCAGACCATCCACGACAACTACCTGATGGGCCGCGTGGCCCCCTCGCACTTCGGCGAACTCTACCGCTTCATGATGAAGGAGAAGAACCCGCTCATCATGGCCACCGCCGTCGACCACATGTTCAAGATTGCCTTCGACATGACGCCCACACAGCGCAAGACCCTCGAACTCTGCATGATGGACTTGCTGGGCGAGAACCGCAGCAGCGAGTGCCGCCAGGTGATGTACCGCCGCATGGCCAAGGGTGCCACCTCGCCCGACGTACTGGCTCAGATGGAGCGCGTCTGGCAGGCACAGACCGACCCGATGTTCACCGATCACGACTATATGGAGATGGCCTACCGCCTGGCCATCAACTATCCTGGCCGCTGGCAGTCCATCCTCTCTGCAGAGCGTAGCCGTCTGACGCCCGACCTGCAGAAGGAGTTTGATTTCGTAGCACGCGCCTGCAATCCTGATGTCAATGCCCGCAACAACCTCTTCAAGGAACTGCTGAAGCGGGAGAACCGCACGGAGGAGGCGTGGGCACTCCATGCGGTGCGCCTGCTGAGCGCCGACGTCTTCGAGCCTCAGAACAACAACCTGCTCTCCCTGAGTCTCGCCAATCTGAAGTATCTGCAGCAGACCAGCGACATCTCATTCCCCGGCGAGTGGATCAAGGCCGTCGTCTCCGACCACAAGAGCCCCGAGGCCAAGCAGATCGTCGAGAAGTTCCTGCATGACAACAAGGACCTGCCCGAGAGCCTCAGGAGCGAGGTGCTCGAAGCAGCCTGGGTGCTGATGACCCAGAAGCCCTACGTAGAGAAGGCCAAGCCCGTCACCATCCCCCAGTCGCAGATCAAGCCCGCCAAAAACACTTCCAAGAAACGGAAATAGAGCGAACAAGAAAAAGAGGGCGCGCCGTCAGTCGACATGTCCTCTTTTTCTTGTCTGCTTTCCTCGTTCTATTTCTTCACAATCTTCTTGACCACCTTTCCGTCGGGCAGTTCCACCGCGATGATGTAAAGACCTGCCTGACGATGGCTGAAGTCAATGGTGAGCCGTCCGCTGACGTTGGCTGCATGGAACACCCGCACGCCCTCCGTGTTCACCACCGAGATGCTTCTGGCCGTCTGTCCGCCAAGGTCGACGTTCACATCGCTCCGCGTCACCAGTGGCCAGATGCTGACCGTCGAGCCCAGATCTGGTATGCCCGTATAGCCGTGGAGATGATATCTGAAGGTGGCGATGTCGCTCTCACCCAGGTCCTTCACTGCTGCGATGGCATTGATCTCCGTCACGTTGTCGGTGATGGTGATCGGGCCGCTGTAGACCTGGCGGGCCGGCGTGTCGTTGCACGGGCAACTGCCGTCCAGCGTATAGTAGATCACGGCATCCGGCATCTCGCAGGTGAGCGTGATCTGCTGCCCCTTCGTCACCTCAGAGCCGCTGGCAATCGATGCCTTCGGCTCGGCCACGTAATACTGGTTCGGATCGAGCACTTCGACGAGTGTCAGTGCGCTGGCACTGTAGTCCTTGATGCTGAAGAGGAGGGCCGTCGAGCCGGGCGTCAGTCCCTTGACGGTTATTTCTGCCTGTCCGTTCTCGTCCAGCACATATTCAGTCTGGTCTGTCGCAGCAATCATGGCCGTTCCAGAAGCCACCTGCAGCGTCTTGCCGACAGCGGCAGCGGCCGGGGTTGCCGTGATGACCATCTTCTTGTCAGTCCCGAAAGTGACCCTGACGATGGAGTCGGCTACAATCTCATTGACCTCATGCTCGATGGTGAACTCCTGTGAGAAGTCGCCCGGCATCATCATGTCGGCATAACTCTTCACCTGACGGCTGACGGTGAACTGCACCTTGTCGCCGACAGGAATCGTTGCGTCGGGCACGAACCTGGCCTTCGAGGCAAACAGGTTGCCCTTGAGGTCCTTCTCATCATTCAGCATGATTACCTTTCCACTGACCCGCTTTCCGTCATGTGTCAGGAAGATGTTGTCACTGTTGAGCGTTGCGGGCTTCATATACTTGCTGAACTCCACCTCGATGCCCGTCGGGTAGCAGTGAGCCATCGTCACTTCGGGCTGGGCCATCTGAACCATCGCCTGGTTGACGTCGAGTTGGGGCGGAGGCACGGGCAGCCACTCTGAATAGGCCGTCTGATAACCGTCCTTTTCATACTTCACCTGCCACATGCCCTGAGGCACGAACCACTCATAGCGGCCATCCTTGTCGGTGTAGAGCGGGTTCTGCTGGCCGTAGTTCTCAGCATCCCAGAGCACAGACTCCTGATGCTTGTCGCCGTAGACATCCTCCACATCCTGACGGTAGAAAAGAGTGGTCATCACACCTTGGAGGCGGTTGGAGGCCACACCCTCATAGACATAGCCTGATGGGTCGATCAGCACCTTGGCATCCGGGATATTTGATTTGAATTTCTTAATCTTGTCTTTTTTCTTCTTATCCTTATTGCATTCGAGTAGTGACAACTCGAGCTCGCATGATTGAATGTCGCTTTCGAACATTTTATTCATGGCGGGATTAACAACAAGTGCATTGAGCAGGGCACAGAAGTCGATGATACCCTGTCCCACACTGACAAAGAAAGCGGGCGTTACAAACAACGGCAGTGAGGCAACCGTAGCCAAGACACATTCTATATCTGTTGCAATAGTGGCCACATGATAGGAGCCATGTATCAGTGACAAAGACCCTATCCTTTGCCTCAATGCTTGAGCCGCAGCCTCATCATCTTCACAGGGCTTTGGTATTGATTTCTTCACGTCAGCCAATTTCATCATCTGATTAAGTGCATTTATCTCGTCCTGAACCAAGCCGAACACCGACATACCGCTCTTGAATAATCCTCCCAACATCTGTCCCCAGAAAGGTGCCTTTTCCAGCGCCTTTGACGCATTGGCTATGGTAGTACCTTTGACGAATGGTCTCAGCGTGCCATTCAGGAAATCATCGATAAACCTCAATGCCTTTGATTTGGCAACGAGCGACATTCCATATCCCATACGCTGCATCTGTCTGTTCAGATTTAGCTGGTTGAACATCTTCAGCGCCTCGAAATTCTGGGTTCGCAGTTTTGTTATTTCAGTGCATACAGTTTCAAGAACATTGCACAGCCCGTCGTATCCGGCACTCAACTGCGTAACGATACCCATCTGTTTAACCCAGAATACAGGATCGCTCTCACCTTCAGCCCTTCTCCTTGCCAGGTTCCTTATTTGATTGGCGACATCAGGATTGAGGGCGGTCAGATCCACCCGGATGTACTGGTCGTTTGCAAAATCCACAAATGCATACTCATCCGTATTACCCAACACATAGACAAACGTGTTACCAGTGGTCATGATCTTCTTAAACCCTTTTTCAAGGAGCGAGGCTTCTGTCAGTCCATCACAATGACTGATGGTGATGGCACTAAACGCCTGATCATATTGGCTGCCATCTATGAACGCTTGATAGCCATTCATCAAAGTCTCATACTCCTGTTCCCAGTCTGTACCCATCAACGAGTCGATGGCGGCCTCCAGTTCGTCATCCGTCATCTGATTATCGTCGAAGGCAGAGAAGTCTACGCCGAGACTTTCCTCCAGCCGCTTGGTAATGGCATCCAGTTCCTCCTGTGTGGCATCGCCGCGCTCCAGCAGGGCCCTATAGTCGTCGTTGATGGCCATCACTTCTTCCATACCCTTACGAACGGACTCCTGGAACTCGGCAAAGAAACCAGCCACCTGATTCAGAGCCTCACGGTCGACACCTCCGGCGGGGGAATCACCACGAGAGACTTCATCGAAGGACACCATGACATTGACAGGCGGGTCTAGATTGCTGCTTATAGGCTGGTAAGTATGCGAGGCTAACCAAGTCTGGGAGGCCGGATCGAACACAGGGTAAAGCACCACCGTGTCACCCCGCTGGGTAAGGGTGTAGAGAACCATATTGCAGATCCGCTCACTGTCTACCGTACTCAGTTTCACAGAGAACGTGAAATCTGGCTTGGGCCAGTAGACTGTATAACTGGGTGCCAAGGAAGATTCCGAATTAAATTCGAAATCCACTGTATAGGTCTTTCTCATTTCCGGATTGTAGTGCGACATCGTAACTGATTCTAAGAGAACAGCATTCTGATCATACATGATGGTCTGGACACTCGATGAGGACGATTCGCCTGAAGCGGCCGCGGCGACAGCCTGCACATAATGGGTCGACAGGTTGGCCGGATTGTCGAGCCGGCATTTCGCACTCCATCTGCCCTTGGCATTGGCTGTAGTCTGGGCATGGAGTGCCCCGTCCACATATATTTTCACGACAGATGCCACCGCAGCAGTGCCGTTGGCATAGAAAATACTGTCGGTGATGGTCGGCGGTATCGTCAGCGACAGGTTTCCATTGGCTGTTGCCTGGAAGAGGGCTGTACCCACCGGTTCGGTCATCCCCTTGCCGCCATAACTGAACTGGGCATTACCACCTAACCTGTATTGACCTTCTGCCTTCGGAAGGATACAGAACTTCACCAAATCATAGTCTGCACTCAAGGGCACCGACAGCCTTCTTTCATTATAAGTATAAGGTACTGGTTTCGTACCCACAATAACGGAGTTGTCCACAAAGTCGCAGCCCTCGGGGATATCGACGACGAGGCTGGGATTAGTCACGCCGGCGGCATACGCGTCATTGAACTCCACCTTCGCCCTGACCGTCACGTAACAGTCGATGGCCGACTTGGTCTCACTGACGGCAAAGTAGGTGGCATTGGTATTCGTGTAAGTGGCATCGCCCAACTGGGAAGCCGGAATCACCTCGTTCTCAATGGTCGTGATGGTGCCGCTGACAACGTTCACATCGTTCCTCACATAGTCTTCACCCTCCCTTAGGCCCAGTTCACTGTACTGGCCGAGGTTCTGAATCGTGTTATACCTGTCATCCTCCTTCATCGAGACGAGCGTGTAGGTTCCGTCCGGCAGTTCGCGGATGCTCAGCAGGGCATCCTCGTATCTCTTCAACTGGAGGAATTGCTGCTTGCTGTCGTACAAGATGCCGACCACAGCAGCATTGGTGGTAGAGGCAAACGAGGCATCGATACCGCCCAACTGTTTCAGCGGGATGGTGATGCTCTGCTGGCCCTCGCTGCCCACCTTGAAGCTGATGGTCACAGGCATAAACTTCCTTGTCAGGCTCGAAACGGTAACGGTCAGATCGTCGTCTGCTTCGACACCGTCATAGATCATCAGCTGCGGGTAGCTGTTCAGGAGCTCGGTCACCTCCTTGCCCTTGGTCGAGTTATAGACCTTGAAGTCTGTGTTAGCCAGGTCGCTGAACACGGCGTCCCCCGATGATGTGGCTCCCTCGGCCACGCTCTCAGCATAGTCATAGGCATAACTGATGGTCAGCAGCGGGTCAGCACCCGCCTCTAATCTAATGAGGTCTCTTTGACCGTCAAAGTGATCCTTGTTAATGCTTTTCACAACATAGCCGTTGGCAGCAACCGTGATGGTCGTCGGCACATTTAACACTGTTGCAGAGTATTCTCCCCACATATCAGTCGTGGTCTCAGTGATTGACGTGTATTTCCCGTTGACGGTTTGCAAGAACTTCACGGAGGCATTCTGCAAACGGATGCCGCTGCTTACTACAGTACCATTGGTTCCGACTCTCTCGATGCGCTTCAAATTGTACTGGAACTGATTGTAGTTTGCCTTCACCTGATAACTCCCCACATCTGGAATCACATATTCCTTGGCCAACTCTTCCGACAACTTGATGCCATACTTCAGGACAGTGCCCTGCTGGACGTTGCCGAGCGTGCTGCCCTTGCCAAGGAATCTGCCCGACGCGTCCATCCAGGTAATCTCAACGTCGGAAGTCACGTCTTGCCAGCCTGCATTCATTACGGTCAACGTAACCTCCTGAGACATTCTGACATCGGCAAAGGCGAGGGTCTTGTTGCCGTTGTCCATGAAGATGTTGCCTATCGACGCGACGACGCTCCCGCCTGAGGACTTCAGGCTGGCAGAGTAACGGGTATCGGATAGCAGCGTACCGAACGTGTAGTCCTGACGGTCGGTGACGATATACTTTGTCGTCTCGCCTGTGGTGGCATTCGTGAGTTCAATCGACATGTTCTTATATCGCCCGTCGGTATAATCGTCCGGCAACAGGAGCGTCAGGTCGCTTACCGCCTCGGTGATGGCCTCGATCTTCAGGTTCTTCCACCCCTCGGCAGCCTTATACAGGGCCAGCGATGTCTGGGGCACCTTCACGGTCAGGCCTGATGTCAGAGCATCGTAAGCGAGTTTTGGAGGTGTAGTTGCCAGGATTGTCAGTTGCTTCAGGCTTGTGCATTTGTCGAAAGCGGCAGAGGCGATGCTATCGATGCAGGCGGGCAGGAGGATATGCTCCAACTTCATCGTGGCCATACTGCCGCCAGCGAATGCGCTCCATGGAATCACATGGAATCCGTAGGTACGCGTCAGGTCAAGCGTGGTGGCGTTTGTGCCATTGGCAATGCTCAGGTCCTTCTCACGCACGTCGCCCATCACGACAATGCTGCTGAAAGAAGTCTTGTCGTACGGCAATACCGTCGACAATCCGCCTGGCTTGAAGTCGTTCAGCACCAGCGTTCCGCCGACTATCTGGTTCGTTCCTGGATTGCCTGGCAACGGAACCGCCGGCTCAAAGTAGGCCACCAAGTCTACATCGTATGCCGGCATGATATATTCATAAAAGCCATCGTAAGACAGTCCGCCACTATATGAAACTCCTTCGTAGGTGAACGGAACCGCTTTGAGGGCACCATTCTCCTTCCATTCCTTCAGTGCCCAGAATTCATTATAGGGCGGTGCATATATATGTATCGTGTCGCCCTCAGACATCTCCTCACCATTGACTGATAATATATATGTCCTGCCGCCCTTAATGCGCAACGCCCTTCCAATAACCCCAAATCCGTCGTCATCGCCCACCTCGCCATAGTGATCGGCACTGACCTTGAACTCGTGGGTATATTTCTCAAAGTACGCCACAAGATTGACGTCATAGTCTGGCATCACATACTCATAATACCCCTCGTATTGAGCAATAGCAATACTGGTGAACTGTAGTTGTTTTACTACATCGTTCTCCTTCCATTCTTTCAGTTTATAATAATTACTTGGTTGTACATCAATAAGTATGGTGTCACCTTTTGAAACACCGTTTCCCTGATTGACAGACAATGTAAAGAACTTACCATTTTTTTTATGCAATACATTTCCAATATATCCGCCGCCATCTTGGCCGGTACTGACGATGAACTTATGAGCATCCTGTAGTGGCGGATTGTCTGGACCATCGGAGCCGTTGCTGTAGACAGCCGTCAGCACCACGTCCTTGTCGGGCATGACGTAGTCAGAACAAACTTCCCCCCACTCTGAGGTCTTTATCTCGATATTGGCTGGCGAGCCGTTTTCCTTCCATCTTACTAACGAGAAACCCTCAAAATTGAGCATAGGATAAATTCTGACTCTCGAGCCGACAGGAATGTCACCCTCGGTCTCGCCGACAAAGTCCATACCGCCGTTAGGCTGGATAATCAAGATGCTGGCACCGAGAAAGAATTCACTGAGTTCCTTCGGCTCCATATCCACTTTCAGGTGGCGCGTCTGTCCGAATGCTGCCATCGGAAGCCAGATCAAAGCAAGCAGGTATAATAAGTATCGTTTTATAGTCGTAGTCATTTATTTGTTTATATTCTTTTTACCGTTACGGATCACAATGCCCTTGTAGTCTGCGCCCACCTTCTGGCCGCTCAGATTATACGTTGGCAGATTCTCCTCATCGGGTTCTTCCCCCGTCACTTGGCGGATGCCTGTGGTGCTGCCCATCAACAGCGTGAAGCGGTTGCTGATAGTGCCGGCCTCAGCAGAGAAGGTATAGGTGTCGCCAGCATTGAAAGGTTGGCTGATGCTTGTCTCATGGTCAATGAGCGTGACAGGCAACTCTGATGTGGTCTGCATCCTCAGCGTGTATTCCCCATTTTGGGTTATCTTCATGCCGATGCTGGCTACGCCATCGCCCTTAGGCCGCTCATTGATGGCATAAGTAGTGCCGTCGGCGATGGTGTAGATCTGATGCAGGCTATTGTCCGAAGCGAAGAACTTCGTGGCATCGCGGCTGATCTCATAGTCAGGTCTGGCCTCTTCGTTGATTACGATGCGGGTGCGGTCGGCGAAATCGGTCTGGCTGCTCTCAAGCAGGATGTTCAGTACCTGACGGTTCTCCATGGCCTTGGCCCTGCTTAACTGCCTTTGCCTGGCATAGTTGTTCCCATTGCTGGAGTGTGAACGGCCTTCGAGCGGAAATGCAAGGCTGTTCATATCATTGTCCGCCTGAATGAAAAAGGCCTGGAACGGCCTGAGCACATAGGCATCGTCAAGAGGTGAGAATGTAGAGTAATAGCCTCCCCTTTCATTTATCGTGACGGGATTGGTAATCCCAAGTACACGGAGATCATAGTAGCAGGGATAGGGATTACCTATCAGGTTCCAGTTGTTGTCCTGAGCAAACTCGCTCGGGCTCTGGCTCAGTGGAACGCTCACCT
>ODAI012387868.1_pt1 | contig 10109 bp, 4 predicted proteins | sample 1539321 | NCBI WGS metagenome assembly ODAI01 (sample SAMN02144231, study PRJEB22623) | gut metagenome | biome: sheep rumen | host: Ovis aries | place: New Zealand | reverse complement strand
GGTTTTATTTCCTCGCCATTGTTATCGGATCTTTTTCTTCGCGATGTTGATTTGAAATACTCAGATATCGAAGGCGTGAAGTATACCAGATATGCAGATAACCTGATTGTTTCGGGAACTGGGGAAAACGTTGCGGATAAGCTGGCCGAAATCCGGGATCGGTTGGAAAATGACTTAAGCTTGCTTGGATTGGAATTGAATCAAAAGAAAACTTATATCAGGAGACTGACGTTCCCGGGTGATGCGATCCATCTTTTGGGTTTGAACATGGTGAAAAGAGAAGGTTTCATTAATGATATAACCGTCAGTGACCGCTATATTCGTGAATCAAGTAAAGAACTCTGCCTCCTGATCGCTCAAAAGCCATATCTTGACGATGATGAAGCCAGAAAACGGTTTATGGCTGTAATGGGGAGAATAGATTATATAAAGAATTCAAGTGATAAAAGCGCTAACAAGTTACAGAAAATGATATCGATAAAATCAGGCGTGGATACTGATTTGACATACAAAAGTCTTGTAAAACTCTGCGTAAACACCCCGAAAACAGTTCATGACCATATTGTTTCAAAATTGCATAGTGCCGAAGATAGAATATATCCTATTCATCATTTTCCAAGCAAAGGAAAAGTATGGATCCGTTTTTCTTCGACACCAATCGTTCCGATTGCTGACGAAGATGCTTCTTCCTTGCCAGCTTATAAAGGCCTGAAAACAAAAGTAATGCAACTTTGTAGGAATGACTTATCTCTTGGTGGAGCAAAAACAACACTAAAGTATCTCCGACTTACAATCAACGGAGAAACAAAGTATTATAACGGAGTACTGAAACAGGCTGAAGAGGTTTTGAGCTTCTCTAAGAGAATGTCAAAATGTCCGTATCCGATCAACTTGTTTTTTGAGTACAGTTATGACTTGGGGCACCCTTACAGTTTCAAAGAGGACAAGAATCATATATACAGTTATTATAACTTGTTCAGCGGAAAAGTTAATGTTGATTATGCAATTATTGTTTCTGATGAAGATAATCGAAACTGGGAGTTCCGAAGAGAATCATCATCCAACAGCTCTGTACAGTATAGTGACACTTTGCTTACAGAGACGGATGAAAGTGTTTTTCAGACACATTCCAAGTGGACAGGAGAAGCTTCAATAAAAGCTTTCTGGCCACTAAACACAGAATCAGATTTGGATGCTAAATTACGCAAATGTATCGATGAGTATAAGGAATTAGTGAATGGTCAGGGCATACATACCGATGGAATCCGTTCTATTGATAGTACGCTCTCACTTCGTTTTGCTAGAGAAGATGCAAAAGAATTTATTGATAAGATAAGAGAACTTACGTCACTGATTAATCAAGCAGATGGTGAATCAAAACTAACTCTGTGGATGGTTCCTGACGATTTTCTTGTTGTTGGTAGTGAAAACCCATTTAATTACGTAAGTGTGACCGTATCAGAAGCTGGACGGATGAGAATTCGAGCTTGTACTCTATGAAATCATTATGGGGCATATGCATGATTTTTTTGGAACCGGTAAATTTGAAACTGTGGAATATGTTTCGAATGGTTAATGGCCCAGGGCATGTGGAGCCATTTCTTGCAACCCAATCAATGAATCTGGGCGATATTGTTCTCCTGCACGTTGGTCAACAAGACAAAAACTATAAAAGCGGTGTCTATGCTTACGGAACAATAGTTGAAGGACCGTTTGTTTTAACGGATCATCCGGACGATTATTGCAATGGGAAGAACACAGTAATGATAAGAATCGATAGAATAGAACACTCCGAGCCCATTATTCCACATAATGCATGTAAAGAGTTTTCTGGTCAGTTCCGAACAGCGCACAGAATTGATCCATGCTTTTATGATCAGATTATACAATTGCTATGATATGACAAAAAACTTCGTACAGCAGCTGTACGAAACTGCTGTACGAAGGTGTACGAAGTGCTGTACGAACGGAACGGAGTGGGGGAGAGAAGTGATGATCCGGGTTCCCTTCCTTCATCCGCGTACAAGCGGTGCCTGGAATTCCGCGTTAATTTCACGGATTTCTTTCAGGCCATCGATATAGGGCTGATAGATCGTATCTGTTCTTCCGCCGCCGCGGTTGTCACAACCGGAGCAGAATTCGCAATCTATTCCGCAACTGTCCCAAAGCGCCTGATGAACAATCCGGATCCGTTCTTCCCGGGTGGTATCCTGAATCAGGATCGATTTCATGCATGTTCACCTTCCTAAATGAAACGGCTGACCGTTCGCATGACTTTTCGGATTTTTCCGTTTTGGTTTTACCAGGGAAGAATCATCGTTACCGGCTTAATTCCGCGAAACGCTCGAGCAGAAAAAAACATTGACTGATAATACAGGCTCAATTCGAAGCGCGGCGTTATTCTATTTCATCATCTGGATCATCGCATTGCTCAGATCTGCAAATGGAATCCATTCATATTCCTTGTAATTCTTCGTGAAGAACTGTTGAAATTGCTGCTCAACCTTCTTGCCTGAACCAGTAAATTTCAGATAGGAAGCCTTTTGCAGCTCGGGGAAATATACGGCAGCCACGGCGGCTTTTTCGCCAAAATACCCCCAGCCGAGATAATAGTCTGTTTTTCCTACTATAAGAGATCCCTCAAGAAGGTAGTCTGCGAAATTCTGATCAAAATCAGGATCTACCTGACTATAATCGAAATAGAGGCAATACGCGAATTTGGCCCGCTCGTTATTATAGATATCTTCAACGGAGGAATCTGGGAAGTGACCGTGTGTAAAGGAGGGCAAAAAAGGAATCAGGTTCTGATCGGATTCAGAAGATGAGTTAGCAGATCCTGGCGAGGATGCGTCAGCTGGCTCAAGGTATAATACCATATCTGAATGCTCGTCAACAGGCATTGTTGTTTTTAACAGGCCTTCTTCAGTCAGCTCGACAGTATAATAGACGGTTCCATCTGACATGATCAGCTTTCCATCGTCAAAGGCCTGAAACATCTGAAGTTCTGAACTGTTGCCCTGATCAAATACTGCTCTTATGATGGTTCCGCTTTCATCGATCGAATACGTTACAGAATTTGTCATATTAAAAACAGGTAACCATTCTGAGGGACACATAATTCCCAGCACTTCAAAAGCATAAGGCCTCCACTCACCATAATAATCATCTATCTGACTGGCTTTTATGACTTGCGGATATACTCCATAAGTAAAATCAGTCCTGCTCATTTCATCCCACCATGGGTAGATCAATTTATTATATGAGTATTCATAAGAATCAAGCACTTCCGTGAACTGGATGTTTACTGTATTGCCGGAAATCGATACATCTCCATAGTCCAGTTGTTTTACGCTATTGTTATAATCAATACATTTTCCATCCTCTGTAATTGCTAACAGGTAGAAATATTCTTTGAGCTGCTCTTCTTTTATCATTCCCAGAAAATTAACTTCGCGAATTTCGTCACAAACCCATATTCCTGCTATTTCTTCCATCGTTACGGCATATACTGAAGAAATTGTAAAACTGAGCACGAACAGTATCAGCAAGCTGAACCATATTTTCCTTCTCATGATGGACCTCACTTTTCCATTATTTGTATTCCATGTACCGATAGTATGGATAGTTTATGTTCACTGTTGTCCCATCAGTGTAATGAATTTTCACAGGCGCATAATAGATTCTTTTTGCGCCTTCAAACTGGTACGCAGTGATCTTTGGATGTGCCGCCTGTCTGCCAGGCTTTATATTGACTTTCATCGTTTCTTCATAAAAATATTCACTATAGCCATATCCTTTCATCTGGTTCCCATACACATCTTCGGCATAGAAGCTTAATGTTAACCCATCAACAGTTCTAAGTTTGCTTGTATTCTTATAATTTACCGTGAACCAGGGGCTGTCATGGGATGTGCCCCAGTTTGCTGTTCCCGCAGAGATTAATGTAACGATTGGATCAACGCATACTGTCAGTTCGACGGATTTGCCGCTGCCATCCTCCGCGGTTCCCAGAATCTTCGCTTCTCCATAGATGCCTCCGGAGACAGTCAGGGAACCATCATCATTTGACTGAATACCGGCAATCATAAAGTTGGAGGATCGCCATTTGATCTTTTTATTTGTAGCGTCTGAAGGGATCACGTCAATTGTGATCCTCTGGCTTTGCCCTTCGACCAGATCAAGCTCTTTCATATTCCTGGAAGAACCATTGATGGAAATGTTCAGACCGGTGACAAGCTGAACAACGGTAACCTCACACGCGGCAGTAATACCCGAACCATCAGAAGCAATGCAGGATACCAGACAGGTTCCTGTGCTCTTTGCAGATATCGTTCCGTTGGATACACTCGCGATGGAAGGATCAGAAGACTCCCAGGTTACCTTTTTGCTGGAGGCAGTATCCGGCAAAACCGTAGCGTTTAAGCGTAAAGATTTCCCCTTGTTTATTGTTACTGCCTGTTCGCTCAACATTATCTGAGATACGGCCTGCTTCACTGTTACCCTGCAGGATGCTTTCTTTGGCTGCTTCAGAGATGCATCGTTTGTGGTTGCTGTAATGGTTGCATTTCCGGCAGAGACCGCATGAACCAGGCCGTTTTTGTCAACCATGGCGACTTCTTCATTTGAGGACACCCAGGTCAGGCTGGGGTCATAAGCGTTTTCCGGGAGAATGTGCGAGGTGATCTGGAACATGGAGGCGTCCTCGGTAGATCCCAGAAGAAGCTCCGCCGTTTTTTCCTCAAAGGATAAGGATTTGACAGACTCTACCACCTGAAGCATTACATTCCCGGAGATCAATTCATTATCCTTAGCGGATGCGGTAATCTGGACGCTGCCTTCTGCAATTCCCTTCACGGTCCCCGTGTTATTCACAGAAGCGATGGATGGATCGGAGGAGGACCAGACCAGTGTAGTCTTCTGGGGAGCCCCTTCGGACAGAAGCTCAATTTCTGCATTGAGTTTGACTGATGTGCCGGCATACAGCAATGTGTTCTCTGCTGAAACGCTGATGGACCGGTCAGGTATTGTTTCCTCCGCATATGCAGAGGAGAAAAGGCAAATCAGAAGGGAAATGAGACAGAGCAGGAATCTTTTCACGCGATCACTCCTTTTAATAATTCGGTGCTGGAAACATTCGGATACAGATCCTCTGGACGGGTGTCAGTGCCGCTGATTCTTCAGAGATTCAAGTTCGAGCAGCTGCGCTTCGATTTCTTTCTGGATCTTTCTTTTCCTGATGAAGCCGAAGATTCCTCTGATGCTGTCCGCCTCCCTCTGCATGCTTTCGATGGATTCCTCAAGCTCTCTGATCCGCTTTTCATCTCTGCCCGTCGTGGCAGAGGCATGCGACGGGGAAGGAGCAGCTGTGGATTTCCGGACGGGAGCTGGATCTGCAGAGACCTGCGTGGATCCGGAACGCTGCTTCAGCTGTGAGAGAGCTCTGGCTTTTGCGGTCAGGGCATCGCTGCGGGTGGAAGCGGACTGGCCACGACTATCTGTCATGCTGTTCATCAGGGCAGCGTTCCAGATTTCTTCCGGTGACACTTTCCAGCAGGAGGTAAAGAGATTCATGACCGGAATGCTGATATATCCCAGTGCCGGATTTGACAGGGCAATCTGCACGACCAGATCCCGGTCCAGCTTTACATGGAAGAGATTGTGAGCCTCCGGCACCGGCTCACTGCTGGTGGAAATATTGATATGCAGATCCCCCCGAAGACCACTGAAGGTGGACCACTCCGGGCGGAAGGAAGTCAGCTGGTCAATGACATTCTGCCTGGTGCTTTCCGCATGTTCTGCCATCAGTTGACGAAGCTGGGGCAACTCACTCTCACTGTACCATAGCTTCGTTGTCTCAATAGCAGCTGCACTCTTCGCATCAAAGTCCCAGTCAGAGCTGACATTGAAGTAATTCGCCGTTGAAATGCCGAAGCGTTCATCTAAAGGTCGGGTCAGCATCTCTGCCCTCGCGGATTCAATGACGCTTGAATTGTGAATTGTGGGCATTACCTTTTTGCGCAGGGAGATGAGCTGGCGCTTATTATAGGCAGCAAAGTCTTCAGCGTACGTCTGCGCAAAGTCATCGTCGTTCCGGTTCAGCATGCCAAGGGATTCCTCAACGAGAAGAACAGCCAGCATATTGGTTTCATCGTGACTGGACTTTCCCTTCTTCTTCGCCTCTGCTATCTGATGCTCTTTTTCTTCCCGCTGCCTGCGAAGATTTTCCTGATGCTTTTCGAGAGCGGTTTTTGTAGTAGTCATCTGAGAATGCATATCCTCAATCAGTTCCTGCGCCTTCTGTACAGCTTCGCGTTCCTGTGCAGTGACTGCACTCGCAGACGCCTGCTTCAGCTCGGAAGCCGTTGAACTGACCGCTTCTCCAAGCTCAGATAATTGCTGCGAATCCGCCTTCCTTTGCCTGGAAGCAGAGGAGGATCTGCCGGCATTCCCTGTTACGGCTGCGCCGGACTGGACTGACTTGAACCGGCTGCTTTTTACGCGGATCACAGGACGGGCGCAGGTTTCGCCTGAGTAGATTCCCCATCCTTTTCCGGAGCCGTCCGCACGAATACTCGGTGCCCAGCTGGAGAGGCCCATCATTTCAACAGCAGGACTCCGCAGCCACCAGCTGCACTGATTGGGACCGGATTCAATTTCTGCACCATGTTCTTTTGCATAGGCAGAAGCCCTGCAGATGCGGTCTCTTTCCTGGGGGAAGTATCTGTTGACCTCTCTTGCGCTCAGCAGGAATACCTTATCCGTTTCTGCAGGGGTTTCTACTTCACCATTTGCTGTTTTCTTATATGTGTCATGTATGTCATCAAGAATCATACCGCGTTCAATGTCGGAGAACGCTTCGGTATAGAAATCTCCATTAAGCCAGGTTCTCAATGTGCAACCATGCCATTCATTCGTTGATTCGACGCTAAACGAAGCCTCACAGAAGGGCTTTGCATCCAGAGCATACTCAGACAGCAGAAGAAGTTCCTGTCCTTTCTTTTCCAGAACCAGCCAGGTAATGGGAGAGCCAACAGGATACTCGCCCAGCTTGATACGTTCTCTGCCATCCGCTCCCCGGATGATTTCATAATTCGCAGCACTTTCCATGCCGGTAGATGCTTCAGCTTTCTTTTGCTTTGGTGCAGCTTTAGTCATAGATGCAGCTTTTGCACCAACGGGCAGAGCCTTAGTATTCAAAGAGTCTGACGGATAAGAATGGAAGAAGAACATGGGACCATCTTCACTTAAAAACGGAACGCTGGCGGATACGGCCATGACGCACCAGGCCTGCAGCACGGCAGCTGCGGGCGAGTCCAGCTTCTCGCTCCTGTTCCTTGTCTTCAGGATTCCGTTGTGAAGCCGGATCATAGCATTTTTAAGCAGCGACAGGTCACTGCGGAAGGCATCCAGCGATGTGATGGGACTGTAATTCAGGACTGAACAGATCTCGTCGGCTTCACCGCTGTCGATCATTTTTCCAGGCATATAGAATACATGAATGTCCGGATGCCCACAGAGGCCGTCAAACCAGCTGCCTTCTTCATAGTTCAGCCATTCACGTTCCTCGATAAAACCGCACAGGGCAGTGAGATCATCATAATCATAGTCATCGATGGATTTTCCTTCCCGATCTGCCAGGTCAGCAAGCGTCCAGGCAAAGGAGCGAAGCGCTGAAAGCTTCCATTTTTTGTCCATCAGGCGCTCATGAATATCGCCCTCATCATCATGCCTGGAATTAAACACAGATTCGTTGACACGGAATACCTGAGACATCTTCAGAGCAGTATCGTCGAGATCGTAGCTATCCGCAGACATTGCAGCTTTCAGTTTTCGATAGACATTAGTACTCTTATGCCCGTTTCTTTCCAGAATCTCAGTTATTTCGAGAGCCTGGAACTCTTCACCGTTATTCTGAACATATTGAACACCCATGCCCTTAAATTTGTCTGCTTCCCGCTTCAGCTTACCATAATGCGAGAAAAGCTCATCAGAGGGCATTACAGCCGTGTATTTTCCAACGGTTTTTTTACTCGCCGAAAGCTTCGGGGCCGGAGTTGAAGAAGAGGCAGACGATGAATCAGGTTTCCTTTTTGTGGTTCTTCCATTGCCAAGTCTGTAAGTCACATCCGTCTCATCCGGGAAGGCCCATCCTCCCAGTTCGACTCCTCCGGGAAGGCTTACACTCTTAAGTGCAGTACATTCATCAAAAGCATAGGTACCAATGGTCTTTACACCATCAGGAATGGATACCTCAGCAAGTGCAGTACATGCATTGAATGCCAGATCTCCAATCGTTTCAACGGAATCAGGAATTGTGATTTCCTTTAAGCTGGAGCAACCATTACACAGACTGTCTGCAATAGCATCTATCCCATGAGGAAGTGTTAATGATGAAAGATGGGTGCACCCCCTGAATGCGCTATCACCTATCGACTCAACGCCTGCTGGAATCGTAATCCTTTTCAGATTCGTGCAGCCATTAAATACGAAATCTTTAATCGCTTTCAGGCTTGAAGGGAGCGTAACAGAGGTCAGCCCGGAACAGTCAGAGAAAGTCAGATCCTCCAGTGTTTCTATCCCTTCAGGAATCACGATCTCTGTCAGTGCCTGGCATTCCTTGAAAGCGAGGCTCCCGATTTCATCGACAGTTGATGGAATGACAATTCCTTTTAACTTTTTGCATCCCCTAAAGGCATTATCGCCAATGGAAGTAACGGTATCTGGAATGACGACGGTTTCCAGCTTTTTGCAGCCATTGAACAGATGCCTGTCGATTTCAGCCAGACCTTCAGGCAATTCGACCTTCGTAAGGGCAGTACAATTCTGGAAAGCTCCCATGCAAAGCTGAGTAATTTTGTCATGCAGGTTTATCGATGCCAGTTTAATACAGTCACAGAATGCATACATCCCAATCCATGTGACGCTTTCCGGCAGTGTGATGGAAGTCAACGCCTTACAGCCGTTGAATGTGAAAGAATTAATACAGGTGACACCTTCGGGAATGTTGATTTTTGCAAGCTTGCCGCATCCGCTGAAAGCACTGTTTCCAATATACCTGACACTGGCTGGAACAATGACTTCTGTCAGACTCTTATAATCTTCAAAAGCGCCATTTTCAATCGAGGTAACACCATCGGGTATTTCAATCCTTGTCAGTTTTTTATTCGTGCCTTTAACTCCACCATCTTTAATCACGTAACCAGCGTATTTTCCATCCACAGCATTTGGAGCATGGTGATCGTCCTCAACGTGAACATTACCTTCATCGTCGCCTGAGAGAACGCTGTCTGATACCACTTCGTCACCATTCCTGATCTGAAGGCCAATCTTTCCAGTGATTATGCTGCTCTTGCCTTCAAAATCTGGTTTCAGCTGCTCAAAAAGCTCCTCCGCAGTAAGCTTAAGAGCAGGAAGTGCCTTTCCCTTATAACGTACAGCACTGATGACCTGGAGCATGTGCCTGTAAGATTCAATGTTCTGATCAGGTTTTTCTTCATCCCATGAGCTGATCCCCGTGACAGAAGCAAGCTTATTCTGAGACACCTGCACCATCAGAGCCAGAACGTAGAATTTCAACTGACGTCCAAGGATATTGATCGGAGTCTCCTTCACCTGTAATTCCGCTTCCGGAGCGTTTGACAGGGAAATATATCTGCGTTCGGGATCACGACGGTGGATGGTATCGAATGGCTTTTCACCTGCGGGGATGGGATCCGTATCGGAAGCGGTGATTTCCGTATCCGACACATCCGCTCTAAATCGATAGGCAGTCTGGCCGTTATCATCCGTGTATTTACCGGAAACGATTTTACAGCTTCTGGACCCATCCTCTTTCGTTTCCCAGATCATCTGATAAGCTTCAGGAAGCGCAAATTGAATCACATCATTGTACGACTCCGTATGCGTGCCACGACTTTTACCGGAATTGCCGGACACTGACGACGAAGACGTTTTTTTACTATCTGCAGACGTCTTTTTACTGGTCGACGAAGTGCTTTTTTTTCTGCTGCCCGCAGCAGAGGTCTTTTTGCTGCTGGCAGAACCGGTTTTTTCAGGCGCAGGTTTCTTTTCTGCGGGCTCTTCTCCTCCGTTTTTACTGGTCGACGAGG
>ODAI010099432.1_pt1 | contig 10109 bp, 10 predicted proteins | sample 1539321 | NCBI WGS metagenome assembly ODAI01 (sample SAMN02144231, study PRJEB22623) | gut metagenome | biome: sheep rumen | host: Ovis aries | place: New Zealand | reverse complement strand
TTTTTGATGCGGTGTATTCGCCATGGGAAACAAGACTTCTGCGCGAGGCAAAAGCGGAGGGAGTAAAAACCATAAACGGTTTTGCGATGCTTGTCTATCAGGCTCTTGCGGCACAGGAAATTTGGTATGAAACGGAGTATTCAGCCGATTTCAAAAGAGAAGTATGTGAAAAGGTCACAAAGTATTATACGGAGAATATTGTTAAGCAATAAAAGAGGTAAGATGAAGAAAGAAATGGAAAAAAATATTGTTTTGATAGGCTTTATGGGCTGTGGAAAAACAAGTGTGGGGAAAAGACTGTCTATGGCACTGCGCCGTGAATTTGTGGACATGGACGACTTTATAGAAAAACGTGAACAAATGACTATAAACGAGATATTTGCACAAAAGGGCGAGGCATATTTCCGTTCGCTTGAAAAAGAGCTTTGCAGCCGATATTCCGTTTACGGCAGTAAAATAATAGCAACAGGCGGCGGTGTTGTTAAAAATAAGGAAAATATCGAAAACCTGAAAAAGGGAGGCATAGTTTTTTATCTTAAAAGCACGCCCGAACATATCAACGAAAATTTGAAGCGTGATGATACACGACCGCTGCTTAAAACATCCGACAAGCTTGCGAAAATAAAGGAACTTATGGCGGAGCGCGAAAGCTTTTACGAAGACGGCTGTCATGTGAGTATAGATGTTTCAAATATGGAGATAGAAGAAACTGTAAACTATATTCTTGAATATATAAAAAAAGGAGCAAAAAAATGAAAATAGCAGTTATTAACGGACCGAATATAAATTTTACGGGTATAAGGGAAAAAGGTGTGTACGGCAGCAAAAGTCTTGAAGATATAAATAAGAATATTGTTGAGTACGGCGAAAAAAACGGTATTGAGATAAGCTGTTTTCAGTCAAACCACGAGGGAGAAATAATAGATTTTCTTCAAAAGTGCTATTATGACGGCATAAACGGTATTGTTATAAATCCGGGCGCATTCACACACTACAGCTATGCCATAAGGGACGCGATAGCTTCCGTCAGCATACCGACAGTGGAAGTGCATATGTCCAATATACATAAGCGCGAAGAATTCAGGCACACCAGTGTTACAGTGCCCGTTTGCATAGGTCAGATCTGCGGTCTTGGTGATTTTGGTTATATTCTCGGGGTGCAGGCTGTTAAAAACTACTGTGAAAGCACGAAGTAAGGACGGCATTTTGTAAAAATGAACAAAATTTGAATTTTTTTTAATTTTTTGTTAATATTTCTATTGAAACGCGGCAATTAATGTGATATAATTATTTTAATGGGCTTTTTTGGCTGCTCTATAATATTTTTACAGTTTGCTTACATAAGATTTGGAGAATTAAGATGCAAAAAAACAAACGCGCGTGGACTATAAAACAATTTGTTACTCATTTTATGATATGGCTGATGCTCTTTCAATCGGCTGTTTTTGCGATCATGCTTACATTGGGCGGCAGCTTGCGCAATATTGCATATAATGGCTTTGAGCCGTTTACCGATACGGTAAAACTGCGTGCGGATGACTTTGAATCAAAACTTGTCTCCGCGGAAGACCTGCTTGCGGCAAGCAGTTCTTCGATAAAAGATAATCTGCAAAGTGTTGCAAATAAATATGGCAAGCCTATATCCGAACTTGGCGATAATCAGAATGCCAAAATGGAAATGTATATTAAAAATGCCGATATTCTGCGTACTCTTGCAACAAAGGAAAATATATCGGGTGCTTTTCTTATTCTTGATACAAGGATAGAAGTCGAAAAGGACAAAACAGTGCCTATAAGCGGTGTTGTTATGCGAAAGACCGATCAGGCAACCGAGAATGTAAATGCACCTACAATGCTGCTTGTCGGCGGTGAGTACCTTACACAGAATGATGTGACGCACAAAAGCATTTATTGGACAGAGTGTCTGCAAATGTCTTCATATGATAATTTTGATTTTTATACAAAGCCCATAGAGATCGCACGCCTCAATAACGGTGTTGCAAGCGAAAATCTCGGTTATTGGTCTTATCCCTACGATATAAATGACGGCAAACGTGAGGTAGTGGCTTACTCACTGCCTATCCGTGATTCCGCAAATCAGGTCGTCGGTGTAATGGGCATAGAGATGAATTTAAGTTATATGCAGCTGCTTCTTCCGTTTTACGAGCTCAACTCGCAGGGAAAAGGTATTTACCTTATAACTTCCGCGGCGAGTGAAGATGCATCGGAGGGAACGCGCGTATTCACATCGGGAAATGGCTTCAATACCATAAACAATTACAGTCAGGATATTGAGTTCAGTTCAAAAAGCAACCTTGCCGGAGTTTATACCCTTGCGGCAAAGGGGAAAAATATAGGTAAGGTATACTGTACAAAAAATACACTCAACATATATAAAAATGCACAGTACGATTATGCGCCGTGGGTGCTTTCGGGTGTGGTGGAAAGCAAATATCTTCTTGCTTTTCTCAACCGTCTTAAATGGAATATCGCCCTTGCTTTTCTGGCAACGATGATACTTTGTGTGCTTTTCGTAGTTAAATTTGCGGATAGGCTGGCGGCGCCCATAAATTCATTCGTTGATACGATAAAGAAAATACGCCCCGACAATCTTATCCGTCCCGAACCCACAAGGATAGCCGAGATCAACGAACTTGGCACATCTATAGCCGACCTTACAGAAGAAATATCGAGTTTTACAAAAAAGACTACGGCTATACTTTCCATGACGGGTATATCCATTGCGGCATTTGAGTATGACCCAAATTCAAACCTTGTTTTCTGTACCGAGGATACATTTAATATGTTCGGTATGTATCACAAGGAAAACGAGCTTTTTATGGATAAAGCGGCTTTCAACAGCCGTATGATACCGATGATCAAAGAAATAAAAGCCGATATTGATGTGATTTCGCCCGTAAAGGCAGGCGTGGATGTCAAATGGCTGCATATAAAGACCGTTGAGAGTGACGGCAAGATAATAGGCACTATCCGTGACGTAACGGAAGAAACTATTGAAAAACAGCAGCGTGAGTTTGAGCGCGATCACGATCCGCTTACACTTTTCCTTAATCGTCAGCCATTTATTGACCAGCTTACAAGAATATTCAATGTTAAGGCTGTAAATTTTGCTTTGCTTGCTGTGTGCAAATTACCCGACCTTTCGGCGCTTAACACCCGTTATGGCTCTATTATGGGTGATAAATACATAAAGAGTATTTCGGAGGTGCTTGGCTCTCTTGATAAAAGAACGGCTACTATGGCACGTACCTTGGGTGACGAGCTTGCGTTTATGATCGAGGGCAGGTCGGTAGACGAAATAACAATGCAGTTCAACGATCTTCTGGATAAGCTCAATACCACATCTTTCAAGGAAGATGATGTTGAGATGCCGCATAATATTTTTGCGGGTGTTGCATGGTATCCGAACAATGCAAAAACGGTGGAAGAGCTTTTGAGCTATGCCGAGTTTGCATCCAAATCAGCCTCTGAATTCAGCGGCAGAAACCTTGTTCAGCAGTTCTCGCCCGAAGCTTATAAAGAATATCTCAATAAGCAGAAAAAGCATGCGGTCATTGCCGAAATGCTTGAAAAATACGAGATCAACTATGCTTATCAGCCTATCATAGATACATCAAACGGTGAGATCTACGGTTATGAAGCTCTTATGAGACCGAAAGCTGAAGGCATAACTCCCGGCGATGTTATGGAATATGCCGCAAGCAATGATGCTTTCTATGCCGTTGAGCGTACAACATGGCTCAATGCACTTAAAGGTTTCTCGCAGCAGGTCGATTTTTTAAGCCCGAAAAAGGTATTTATAAACTCAATACCCAATCAGCTGCTTATAGATCAGGATATAGCCATACTTGAAGAAAAATATAAAAACTATCTTGATAATGTCGTGCTCGAGATACTTGAAAATGAACAGACGGATAATGATTTTATCGAGAAAAAACGTGCGCTTAAAGAAAAGTGGGGCTGCCTGCTTGCACTTGATGATTTCGGCAGCGGTTACGCAAACGAAAACTCGCTTCTTACCATCAAGCCCGATCTTATCAAGCTTGACCTTGACCTTGTGGCGAATATTGATGAAGATTCGGACAGACAGTCGCTTGTTAAAAATATTGTCGGATATGCGCATAACCGCAATATAAAAGTTCTTGCCGAGGGTATAGAAACAAGGGAACAGATGAATATTCTGTTAAGTCTCGATGTCGATCTTATGCAGGGCTTCTATCTTGCAAAGCCTAATGAAGTGACCATTGAATCCATCGACCCGAAAGTCAAGGAGGAACTTACATCATTTGACCCGAACGATATGTTCACCGCAAATGTTGCTTTAAGAATGTAAAACACAATGCTTCCTTGCGGAGCATTAATAACAAAAAACGACTGCCGAACCGACAGTCGTTTTTTTGTGTGCGGTTTTTAAACCGCTAAAATAGTGTCTTTTTCTTTAAGCAGTTTTTCGCAGGCAGCGCAAGCACCGCAATCGCAGTAAAGTGCGCCTTTTGCCTTGATCTCCTTGCCATGAGAAGCAAGCGCGGCAGCTGTGTCGGCGCCAAAATAGGATCTGCCGTTTTCCGACTCCGCAAAAGCAATAAGTCCGTCAATTGGTGTAAGACATTCTTCCATTTCCGAAACAAAGTCCTTTGCGGCAGCAGCTTCGCCGTCTGTACCTAAAGCGGCTTCCCATTTTGCCGCAATGTCTTTAAGACCGGGATAGCAAGAGGGCGCTTCTTTGAGTGCCTTGACCTCGGAGAGGATAAAATCAAGCTTTGTTTTGTCTTTCATAGTAAAACCCCTTTCTTTTCTTTGCGTGTGTACAAGAAAATAAAAATTTGTAATCAAAATTTAATAAATTCTTATGTACAAATCACAAAACTTTTGTTATAATTATATTAAATAATAAAAAAAATGTCAAGAGAAGAGATATTCTTGACAGGGAGGAATAATTATGTCAGTTATTAAAGATGTTATTGTTTTAAACGATGATAATACGCTCAGCTTCGGCAATTACGAAGTAGCAGATAAGCAGAAGGTCGAATTCGAGGCCAACGGCAACCTTTATAAAGTCAGAACACATAAGGACGTTACACGTCTTTCAAAAAATACACAGCTTTTGCTTGAAACAGTGCCGGGTGCAGCTGTTCACAACCTTAAAGTGACCGAAAAGGAGGTTACTTTCTCCATAGAAGGCAACGGCGGTACACAGGTGACACTTGAATTGGAAAGTGACAGTCATTACACTATTTATATAGATGATGTCAGCATTGGCAATATAGAGACGAACTTTGCGGGCAAAATAAGCTTTGGTATGGAACTCAATTCCGTTCCCAAGTTTGTTAAGATAGAAAAACGCTGATATGGCAGCTAAAACACGTTATATATGTTCAAACTGCGGTTATGAGACAGTAAAATGGCTTGGCAAATGCCCCGACTGCGGCAGCTTTTCGACTTTCAACGAGGAAGTTGTGGAGAGCACGAGCTCAAAAAAGATAAGCCCGACATCGGCAAGAGTGCTTACGCCCGTTAAGTTAAGATCCGTCAAGTCGGAGGAGGGCGGCAGGACGAAGACCGATATAGGCGAGCTTGATATAGTACTCGGCGGCGGCTTTGTGCAGGGGTCGCTTACACTTGTCGGCGGCGATCCCGGTATAGGCAAAAGTACTCTGCTTTTGCAGATATGTCAGAAGCTTGAAGAAAAGGGCAAAACGGTTCTTTATGTTTCGGGTGAGGAAAGTGCGCAGCAGATAAAACTGCGTGCCCAAAGGCTGAATGTGACAGGCGAAGATCTGCTTCTGCTTGCGGAAACGGATGTGAACGCCATTATATCTACGGCTGTGGAACAAAAACCCGATATGCTTATCATCGACTCTATACAGACTATGTTTCTTGACAGTGTGGCTTCCGCGCCGGGTTCGGTAACACAGGTCAGAGAGTGCGCAAACAGATTTATGCAGCTTGCAAAGGGACATGATATTTCCGTTGTGCTTGTCGGTCATGTGACAAAAGAGGGTGCTATCGCGGGACCGCGCGTGCTTGAACATATTGTTGATACTGTGCTCTATTTCGAGGGTCAGCGCAACGGCAGTTACCGCCTTTTGCGCAGTGTTAAAAACCGTTTCGGCGGTACAAACGAAATAGGTGTTTTCGAGATGAGTTCTACGGGACTGCGCGAGGTGAAAAATCCGTCCGAATATATGCTTTCGGGCAGACCCGAAGACGTCCCCGGTTCGGTCATCACCTGTATTACAGAGGGCAGCAGACCTATGCTTATCGAAGTGCAGAGCCTTGTTACCTATACAAATTTCGGCATACCGCGCCGTATGGCTACGGGTACGGATTTCAACAGGGTGACTATGCTTATTGCGGTACTTGAAAAGTGCGCAGATCTGCAATTGGGCAATTATGACAGTTATGTTAACCTTGCGGGCGGTATGAAAATAACCGAAACTTCGCTTGACTGTGCTGTTGTCTGCGCTATAGCTTCCGCTTATAAAGGTAAAACGGTTTCGCCCGATACTGTTGTTTTCGGTGAGATAGGTCTTACGGGAGAAATAAGGGGCGTTTCGATGGCGCAGAAACGTGTGCAGGAAATAAAAAAACTCGGTTTTAAACGCTGTATTCTTCCGCGTGCAAATTTAAAAGAAGCGGCGGAGGTAAAGGGTATAGATATTTTAAGCGTAAATTCTGTTTCGGAGCTTCTGAAAGTTGCTTTGAGATAGTGGCTTTAAGATAACTGAAACAGGGCTTTTTATAAATTAATTTTACAAATGAATTACAAATGCAATATTTTCTTGCTTTTTGGTAAAAAATATAGTACAATAGTTTAGTGAAAAAATTTTAAGGTAATAATTACCGTAAATTATATTCGGGAGGAAATTATTTATGACATTATATGAACAATGGTTTGGTGCGGCTTATAACAGAGACGGCAGAACAAATGAGCGCGTTTGGGACGAGTATATGCCGCAGGAACAGAAGATATACGAATCTATCCTTGAAAACAAGACAACAGAGATCAAGGGTACTGTTAAGCAGCTTGCAGAACGCTATGATATGACACCTGTTTATATCATCGGCTTTATCGACGGCATTAACGAAACACAGGAACCTCGTATAGATATTGAGCATCTTGAAGAAGAAACGGAAGTTACCATCAAGATAGATTTCCCCACACTTTACAAAAAAATGGTAGAGTACAAGGCAGATCATCTTTATTCTCTTCCCCAGTGGAAAAATATCTTCAAGGAAGAAGAAATGAAGAAATACTATAAAGAACAGAAAAATTCGGGCACATATATCAACCCGAATGCAAAGGTCGGCAGAAACGATCCTTGTCCCTGCGGCAGCGGTCTTAAATACAAGAAGTGCTGCGGCAAGCATGCAAATACCGCAGCTGCGGAATAATAAGTGATTTTCGGATAAGAAAGTGACTTTAAAAGAAAGTGATTTCAATTGAAAACAGAAATACTAACGGTAGATTACAATGATCCGCAGTTAAATAAAGCCATTTTTTCCAAGGCCGCTAAGGTGATTAATACCGGCGGTCTTGTGGCGTTTCCTACGGAAACCGTTTACGGTCTGGGTGCGAACGCACTTGACGGCGAAGCGGTAAAAAAAATATATGAAGCGAAGGGCAGACCGTCCGACAATCCGCTTATAGCACATATATCGGGTTTTGAACAGCTTTTGCCTCTTGTAAAAGAGATAAACGAAAATGCGAAAAAACTAATGAAAGCATTTATGCCCGGACCGATAACGCTGGTTTTCAAAAAAACGGATGTTATACCTTTGCAGACAAGCGGAGGTCTTGATACCGTTGCCATACGTTATCCCGAAAACAGGACGGCGCAGGAGTTTATAACCGCCTGCGGTGTGCCCATAGCTGCACCGAGTGCAAACACAAGCGGCAAACCGAGCCCCACAAGGGCTTCTCACGTAGAGTTTGACCTGAGCGGCAAAATAGATATGATAATAGACGGCGGCAGCTGTGAATTCGGGCTTGAATCTACAATAGTGGATGTCAGCGGCTCTGTACCCTGTCTGCTGCGCCCGGGTTCGATAACGCTTGAGATGCTTAAAGATATAGTTCCCGATATAAAGGTGGACGGAGCTGTCCTCGGTGCCCTTAAAGAGGGAGAAAAACCAAAAGCGCCGGGGATGAAATATACGCATTATTCTCCCGATGCCAATGTTACCATAGTCAGAGGCGATATTGAGCATACCGTAACGGAAATAAACAGGCTTTTGGGAGAAAACACGGATAAAGTCTGCGGCGTTGTTGCTACCGAAGAAACAAAAGATAAATATGATACCGAAAACATACTTGTTATAGGCAGCCGAAAACACCCCGAGACTATAGCGGCAAATCTTTTTAAAATGCTGCGCAAATGTGATTATAAGGGCTATGAGGCTGTTTTCATAGAGGGCTTTCCCGAAAGCGAGCTTGGGCTTGCAATAATGAACAGGCTCAAAAAAGCTGCCGGATATAACATTATTGAATTATAAAATACACAGGAGAAAACTTATGATAGGCATTGGCTGTGACCATGGCGGTCTTGAACTCAAAAAAACCGTAATTGAATATCTTAACAAAAACAATATCGAATATAAGGATTTCGGCACATATACCGCCGATTCCGTAGATTATCCCGTATATGCAAAGGCGGTTGCAAAGGCAGTTGCAAAAGGGGAGTGCAAAAAAGGCATACTTATCTGCGGTACCGGCATCGGTATCTCGATCGCTGCAAACAAAGTCAAGGGCATACGTGCCGCACTTTGCCATGATGTTGCATCTGCAAGACTCACAAGGCTGCACAATGACAGCAATATCCTTTGCATGGGCGGAAGAATAATAGGTCCCGAGCATGCACTTGTGGTTGTTGATGCATGGCTCAATACCGATTTTTCGGGTGACGAACGACATATCAGACGTATCAATATGATAGAGGAGGACTGACATGAGCAATTTATTTATAAACGAGCATCCGCTTGTACAGAGCAAGCTTGCACTCTTGCGCGATGCAAAAACAAAAAGCAAGGAATTCCGTGAACTTGTCGGCGAAATGGCAGGTCTTCTCTGCTATGATGCGGTAAGGGATTTTAAAACAAAGCCCGTTGAGGTCGAAACACCTCTCGGAACTGCCGAGTGCAAGGTGCTTGATAAGGAGATAGGCGTTGTTGCTCTTCTGCGCGCAGGTATCGGTATGGCAGACGGTATACTCAATATGATACCGACAGCAAAAGTCGGTCATATCGGTCTTTACCGTGACCCCAACACGCTTATGCCCATTGAATATTTCTGCAAAATACCAAAAGATGCCGAAAATCTGCATATATTTGTGCTTGATCCCATGCTTGCGACAGGCGGCACGGCATCAGCCGCAATACAGTTTTTAAAGGAACGCGGCGTTAAGGATATAACATATATCTGTATGGTTGCCGCAGCTGACGGCGTTAAAAAGCTTCAGTCCGAGCATCCCGATGTAGATATATACACAGCTGCCCTTGACCGTGCTCTTACCGAAGACGGATATATCGTTCCGGGTCTGGGCGATGTAGGCAACAGAATTTACGGTACTAAATAAAACAAACGGATAAGGGGGAATACCTATGTCCCATGATTGGCTGCTTTATATGACAGCTTTTGCCACTGCATTCGGGGTGACGATGGTCACAACACCGCTTGCGCGCAAAATAGCCTATAAATTCAAAGCCGTGGATTATCCGCGTTCAAGAGGTATGAATAAGGAGCCTGTACCGCTTATGGGCGGTATAGCTATCGTGCTTGGCTTTTTTGCAAGTGTTTTGGTTATGTCGCCTTATATAAAGGATTTCCATACAAAACAATTTTTGGGTTTCCTTATCGGCGCTGCAATAATCGTTATTGTCGGTATGCTTGACGATGTTTATGAGCTTGGACCCAAATTCAAACTTTTTATGCAGATAATAGTCGGCATTATTGTTGTTTCAACGGGCACAAAGATAGATTTCATCATGTGGCCGTTCTGGCAGTATCTGAAATTTTTGTCAACACCCATAACTATAGTATGGATAATCGGTCTTATAAATGCCGTTAACCTTATTGACGGTCTTGACGG
>ODAI014642553.1_pt1 | contig 10110 bp, 10 predicted proteins | sample 1539321 | NCBI WGS metagenome assembly ODAI01 (sample SAMN02144231, study PRJEB22623) | gut metagenome | biome: sheep rumen | host: Ovis aries | place: New Zealand | reverse complement strand
CTAGGGATACGCTGAACAATTCGGCATCGCCTCGGCCACCCCTCGATATTTCAAGGAGTTAGCTGAGCTATGTCGCTGAAAAAAGCTTTTTATCAGTGCTTCCCTAGCTGTGCACCCTGCCCCTCATAATGTCGATTCGTTCGCACGACCGCGATGGCAAACAGGTGAATCGCCTGCGGAGGCATGCAAAGCAGCCTCCATTACGCGCTTAGGGGCACAAATGAAAAAGTTCCTGCCACTCTTCGATGACAGGAACTTGTATCGCACTGTTGTGGAAGCAACGAACTCGGCAATGCATTCCTAGCCAGCGACAGTGCTGGATATGATCATTTGTTTCTGCATATCGATTTCAAAGCAGTTGTGCGACTCAATCCCTTTCACATTAGGGGCAAGTTTAAACATATAAAGACCATAGGGCAACTGCCTGTCGTAGGCGGCGGTTTCATCGTTGAAAGTGTCATACTCTTCGATGACGGCATAGCGGTACTGAATGTTCTTCTTTGGTGCCTTGTACTTGAACACCTGTTTGACATTGCCACATATCGTCTTTGTATTTCCAGCCAAACAGATGGAAGGCAAAAGCAACATCAATGACAATGATAGAACAAGCAGTTTTTTCATCGCGATCTCCTCTGTAGAAAAAGCATTGGGACTATCTCTGAATAGTTCCTTTCCATACTATACCCCAAGCCGACAAAAAATGCCATAGCACCGGAAGATACCGTGGCTTTTGCTTTCTCTGTCCTGCTGTCTACTTGGCTTGCTTCTTTTCCTTCTTGGAAGCCTTTTCCTTCTTCGGATCGGGGCTGGATGGACGCTGACCGGCACGGGAAGGCCGTTTGCCGCAGCAAGCCTGCCGCTGTTCTTCATCCCTCCCTGTTCCATCGCATCGCCAGGCGATGGAAGGTCCCGGCCTGCCTGAACGCGGCAGGAGTTCGGCGCATGCCGCCAGGCAGGCCGGGGAGGGGGAAGGCGGCTCAAGGGGAGGAGCCGCAGGAAGGCGGAGCCAGGGGAAATGCCCCGCCGAACTTTGAGCATAGCACGACGGCGGACCACGGCAAGCAAGGCACGAAAAGCAGAAAAAAGCACGGACTGCTCCTGATCCGTGGTTCGGGCCCCCCCCTCTCTTTGCAGGCCGGCAAAGGCCCGGGTGCCAGTCCATGCGGCAGGCTCAGGACCTTTCTGCGTCCCTGCGCCAGCGTCCATCGCCTTCAAGGAGGCCGGCGGCGTGAAGGTCCCGGGGACGAAGCGCTCAGCGGCCAGAGGCGCCCCCGCCTGGCCCGGCGCAGATGGGTCAAGTGCAGATGGCCCCGGCGCCAGCGGGGAAAGGCAAGGAAGCCCGCCGCAGCCCAGCGCGACATGGCTCCCGCAGGCTCCCGAAGGTTCCCGCAGGAGTCCGCTCGAGTCCGCTTAAGCCCGCTCAAGCCCCCTGGAGCCCGCAGTCCGGAACGCCCACCCCCCTTTCCCTGCCCTCCGCCCAAGACAGCGCCCAGGGCAGTGCGCAGGACGTTGCCCTTGGCAGGTGGCTACGTTCCGTCCCGTGGCGCCCAAGGCCTTGGCACAAGCTGATGCCGGCAGGTTCGTCCGGGCAGAAGGGGCCTGGCGAAGGGCGCGGAGCTGCCTGCTGGCGAAGGACGCGGCTTTGCGCGAGGGCGAAGGGCGCGGGGCCGCCCGCTGGCGGGGACGCGCTTTGCCTGGGGCGCCTAGTCGAGCGTGCGCCGGAAGCTGCGCACGGCAAGGACCATGACAAGACAGGCGAAGAGGGCGATGGGCCAGAGGGAGGGCCACAGCTCCGTCCAGCCCGAACCCTTGAGCAGCACGCCCCGCACGATGCGGTTGAAGTGCGTGAGCGGCAGGACGGAACCTATGGCCCTGGCCCAGTCCGGCATGCCGGCAAAGGGGAACATGAAGCCCGAGAGCATAAGGTTGGGCAGGAAGTAGAAGATGGTCATCTGCAGAGCCTGCAGCTGGTTTCTGGCAAGAGAGGAGACGGTGACGCCAACGGTGAGGTTGGCTGCCATGAAGACGACGGAAGCGACGTAGAAGACGAGGGGGTCGCCCGCAAAGGGGATGCGGAAGAGGAAGAGGGCGGCGCCCAGGACGATGCCCATCTGGATGTGGCCTATGGCGACGTAGGGCAGGATCTTGCCGGCCATGATCTCGAGCGGCGTCAGGGGCGAGGCGAGGAGGTTTTCCATGGTGCCGCGCTCGCGCTCGCGGGTGACGGCAAGGGCCGTCATCATGACGGTCATGAGCGTCAGGATGAGGCCCATGAGGCCGGGAACGATGTTGTAGCGGGTGAGGCCTTCGGGATTGTAGCGGCGGTGGACGGCGACGCTGTAGGGCGCAGGGGTGCCGGCAAGCCCTGCCAGAGGACCCGAAAGATCCTTGGCCTGCGCCCGCGCCAGAATGCCGGGAAGGGCGGCCAGGGCGCCGGAGGCAGCCACGGGATCGCTTCCGTCCGCTTCGACGAGGATCTGCGGCCGCTCTCCGCGCAGGACGCGCCGTGCGAAGTCGCTGGGGATGGTGACGGCAAAGAGGATGCGCCCCTCCCGCAGGGCCTGTTCGGCCTCCCGCTCGCTCATGGCGCCGGCCAGGCTGAAGTAGCCGGAAGCGCCGAGGCCGGCGACAAAGCTGCGCGCCAGGGGCGATCCGTCCCCGCCGACGACGGCCGCGGGCAGGTTCCGGGGGTCGGTGTTGATGGCATAGCCGAAAAGGATGGTCTGCACGAGCGGAATGGCCACGATCATGGCAAAGGTCATGCGGTCGCGCCTCAGCTGCAGAAATTCCTTGACGACAACGGCCCAGAAGCGCCGGAAGGAGAAGAAGGCGCCTCTCATGGCCTTGCTCCGAAATTGTCCCTGGAGCGCTGCATGAGATAGATGAAGCAGTCCTCGAGGCCCGTCTGCACGGGTTCTGCGCGCTGGCCAGGGGCAAGGGCACCGGCAACGGCCTCCTCGAGCGCCCTGGCGTCCCTGGCGCTGGCGTGCAGGCAGGCGCCGAACATGACCGCCTGCTCGACGCGGCCGTCCCTGAGGAGTCTGGCGTAGAGCGCCTGGAGGCCCTCTCCCGAGACGGCGAGCGTGGAGAGCCCGAGCCCTGCCGCGATGCCGGCTGCCGTGCCCGAGGCGAGGAGCTTGCCGTAGGCGATGTAGGCCAGCTTGTGGCAGCGCTCGGCTTCGTCCATGTAGTGGGTGGACACGAGCACGGAAACGCCCTGGGAGGCCAGCGCATGCAGCTCCTCCCAGAAGTCGCGCCTGGCGGCAGGATCCACGCCCGCCGTAGGCTCGTCGAGCAGGAGGAGCTCCGGCTTGTGGAGCATGCAGGCAGCCAGCGCCAGGCGCTGCTTCCAGCCGCCGGAGAGCGAGCCTGCCAGCTGGCCTGCCCGGCCCTGGAGGCCGAGGCGCTCGATGGCTTCCTCCACGGCAGCCCGCCTGCCGGGCAGTCCGAAGACGCGCGCCGTGAAGTCGAGGTTCTCGCGCAGGGTGAGATCCTCCCAGAAGGAGAAGCGCTGGGTCATATAGCCCACCCTGCGCCTGATTTCGGCGCTCTGCGTCATGATGTCGAAGCCAAGGCAGGTTCCTCGGCCCGAGTCCGGCGTCAGCAGGCCGCACATGAGCCGGATGGACGTCGTCTTGCCGCTGCCGTTGGGACCGAGAAAGCCGTAGATCTCGCCCCGCTTCACGGCAAGGGAGATGCCGTCGACCACGGTCCTTGCGCCGAAGCGCTTGGTCAGTCCCTCGACGTCGACGGCCAGGCAGGCGCGTGCGTTCCTGCCGGCCAGCGCACAGGTTCCTTCGGCGTCCATGTCAGGGCTCCAGGCGCACGGCCACGGGCTGGCCCGGATGGAGCCTGCCCGCGACTTCCGCCGAGGGCCTGGCCTCGGCCATGAAGGAGAGCTTGGCGCGCGTTTCATTGGAGTAGATGACAGGCGGCGTGTACTCCGCATCCTGCGCCACGTAGACCACGGTTGCCCTGAAGGAGGCGTCGAGGCCGTCGGCCTGGACGGCCACGGTTGCGCCTGGCCTGACTCTGGCCATCTCGCGCTCGGGCAGGAAGAAGCGGATCTTCACGCCGCCCGGCGGGAGCAGCTGGACGACGGGACTGCCCTGGGGCACCCATTCGCCCTGGCGGAAGAGGGTGTCGTAGACAAGGCCTGCAGCCGGCGCTTCAAGGCGCTTCTGCGCCAGATCCCAGCGGGCCTGGGCTGCCGAGGCCCTTGCCTCCCTGACGGCTGCCTCCTGGGCTTCGATGCGCTTCTTCCTCTCCGGGAGGCTCCATACGTCTATCTGCCGCTCCAGCTCCGCCACGCGCGCTTCGGAGGCCCTGGCATCGGCCCTGGTTTGGTCGAGATCCTTCCGGGAAAGGGCACGCTCCGCATGGAGGCGCTCGTTGCGGACAAGCTGCAGCCGGCAGTTCTCCGCTTCGGCCCTGGCGCGCCTCAGCTGCGCCTCTGCCATGGCGATCTCCTCGGGACGCCGGCCTGTCTGCATGTCGGCAAGGGATGCCTCTGCCTGCGCGAGGCGCTCCTCGGCTGCCTCAAGCACCTGGCGCTCGGGCTCGGCCTCGAGTTCCGCCAGCAGCTCGCCCTCGGCGCAGGTCTTGCCCTTCACGGCGCAAAGCCGCTCAAGCCGGCCTGCGCGGGCTGAGGCGAGGTAGACGTAGTCGCCCTCCACGTAGCCCTGGAAGGATCCGTCCCCTTCGCCTGTGCAGGAGCAGAGGAGGAAGACGGCCGCAAGGCAGAGGGCCAAAGCAAAAGACCGCAGGGCAGCGTGCATGGAGTCCTCCTGTCGCCTGTCACTGTCTGGATGCCAGACCCGCGAGCAGGAAGGCCCTGACGTGCCTGGCCAGGGCTTCCCTGTCGACGCTCCCGACGGTCGGCACCTTCTGCAGAATGTCCTGGGCCGCCAGCGGACACATGACCATGGCGATGACGGTCGGCATGAGGAGCACGGGATCAATGCCGGGATTCATGCGCCCTTCCCGCTGGGCCCTGGCCACGGCGCCGATGAGCCGGCTGTGGCTTTGGACGGGCACCGCTGCGGGCACGACCCGGTCCCGCAGCGCTCCGCTGCCGGCCAGAAACTCGCGCGCCCACAGCCGGGGCAGTTCGGGGAGCCGCCGCGCCGCCTCCAGCAGGCGTCCGGCCCAGGCGCAGACGGCCTCGACGGGGTCGCCGAGCCCGGCGTCGGCCGCCTCCCAGACGCTTTTGACAATGGGCAGGATGCACTCCTGGGCCACGGCGTCGAGCAAGCCTGCGCGGCTCTTGAAGTAGTAGTGGATCATGGCGGGCGTGACGCCGGCAGCCTCGGCTATCTGGGTTATGGTCGTGGCGGCCTCCCCCTGGTCGGCGAAGAGGCGCACCGCGCAGAGGAGAATTGTCTCCCTGCGGTCTGCGGACTGGGCGGCCGGGGGCCGGCCCTTGGGGGCATGGCGGCGTGCGTCGTTCATGGAGCTGTTATTAATTAAAAAGTTAATTATTTGCAAGCGCGGCTGCGCGGCTGGCAGAAGGTGATCGGCACCCTGCCTTCGTGCCCTTCACGTGCGCCATGCCCGCGTGCAGACGCGCAAGGCCAATTCCGCACAGGAGCCAGACGCTGGACCCTGCGACGCCGTCAAGGCTTGACGCCGGCCTTGTGTCAGCCTTCTTGCCGGCCTTCCTGCCAGCCTTTCTGCCAGCCTTTCTGCCGGCCTTTCTGCCGGCCTTCCGAAGCCAGGAGAGCTTGGGGGCCTGCCCCGTGCGCGATGTTCGAGTGCTGTCTTCAGCTCCGCGCAGCTTGAACAAAAAACATGCCGCCTGCGCACTCCTTGACAATAATATCGATATACTATGCATAGATATCAGCAACAAAACTGTTTTGATATCCACATGCAAACTAAATCGATATTATGCGCAAAAAGCACACAGACGGCAATATTGTAGAGAATGAAATATTATGTATTAAACTTGATTTTATTTGAATTTTTTCGTTATTTGCTTTCTAATGCAGCCAATGCAGGAAGAACTTTTCCTTCGAACAGTTCCAGGAATGCACCGCCGCCAGTTGAAATATATCCCATCTTCGAGGCCAGTCCGTAGCTCTCAACAGCAGAGACCGAATCGCCACCGCCGACGATGACAAAGGATTTGTCTTTTTGCGCCGCAAGAGCTTCGCCAATGTGTCTCGTGCCAGCACCGAAAGGATCTATCTCAAAAGCGCCGACGGGGCCATTCCACACAACCGTGGCGGCACTGGCCAGCACCTTTTCATAGGCAGCCACCGTCTTGGGGCCTACGTCCAAAATCATCTTGCCAGCAGGCACATTGTCCACGTCGCAGGTAGCGGCGTCCTGTCCAGGAGCCAGCTTTTCAGCCACGACGACGTCGAGGGGAAGCGGCATTTCGCGCCCAAGCTTTTTGGCCTTGGCAAGGATCTCCTTGGAAGCCTCGACGAGATCAGGCTCGTACAGCGAGGCGCCCACGTTCTTGCCCGTGGCGGCCAGGAAGGTGTTGGCAATGCCGCCGCCAACGATGAGCGCGTCCACGCGCTCCAGCAGATTGTTGAGCAGTTCCAGCTTCGTCGACACCTTGGAGCCGCCGATGATGGCAACCAGCGGACGCTTGGGCGCGTCCAGCACCTTGGCGAACGCATCGAGTTCCGCCTGCAGCAGAAGGCCGGCGCAGGCTTCCCTGGCGCAGCGGATGGCCCCTTCCGTGGAGGCCTGGGCGCGGTGGGCCGTGGCAAAGGCATCCATGACGTAGACGTCGCCGAGCGCCGCGTACTTGGCGGCAAGTTCAGGATTGTTCTTTTTCTCTCCCTTGTTGAAGCGCACGTTCTCAAGCACGCAGACTTCGCCGGGCTTGACCTTGGCTTCCTCGAAGGTTTTGGCCAGCTTGACGTCAAGGCCGAGTTCCTGGCCCAGGCGCGCGGCAACAGGCTTGAGCGAGAACTCCTCGGCATATTCGCCCTCCGTGGGACGGCCAAGGTGGGAGAGCACGACAACGCCGGCGCCTTTCTCAAGCGCCAGCTTCAGGGTCGGCAGGGCGGCCCTGATGCGCTTGTCGTTGGATATCTTGCCGTCCTTCATCGGGACGTTCAGATCTTCGCGGACAACAACGGTCTTGCCGCCGAGGTCCAGATCTTTCATCGATTTGATGGCCATAGTTTTTCTCCTTGTATGAGGGGACAGGAAAAAGCTGCCTGTACGCTCTGCCGGCTGCTGCGCACAGTGGCGGAATGCCGCCTGCGGCGTCTTGAACGCTTGCCGCCCGAGCCTGCCGGCAGGCCTGGAATGCCAATCTGAAAGCTTGCCGCCCTGGGCTTGCCGCCCCGGGCTTGCCGCAGGTCGGCGCCCTCATGGCTTGTAGCCCGCAAGCCTGCCCTGCCGCAAGGGCGGGCTTGCCTGGCCAGACGATCCCTGGCCCTGGCGCCGAACTTCGCCTTGCCGGCGGCAATGCGCGCCTGCCCGCCCTGGGCGAGCATGCCGGCGCTGTCTTTGGCCTCGACGGCAAAGGTGAAGGACGCCCTCCGGCGCCGCCTGCGCGAGGGTTGCCTGGGCGGTGATGGCCACCAACGAAGAAGGCGGAGGCGCCACCCACGGCCGCAAGCTATGCCGACGCCAGGCACGGGGCAAGCTCCAAGGCCTCTCCTGAAGCCGGAAGGCCGGCGGCAAGGCTGAAGCCACGCCTCCACGGCACGGCACGTCCGGCCCTTGAGCCCAGCCAGCCGTCATGCCGCGAGCGGATGCACGGAAGGGATCGGAGACGCCGATGCCATCGCCCAGTGGCTCCGCCATGCCGACCGCGTCGGCTCCGCCAGCCCGTCTCCTCCTGCGCTCGCGCAGGCCAGCCCACGACCATGCTGGACTGCTGCACGCCCCGCTCGCCTGCCGGCATAGCCTTCCGCGAGGTCTCCCTGCCTGCCTTCCTCCGCCGGCGCGAGCCCCTCGGCCAGGGGCGGCGCCGTCAAGGCCGTCGATGGCGGCGAGGGCTGGGGCGAGGGCTACGATGAGGGCTGGACCGAAGGCTGGGAAGAGGGCTGGGGCGAGCGCTTCCGCAGGCTCGGCTGGCCGGCGTCGTCAGGAGCACCGGCGTGTCTGCCGAAGGCGGCATTCACGACAGCCACGACAGCCAGGGGCTGCCAGACGTGCCCGAAAAGCGCCGGACGCAGGGCAGCCGTGCCCGCCTGACGTCATTGACGCAGCTGAAGCAGCGCTTGAAGGCCGGCTTGCCCGGCCCCCTGCCCCGCTGCGGGAAGCCGGTTCGCCTGCGAGGCGTCCGCCCTTCACTGGTCTTCGGCTGCGCCCTTCCCGCCCGGCGGACCGGCCTGGCTAGTGGAATCGCCAGAACCCAGTGCCGGTCTCAGGATCGTGCTGCCGTCGAATGACGCCGCCGACAACTGGCCGTAGTTCAATTTCCGCCGTATATAAAACTGAAATTGATTTCATATGTCCTGCTACAATGCAGTGCTGATCGCCATTTTTATAGGAGAACAAGGCGTGGGTATGATGGTAGAGTTCATTGCTGTCGTCGGAGACGATGTTTCCGTTCAGGGAAACAAGTTCCAGCATGCCCCGGATGGTCTGCGTTTCAAACGTTCCGGCTTCGGGTACATAGGTCTGAATCTGCGCCTCGCTGCAACCGCCGATCCCGCTGAAGACAGCAGATTGAATGTGTTCCTTCCTGCAGACATCCAAGATGCATCCAATAATTTCATCGTCTCTGTCCATTCGAATATACATCGTCTCGCCAAATTTTCTATACTCCATAGTTTTCTCCATTATTAATGTTGCAACATTGCATGACTGACTCCTCAAGGCATGCTACATGGCGAAGACGGTTTTTGCAATCTTAGGGAAGCGTGCGCCTGCCTGCTGGCATGCCATCCCCGCGGCGCTGCCAGGCATGACTGCCTTGTCCTGCATGCAGGCCGAACCGGCATCTGGAAGCTTCGAGCGCAGAGGCGCGGCGTGCTGGCTGTTCGTCCCGTCTTGCGCGCCATCCCAAGGCAGGCGTCTCTCCGGCAGCGCACGGCATCGGCTTCGCCGACTACCGGCACTGGTCCGGCTACGTCCTTGCGCGCCTGCGGAACGTCCCTCCGGCAATGGATGGAGCAGGCAACGTGGCTACTTGCCCTCAGGCATCTCTATTACAGGCTGGCTGTCTATCGCCTTTTTGACAACCCACCCAAGACCAAGCTGAGAGTAAAGCAGTAGAACCACTATCACGCCTATGAGAATGGTATACAAGAAAGAGCCGATTATACTCTGGCATATTCCAGCAAGCCAGTGAGGCCTGAGGTTCTCTACTTTCTCTATAAATTTTTTCTATATTCAGCTTCAATATTTTCGTATTGACTTTTATAAACTGTATCATAAAAGTTCGCTACACGCGTGATAGCTAGATCCTTGTATTGGTCTATGCGGTCATGCGCTTGAGCATGAAATTCTTGTAATTCTTCTGGCGTTGGCGGTCTTTTGTTCTTTTCTTCAAAACGTCTTACATACAATATTTTTTCTTTTTTATAAATACTATAAGCGACAAGACCTACAAAGTCATCCTCCTCTTCAACGAGCGCGTTGTAGACAAAGCTATACCTTGACGTTTCTCGTTGCCTTTCCATTCGCCTTCTTCCATGCTGCATTGATTTCTTCTGGCGTGAGGCGGGGGAGCTTGGAAGCCGCTTCCTCGATGTGGGGGGCAAACTTCTTCCCCTCGATCAAGGCACGGTTTGCCTGTCGCACCAGATCAATGGTGGCTACGCAGTTGCCGTTCATACGTTCCCTCCTGCCAGACATTGCCAGCGCTCGGCCCACGACGCGCCCAATGCGCATCAGGCTGGCTTTCATGGCTACCTCCGGCGAGCTCTTATAGCAACGGTCATTTTGAAGGTCACGCTGAGGCTTAGACCGTGGCGAAAAAAACGCCCTGCCGGAGAGGAAGGGCTGAGCTAGGTGCACGCCGCAATCGTGTACACCGCTTCGTGGTGCAAACATGGTGCAATAGACTTCTAATTTATTGATTTTAAAAAAGATTTTACTGCAACGCTTTTCTCCTGCCCTTCCCTGTCCATCGCCCAGGCATCGAGGCGCGCCGACCCGCCGGCTGGGCGTGAACGAGGCGCGGGGGGG
>ODAI012067655.1_pt1 | contig 10110 bp, 9 predicted proteins | sample 1539321 | NCBI WGS metagenome assembly ODAI01 (sample SAMN02144231, study PRJEB22623) | gut metagenome | biome: sheep rumen | host: Ovis aries | place: New Zealand | reverse complement strand
GATAAAGGGAAAGGGATTGTCCGGGTCTGTGAGAGAATGGGGATCCCCGTAAAAGACAGTATAGGATTCGGGGACAGCATCAATGACCGGGAAATGTTTCAGACGGTGGGCCTTTCGATCTGTATGGCCAATGGGAGCGAGGAAGTGAAAAAGACAGCCGACGAGGTCTGCCCGGCCGTAACGGAGGACGGACTCTATAAGGCTTTTCTCCGTCATGGGCTGTGCGGGGAACTCTGATCTGTCATGGGCTGTGCGGGGAACGCTGATCCGGCATGGATGGCGCGCAGAATGCTGATCCGGCATGGATGGCGCGCAGAATGCTGATCCGTGTATGGACTGCGCGGAAACTTCTTAACTCAGATGAAAGAAAAAGGCGTGTCAAAAGAGATGTCACTTTTCACACGCCTTATCTTTCTGTCGGGCCGTCAGCATTCGCAGCCGAGGATGAAACCACCTCTTTCCGCGTAAAAACTGCAGAGTCCTCTGGCCGGAATCGTCTTTATATCGATCTCGCCGTATTCCCTGCGCAGCTGATCTTCAAGCGCCTGGGCAAGCTGCTCGCTTTCCACATGGCAGATACGGACCTTTCCGCCTTTATAGCCTGCTTTTCTGATCTCTGACAGAGTGGTCTCAACCAGTTTCTTATCGCCCCTGCACTTGGCGACGGACTGAATGGTTCCCTCCTTGCTTGCCGTTCCCAGAATCCGTATATTCATAAATCCGATCGCGGACGCGACAATCTTGCTGACTCTTCCATTCTGGGCAAGATTATGGAGACTGCGGAGTCCGAAATACAATCTCAGAGTATCCTTATATGCTTCAATCTCTTCGCATACCTCTTCAAAACTTCTGCCGAGCTGTTTCAGTTCGACGATTTTTTCAAGCAGAAGAACTTCCCCGGGTCCTGTGGACAGGGAATCCACCACATAGATTTTCACGTCCGGGTGCTCTGACTGATACTGTCTTTTTGCTACATTCGCGCTGTTCCATGTTCCTGACAGACCGCTCGTGATCGTCACCACATAGATCTCATCCGCGCCTTCAAAGGAATCGATCCAGGCCTGAGTGGAGGGACATGCCGTGAAGGAGCGGCCGTGATGTCCGTAAAAATAATCCAGCGTCTCATGAATATCAAGATCAGGGCTATCTACAATCGTTCTGCTGTCGGTCGATAAAGTAAGAGGAACCGTCTCAAAGCAGATACCAGGGTAGTCTTTCAGATCGCAGGCCGAATCGGCAATATATTTTACCATAATTCACCTCTTTAATTTACAATGTGGAACAATGTAGTTTTGATTACTACATGTATTGTATCACAGGACTACATATTATGGAATAAGGAAATTCAGATTTCTTCACAGGCCGCTTATGTTACCTGATGTGTGGAGGAACGTGTATAGCAGCCTGGGAAGGCCGTGAATAAGAGTGACTTGAAGAAAGGGGGGATTATCTGTTATATTGCAGGAAAGGTCAACCATCTGTTCAATTTAGATTCAAGGGTCAGAGAGGTATTATTATGAATAAATCTAAAGTTTTTTTTACGGATTTTCATGCAACCCCTTCCGAAACACTTCCACAGAAACTGTACCGGCTGATGAAGCGTGCCGGATTTGAGGAGATCCGGTTTGAAGACCGGTATGCCGCGATCAAAATCCATTTCGGTGAGCTCGGGAATCTCGCCCATCTGCGCCCGCAGTACGCAAAAGTAGTTGCGGATTATGTGCGCGAGCGCGGCGGAAAGCCTTTCCTGACCGACTGCAACACGCTCTATGTCGGCAGCCGGAAGAATGCCCTCGACCATATGGACACAGCCTACCTTAACGGGTTTTCTCCGCTGCAGACCGGCTGCCATGTGATCATCGCGGACGGCCTCAAGGGAACCGATGAGGCGCTGGTGCCCATCAACCTTCCTCTTGTTAAGGAAGCCAAAATCGGCCAGGCCATCATGGATGCCGACATCATTATCTCGCTGACGCACTTTAAAGGGCATGAGGAAGCCGGCTTCGGCGGCGCACTGAAAAACCTCGGCATGGGCAGCGGCTCCCGTTCGGGGAAAATGGAGCAGCACTGGGAAGGCAAGCCCGTTGTGGAGACGGAACGCTGCATCGGCTGCGGTTCCTGTGCAAGAATCTGTGCCCATGAGGGACCCGTGATCGAAAACGGAAAAGCGCATATTGATCACGCCAGATGCGTCGGCTGCGGCCGATGTCTCGCAATCTGTCCGAAAGATGCCATCGAACCCAGCGTTGCGAATTCCGCTGCCCTTCTGTCAGAAAAAATCGCGGAATATACCTATGCGGTGGTGAAAGGCCGGCCTGCTTTCCACATCTCGCTGATCTGTGATGTTTCGCCTTTCTGCGACTGTCACAGCGAGAATGATATTCCCATCATACCCGATGTCGGGATGCTGGCATCCTTCGACCCGGTTGCACTGGACCAGGCCTGCGTCGATCTGTGCAACAAGATGCCCGTATGCGAGGGAAGCCGCCTTGACCGGCATATCAAGTCCTTATGGAAGGAAGACCCCAACCATGAATATTTCCACATGAACCATCCGGACGCCGAATGGGAGGCCGGCCTGATTCATGCCGAAGAGATCGGCCTCGGAAGCAGAGACTATGAGCTGGTAAGAATCTGAAAGCAGCAGGCAGACGGTAAGGCCGGGCTGCAGAACAGTCATCCGGGGCATTGCGTCATGGTACAGAACTATGTTTTGGGAGGAGGGAACTGTCTTGAAGTGCTTCCCGTCGCTGAGATCCGCGAAAATGTGTATCATTATACAGGTTGCAGCTCTGGGTGCCGGTCTGCTGATTCTGGGTTTTGCTTTATGGCTTTCGGGCCACGGACGTTTTGTTCTCGACCTGCCTCTGGGAGACACCGTCAAAGGACTGAGATCCTCTGATGTCGGGATCGAATGGGAAGGAGAGGGGATTTTTGTAGAATCCTGCGAAGTCCGCTCCATTATGACGCTGCAGGGGACCCGGACCGTCATCAGCATCTCCATGCTGCCGGAAAAAACGGGACAGTACGAAATGTCAGTGAAGGATACGCATGGACAGGTGCTGGCGGGGGATACCATTAAAATCGGGCGCTTTAAATCTGCTTTTTCCTGGGAGACGGGAAGCTTCACGGGAAGCGAATTCATCCTGCTTTTTGTGCTGCTGTTTCTGACCGGAGTATTTTTTATCATGCTGGCCGGCTTCCTGAAATTGCGGGGCCCCCTGGCAAACTCCAACGAAGCCATTTTTACCTGCGGTGTCATGATTTTCTCCGGCATGTTTTTATGCTTTGCGATTCCCTATTATTACAGATATCTGTCCAATCAGTATGCATATCCGGTCTGGCTGCTTGTGCTGGATTTTGCCCAGGCCGGAAAAAAGTTTTTTGCCGCTTCCCGTCCCGCGCTTCTTCTGTTCAGCGGTCTGCTGATTGTCAGCAATATCGCGCTTCTGCGGCATGAACGCCCTCGTTTTCAGAATGCGCTGGGTATTCTGCTCGGAATGATTCTGACCGCTGCGGTGGCCGGGTCATATGCAGCATCCGGATTACTGTATCATTACGATCTTTCTTATGACGCGCTTAGGGTCATCACGATGATAAGAAATGCGGTCGGTATTGCTTTTACCTATATGGAATGTATTCTGCTCAGTACGATCATCTGCGGATTGAGAGCTGCAAAACATGTACCGGAACCGGACCGTGACTATATTCTGATTCTTGGCTGCTGTTTCAGGAAAGACGGGACGCTTACGCCCCTTTTAAAAGCGAGAGTTGATAAGGCGCTTGATTTCTGGCGGATGCAGAAGCAGAAAACAGGAAAGGCCGCCTTTCTCATTCCTTCCGGCGGGCAGGGCAGAAATGAGCCGATGCCGGAGGCAGAGGCGATGAGCAATTATATAGCGGGGACGGATATCCCCGCTGAGTATGTCCTTCCGGAAGACCGGTCCATGAATACCTTCCAGAATATGGAGTTCAGCAAAAAGGTTATCGACGGGCAGAATCCGGACTCATCCGGCGCGAAGGTCTGCTATGTGACGACAAATTATCATGTGCTCAGAAGCGGTATTCTGGCCAACAAGGTTAAGCTGGCGGCGGAAGGCCTCGGCGCGAAAACAAAATGGTGGTTCTGGCCGAATGCCTATGTCAGGGAATGTGCGGCCTTCTTTTCAAACCGGAATATGATGATTCTGTACCTGTCCATTCTGATTGCTGCCGCGGCCATCACCCTGCAGGTGACCAGCGTTATGTATTAAGTGAGATTATTCCTGTTGGCATAAAAGGTTCCGGGATTTATAATGATGGCAGATACGTAGACGCTGCAGTTGTGAAGAGTTCGGACAGGAGGGACCGGGAATGAAGAAAATGCTTTTGAGAGCCGGCTGTATCAGTATTCTGCTGACGCTTGCGTTTTGCGGTATGTGCCCGGCAAAAGATACTGCGCTTAAGAAGCTGCAGGGACACTGGGTGGACGTCAACGGGGATACTGCGCTGGATATAGATGACACGGAGCTTGTGATCAGTTTCGGCGAATGGAGCGAAACATATCCTTATGAGCTGGAAAAAACAGCTTATTCGACGAGACTTGTAGGGACAGAGCCGGAAGGATTCGGCCTGCTGGGTGATATTGAACTGCGCAGCGACGGCAGCCTGCTGTCCTATGCGCAGATCATGGATGGCGAGGGACACACCTATCGCTTTGTGCGGGAAGAGGATCTTGAAAAAGAGCTCGAGATTCAGGATCTTTCCAAAGATCTTCCCAAAAGCATAGAATCGGACGATATTACGTATTTTTCACTGACTTTTGACCGCAGCTTCGGATATGGGCTTGACGATGAATGGCCGATGGGCTATTACAGCTGGCAGATTGAAAAAGAGGATGACAGTTATAATATGAGCTTCGATATCATGGGAAGCTCTTACATTGTGTACAGATGGAACGGAGAGGTGTCCGGGGAATATATCCGCGGATTAGCCGGTAAAATGGAAGAACTCGGCATCCTGGAGCATAATGGATATTACATGAAAAACAATGTCTCCGGCCCCCGTTATTATCTGTATGCGGAATATGCTTCCGATGAGAAGCTGGAGATACATGCGGAAGGAACCGCAGCGGAAAAATGTGTGTTTGATCTGCCCGGTCTGCTGGACTATACGAAAGAACTGATTGGGGACGAACTGGAAGAAGCATACTGACGGAAGGAGGCTGCTGCTTAAGACCTGCGGCCTGCTGTGGGAATCATAGATGGGGAAAAAAAGGAATGGATATTTTGATGGAACAGACTGCTGAGGAAGATCTCGGCAAAGCGATTCAGGATACCCCTGTCTTCCAGAAGATAATGGAGCAGAAGCATCATCATACTACCAACGTGGGAGATCATTCGATCGCGGTTGAGCAGCAGGCTATGAAGTTCTGCGATGCGCTGGATAAAATCGGCCTGCACACGGACCGGAAATGTGTTTCTGTGGCTGCTATGTGCCATGATCTCGGGATGGCGGACAGGAAAAACCGCTATAAGAATGATATTCAGTGCTGGACGGAACACGCTGAGAATTCCGTGGAGGAGGCCAGGAAGCTGATCCCGGATCTGGATGAAAAAACAGAGGATGCGATCCGCTGCCACATGTGGCCGCTCTCCCGGCATGCTCCCGCTTCGAAAGAAGGCTGGATCCTGATTGCGGCGGATAAATATGTGTCAACTGCAGATTCCCTGAAAAAGCTGATGAAAGGAAAGAGAAAGAAGGGCTGATCTTTCCGGAGACGCGGGAAAAAGTTCTGCCGGGAGTTGGAAAGTTTATACGTTGAAAACTGGTCGGCGCATTCTCGTGACTTCAGTCATGGGAGGTTCACACAGATGATGCCGGCAGAACTGGAAACGGCTGAGAAGAAGGCTCTCAGCTGAGCGCAGGAAAAAATATTTTTACGTGGATCTCCCGGAATTCCTCCGTATATAAAACTGTGAAATGAAAAAGGCCGCCGCAGGGCGGAGAACATAGAGAAAGTTCGCAGAGGAGGATGAACAGATGCATATCGAGTATGATGATTTCGGATGGTATGAAGAGACGGAAGAGCTTGACGTAGCAGACTGAACCGGCAGAAAAACAGAATAATGCAGCAGAATTTATAATGTCTGTCTTTCAGAGAAAGGATGAACCTGTTTCCCGGAAGACAGACATTTTTTATATGGGCAGGCGGCGGGATCCCTGCCGGCCCCAACTGCGCCGCTGCCCGAAAAGCGGCATGTCAGCTGCATCTTCCAAGATCCAGCATCCAGCTTGTGCTGTTCAGATTATATTCCAGTCCGACCTTGTGGACAATATCGCCTCTGGTAATCTCGCACTCATATTTATAAAAGGGCGGGCAGTCCGTATCGGCGCTGACCAGCCGGTCGATGCGCTAGGCGACGCCGTTGTAGCGGAAATAGAGAGGGATCATCTTCCCGTCGGCAGAGAAGGAGATGATGACAGGGACATTCTTCAGGTTTCTGTTATATCTGGTCGGATCCGTTCCGTTATACATGGCAGGGGCTCCTTTCCGGCGCTGCTCCATCCCCTAATCATGCGGGCGGCCGTTCTTTTTTAGTTATTATACAGAACATGCGTTCGAATTGTCAAGCGGATCAGCGGGCCGGAGTCTTGATTTTTTGGATCTTTATGTTACTCTAAAAATGATAAACAGCCGGCGGATGGCAGGACAGGAGAGAGAACAGGCGATGAGAGCGGAAGAGTTAAAAAGACAGTATAATCTGGAGAAGCATGTCGAGGGCGGATGGTTTGCGGAATATTATACTGCCCCGTTTAAGGAAGGCGGCAGACCGCTGGCAGGAAGCATCTATTTTCTGCTGGACAGGGGAGAGATCTCTCATTTCCATCAGATCGACTGTGATGAGATCTGGTATTACCACGAAGGCTGCGGAATGAAGATCACGGTGCTGACGGAAAACGGAAAACAGGAGATTCTGCTGGGAGCTGACTGCGCGGCGGGGGAGCGGGCCGCTGCAGTTATTCCGAAGGGAGCCGCGTTTGCCGCGGAAAATCTGAAGGAGGACGGGTTCACTTTTGTTTCCTGCGTCACGACACCTGCGTTTGCCTATGAGGGCTTCCGGCTTCTGAATGCCGCACAGATCAAAGAAAAATACGGGGACATTGCCGCCGGAACCGAAGATCTGGCATATGAAGGAGCGTGAAGGGACGGGAACCGGCACGGCAAAGTTCTGAAAGGAGAAGACAGACGGCGTGGAAAAAGAAAACGTCATGGGGACGGAAAGAATAAGCAGGCTTGTGATCATGACCGGGATTCCGCTGATGCTCAGTCTTCTTATCAATTCTTTATATAATTTTGTTGATTCGGTTTTTGTATCGAGGATATCGGAGGACGCGCTGACAGCTCTGTCGCTGGCCGCGCCTGTACAGATGATCGTTTCAGCCCTGGGACTTGGGAACGCGGTAGGATTAAACGCCGTGATTTCCAGAGCGCTCGGAGAGAAGAGACCGGACAAGGTGAAGAAAGCTGCGAGCGCCGCGATATTTATCGCGCTGTGCGCGTGGATTCTCAATTCCGTGGTCTGTCTGCTGTTTGTAAACGCGTATTACAGATGGCAGTCCGGAGGAAATGAGATCATAGCCTCATACGGCAGACAGTATCTCATGATCTGCATGCTGTTTTCGTTCGGACAGATGGGGCAGTGGGTATTCGACCGCTTTGTCATTGCCAGCGGCAGATCCGGCCTCTTTCTTTTTACTTTGTCTGCTGCTTCCGTCACCAACCTGATTCTGGATCCGGTCTTTATTTTCGGCCTGTTCGGGCTTCCCAGGATGGAGACGATGGGTGCCGCGATTGCAACCGTAACCGGCCAGTGTGTTGGATGTATCGCCGGAATTCTGATAAACCGAAGGTGGAATAAGGAGATTCCTTTTGCATTTACCTTAAGGCCGGATCCGGACAGCATCCGTTCAATCCTGAAGGTCGGAATTCCTTCTACTTTGGTTCAGATCCTGACATCATTTGTGAATATCGCCATGAATTCGATCCTGCTTGCCTTTTCCGCGACGGCGGTGGCGGTTTTCGGAGTCTGCGCCAGGATGCAGAGTCTGGTGACGGTCGGAGTCCACGGGATCAACAACGGCCTGATCCCGATCACGGCCTATAATTTCGGCGCGGGCAGGCGGGACAGAATCGATGATGCCGTGCGGTACGCGGTTCTTTACGGGACGGCTTTCTATCTGCCGTTTTTCCTGCTGCTCGAGCTGTTTCCCGTACAGATGCTTCAGATTTTCGACGCCTCTGAGAATATGATGCGGATTGGAGTGCCTGCCATCAGAATTCTTGCAGTGGCATATCTTATATCGGTTACGAATCTGGTACTCGCTTCCGCTCTTCAGGGCCTGTCGATGGGGACGAGGAGCATGTATCTGACCATGCTCAGGCAGGCGGTTCTGCCCCTCCTCTTTGCTTTTTTTCTCAGCCGGACGGGAGAGCTGAACCTGGTCTGGACGGCATTCCTCCTGGCGGAGCTGATCGTTATTCCTTTCGCACTCGCGCTCTGGAAGAAGGGCATTGGAGAAGCGTTCCGGCCTCAGCAGACCGGCGCGTGACGCAAACGGCGGAAACAGGCGGCAGTCCGGAGAGAATCAGTTTCCGGACCCGGGAGGATCATAAAGAGGAATACGCTATGTACTATTTAATCGGGGAAACGCTCAAAGAATGCACTCTGAAAGAGTGCCGCGGCTCAAAGAGCCAGTACGTGGCTGTTCTTTCTCCGGAAGAATGGCAGAAAGAGCGGGATCATTTTGATATGGGCATCGATATGGATTTCGATATCCTTGAAATCCATAACACGAAGGCAGAGGTAAACTATGATTCCGTCACCGGAACCTTCGCGCTGCCGGACAGGGAAGATATGTCCGCCGGATACCGGAAGTTTGCCTTTGCCCTTGATGAGAAGGGAATCGTTTTTATTGACGCCGGAGACAGTGTCATAAAGATCATTGAAAAGATCATCCGGACCAAAAAATGGCGCCTGCCCAGCCTGGAACGGTTCATCTATGATTTTCTGGAACAGATTATTCACGGGGATCTTACGCTGCTGGAGTCCTATGAGAACGAACTTGACGTCATAAACAAAGCGATCGACAGCGGGAAAGACGCGGATCTTGAAAAGCTGAACGAGATCAGAGGATATCTCAGGCATTTCCGAAGCCATTACGACCATCTCATAGATCTTTCCCAGGAACTGGAAGAAAATGAGAACAATTTCTTCAGGTCGGAGAACATCCGTTATTTCAAGCTGTTTTCCAACAGGGTCTCAAGACTCTACGATATGGTTGTCTCCCTTCTGGATTATACGCTTCAGATCCGCGACACATACCAGTCGGGCCTGGATGTCAAGCAGAACAATATTATGATGGTCCTCACCGTGGTGACCACAATCTTCATGCCGCTCACGCTGATCGCGGGCTGGTACGGGATGAATTTCAGATACATGCCGGAACTGGAGTCCGTTTTCGGCTATCCTGTGGTAATTATCGTGAGCATCCTGATCGCGGCGGCCGGCATCATTTATTTCAAATTCAAAAAATGGCTCTGAGAAGCCTGCCCGGGCAGAGCGCAGTCCCGAAGCATGCCTCTTAGGACAGCGCGGAGAACGGGATTTTCCAGCTTGTGAAAGTGGCTCTGTCAAGTATTGTGGCCCTTTACGGAACCTATCAGATCGCCGCGAACGGCGTTGCCCAGAGCATCTGGTCGCTGGCGGCTCTGGCCGGCGCGGCGCTGGGACCGGTGTATATCACGGTGATCGGGCAGTGCATGGGGGCAAAGGATACCGGAGCGGCAGAATACTATTTCAGGAAACTGACGAAGATCACGCTGACCTTTTCTATCATATGGAATCTATTTGTTTTTCTGATTACGCCCGTGCTGCTCCGCTTTTACAATATGTCGGAGGAGACGGTTGCCCTGACGATCTCCCTGGTCATCGTGCATAATATATTCAACGCCAGTGCCTATCCCTTCTCCGGCTGCCTGGGGAACGGGCTGAGGGCTGCGGGGGACGTATCCTTTACCATGATCGTATCCATCGCGTCGACGATCTGCGTAAGACTGCTTCTTTCCTG